>Ga0209084_1001958_pt1 | contig 16574 bp, 24 predicted proteins | sample C_130820_MF_Meta_FD_187309 | JGI IMG/M metagenome (GOLD analysis project Ga0209084, IMG submission 187309) | Freshwater microbial communities from Lake Croche, Canada to study carbon cycling - C_130820_MF_MetaG (SPAdes) (version 2) | ecosystem: Environmental > Aquatic > Freshwater > Lake... | reverse complement strand
TGGGCTGGTTGGTTGGTTGGTTGGTTGGATGGACTAAGCCATGAGAGAGACATTTTGCGCCATAGTTTACCTGCTCTTAGTTTGGATTTGTTCTCGGATTAAGTAGCAACCAGGTCAGAATAAAAAAGGGGGATCTTTAATCGGATCTCCCTTTTTGCTGCCTTTTTTCAGCTTAATTCGTCGCACTCTTTGGCCTATTCTCGCCCTTTTTACGAGCTTCCATTGTGATGATGGTAACCGTGATTTGACGACAAACAAGGCCAACCAAGCAAACCAAAAACGATGAGCTGGCGGCGGCGCGGCCCTATATTAACTAGGCGCGGCGTTATTATAATATAAAGGCCATTTTTGAAATTTGATTTTTGATTTTCATTTTTGAATTTTGATTATTGGTTTTCTTCATCTATTTCTTCAATTTCTAGTCTTGTAATAACCACCAAGTAACGAGCACCATCAAGTTCACCGTTATTTAGTCCTACATCTACCTTAAACTCACGAAGTCCTTTATCGTGCATCATTTTGCACAAGGCTCCTACTGCATTAACTGGATTTATGTTATCTTTCATTATTATATTTCTTTTATTTGTTGTGCGCTAGCAAAGATGTTGTTGATCTCCATTGGCTGATGCAGATGCACATGTTGGTGCAGCGTATCTGGCCCAGCAGATTTGTCCATGACTGCTAGCTTATCTATGGATATGGCCATAGCCAGCACAGCATCCTTATCACTCATGTCATGCAACCGCTCAAGAACGCGCTCAGTAGCCCCATCAGCTACCCTCTGTAGCTTTTCCTTGATGGAGAGCTTAAACATCTGATTACGAAACTGGGAATCGTGATCGAGCAGTGATTGTTTTACACTATTTACGGTGTCTTTGCTCACACCCATAGCATCAGAGATAGCACGCAGAGACATCCCCTTGCAGTACATGTCCACGATCTGCTTTTTCTGCTCATCGCTTACGGAGGCCAGCGCACCGCCAGCGTTAACCTTCTCGATATGCTCAAAATTTGGCACATGGTCAGCAATCCGGACATTGGCTAGTCCGGCTAACTGCCTTGCTCGTGCTTCAGGGTTCTTATATGTCGGCGGTTTACGTTTAGGTTTGGGTTTCATTCTATTTCTTGTATACCTCCCATGTTTTCGGGTTCTCCGGCGGTGATGCTGACCAACTCTCCGAAAGCAGACTCGCGGATAGCCTGGAGTTGCAGGTGCAGCTTATCTGCTCGGAATGCGATCTTAAGATGAAACTTGCGCTCAAGTTCAAGTACAGCTTTAACTTCTGCTAACTCGGCCTTAAGTCGGTCAATCTCACGCTCGGCCTCAAGCAGGATTATCTCGGTTGCTACTGTTTCGTCTGCGTTCATTTTGCCTCCTCCCATTTGCCCAGCGTGCGCAAAAACGCTTCTGCGCGTTGTCTGGCTGTGGCGTGTGTTCCCATCATGTGTTTGTCTGTGCTCCAATCTCCACTTCTGTTTTCTAGGTTCCAAACATAATCTACAATTTGCTCATATCCTTTCAGCACCTTCTCCGCCTCATGCATCGCGTTCAGGTCATTGCAATAGTCGCGCAGTTCGGGTGATGTCCAATCAATCCCATTGGCCGTCCACATATAAACGCCATCTTCTTTGCGCCACCCGCACGCTTCCGCAATTGCTGCGTTTATCTTTTCGTTGGTCATACTTCTCCCTCCTCGCGTTCAATGGCCCTGTATAATTCTGCTGTTTTAAGTTCGTGATAAGCCACCAAAAGCCGCAACACACACAACAGCGTGCTGTCATTTTCTGTTTCCGCAAAGTCTTCTACGTAGGCGGCAATGCGACCTAGCATTATACTATGGTTATTGTCGTTCATAGATTTTTGCTTTCACGCAATACAACGGTTTGTCCTTCCATTAACTCTGCTCGTTCGGAATCCACAATGACAGTGCAATGTGGGTGACAGTTGTCATTAAGCCACTGCATGAGTGGGAATGCGGCCTCTCTAAATCCGGCAAGCCGCAACTTCCTTGTAGTAATTTCGGCTTGTAGCCTATCCCTTTCCAGCGTCCTCCACATCAATTCGTTTCGGAGTTTCTGCTCAATCGTGAGCACTTCTTCTTCTGTTTCGTCAGTCATTTTATTTTTTTTATTTCAAGTTCTTTTACAAGTTGTAGCCATTTAATACTCCGAGCCAACATCGCTTGATCCAACTCAGAGAGTTCATGCTGCGCGAGCGTAGACAAAGCCCACTCTAGCGTTCCAATCATTGTGTCTCTTTCAAGTGTCTCAATTGTATTCTTCATATATCCAGAAATGATGCAGTCCTCCCGTTAAATTTCAGTGTTGTCTGTACTCCACAAGGGCCATTGCGCTGATATGGAATGCCGATTGTACGAGTTTCGCCAGCTTCCTCGTCCATCTTGATGGCCATAATACACGTTGCATCCTGTTGAATCGCTCGTGACTCACGGGCCTTACCCTGCTCGTTAAGCTGGGTGATACCGATCACCAAGCACTTCAGTTCAAGGCCAAGTAGCCGCAACCCACGGCTAACCTCAGCAACCTCACGTTCACGAGTTCCTTCACGCCCTAGCTCGCACCGCACTAGCTGTATGTAGTCCACAAGCAATATCTTGAGACCACCTTCGGACTTAGCCATAGCGCGAGCAGTGGCAATGATGCTGGCAATGTCGTGCAAGTCGTCGCGGATGACTATATTCGTGTTGCTCAAGATGCTCAGAGCTTTTTGGACTCCTCGCATCTGAGGTTCCAGCTTAATCCCCTCGGACAAGCTACGGAGACAGATGTTGCCAATCTTGGCAACCATCCGGTCAATGATCTGGCTGGCTGGCATTTCCAGCGATACCACAAGTATTCCTGGTTTCATTGTTTTTTAGCAGCAGCTAATTCCAGCTTTAACTTAATGATCTCTTGCTCTAAATCGCAGATCTTCTGCTTTAATTCGCTAAGTATTTTTAGATTTACCATTGTTTTTTGTTACTTCTTTTGAGTTATATGTTCTTTGTCCTGTGTACGGTACACACGTTAAGTCTACGCAAATAATGTCTGTAGATTGATTGATGGGAAGTCTGGACATCTCTTCCAGAAATTCCATACAGGTTTCTTTGTCTCCAATAAGTGCTACGTCTTGGGTTATCTTAGGGCGCGGAAGCTTAACGCTATCGTCAATCACTTCCGTGCGCCTAAGTACTGCATATGCTTTTCCGATTTTACCTGCCATTACCAAGAGCGGGGCAAAATCAACTTCATCTCCGGCAGCCCAGGCCAAACGTCTTCACTCTGGCACTTCTTGAAGTAAGTCAAGTCCTCTTCAATTTTCTCATTAGCCTGCTCTAGCAGCTCGGTGCTACAGCGCATGAACTGCACTAAGTGCGGAGCCTCGGTATCGACCACAAGGAACCAGAATGCTGGCAACTCTTCTAGGTGCATGGCGATCTTCGCCCCGCGCTGATACCACGCCGCCTGCACGTCATAGCGAAAACGATAGAAGCTGCTATCAAAATTCCGAATATCATTCGTGGTTTTGAGATCGATGATGGCAAGTTCACCGTTGATTTCACCGATAAGATCAGGCCTGCCCTTGCAGTGAATGCCTTTGCGTTGCCAGAACAGCGACATTTCTACGTCATCGTTAAAGTCAGCTTTGACCTTGCCAAGCAACGGAAGCGCAGACTCGTAGCAACCCTTGATCACTGCCGCTTCCTCATCGTTCACGATAGTAAGGCCAATGTTCTCCTCACAGAAGGCTTGCCACTCGGCCTTGCCGTCCTTGGTGCGACGATCAACTTGCGGGCCAACCGCAAAATCTTTACGCCCCTCTAACACTAGCGCATGGATAAGCGTTCCCATCTCCATTGAGCGAGACGGCTTCCATTCCTGCTGCTTGCGATGCAGGTAGTAACTGGCCGCAACTGCAAAGTTGTCCAATTCGTGTTTGCTGAGTCCAAGTTGTGTCCGGTACTCAGCCATAGGCATGTTTCTGTATATCATAATGTTATCTATTGTGTTGTTTGGTGATTTCTAGCACTTTATCTCGCAACTCTGGGATCGTTCCAATGTTGTCTACAGTATAATCGGCAACTACGTCTAATTGCTTTAGCTCTGATTCGTGATTTTCTGCAATTATTTCTGGGCGGGTGATTCTGACAATGATTCCACCCCTTTTTCTGATGAAATCAGCTTCGTTCTGGAACCTGACATCCGTCCAAACTCGTGGCCATAACTCGCAGTACTTCAACTGTAACTTCAGCTTGTAAGTTATGTGTTCAACCCAGCAGTCAGGATTGTATTTTCTGCCAGCCATTCCCAAGTCTTGCAGTAATGCCCTACCTTTTGCGTCCTTAATCCCATTCCAGCCAAAATCAATGGCCAACAGTTTTAAGTGATCCGCAAACGCTTCTCTAAGCCAACCATTGGCGACTAGGCCAATAGCTGCCGTATCCTTGCCGCTTCCAGCAAGGCCAATCAAGCCAACATCCATTTTCATGTTTAGGCGTTACGCTCAAATGCTGCACAACCAACTACGGAGCCGTTGTTGTCACGCAATAACTTTGCAGGAGACAGCAAGTCTTTCCGATGCGGTGCTGATAAGCGCACGATAGCGGCACAGATAAAGTACACTCCCTTTTCAGGTGGAGGTAAGTGTGTCGCCTCCGTAACGGTTGACACAAGAATCGGAATGCCGTCGATTAGCTCAACCTGGCTCTGCACGCTGTTTATTCGGGAAACATACCCTGTTGGCTCAATGGTTTTTCCGTGGACGTTAATACGATGTGGGGTGAGATTGATAAGTTGCATATTATGTTACAGATGATGTTGAGTGCCAGCATGGTTTTGCCGGACTTTGTTTCGCCGCCGATGACCAAAAAGTCACCGTAGCGGATTGGGGTTAGATTGTCTAATTTGTTGTAGCCTGTCCTGATTCGTTCTGTGTGGTCGTCTCCAGTTTCGTACCGTGTGATGGCCTCCATCAGGAGCTTCTTCGTATCCATTGGGCTCGGCGGTGCTAACTCGTGACTTAACGAGTCTGCCTGCATGGATATGTCCGATAACAACTGAGCGGTACTAATCTGTGTGTCGCCAATGTCCATGTTAGCCTGTGCCAACACTGCCATTAACGCCCTACGCTTGGCCGTAGACCGCACTGTTTGGATATACTCCGGCAGTGCGCCTTTAATCGGCATGAGCGTATAAATGTCACTTAACTCGTGAAACTGCGTGTCAGGCAACCTTTCGCGCACCTTTTCAAACACAATCCGAATATCGCACTCGGAACTACGCGATGCCTGGGATAAGACCACTTCAACAACTGCCTTGCTGAGTGGATGAAAAATGTCGAGTGGAGAGAACCTTTTCTCAGCCGTCACCTTCACAAATTCATCGGGGTGGTTAACCGCGATGGAAGCAATCCCTTTTTCTGTCTCAGTTGCTGTTGGAACCTTGCTTAAATCAACATCCGCCTTACCAGCCCTGCGAGTTTTCTGTTCCATTTGACAATAATGAGTCTGATTTTAGAACTTTCGATTCCTTAATTGGGGTACGTTTCATGCCTGCTTCACGACATAACCAAGCATTAAGAAACCGCCCCATTCCACGTTGAGTTTTACGATTAGTTGGATTGGCAATTAGCCATGAACGAGCCTTTAAAAACTCTCTTGTTGTATGCTCTTCTCCAAATGCTAAAACGAAGTCGCGAGTTAGCTGCATGGGCGGTACATAAATACCATTCTCGCAAGGAAACTGGAATAAGTCCAAAGCGGTATCAATACTATGATCAAGATCATAAATTCTCTCAGGTTTTTCTTCCTCCTTCCCCTCCACCTCCCCTTCTCCCCCCTTGCAACCCCTCTCTTCCCCTCCTACCTCCCCTTCCTCCATCTTTTCCCCGGTACCGCTCGCGAGGATTGCAGAATCAATTCCCTGTGCTAAGAGCATTTCTTGTACTGACTTATACCGTTTTGCTGACGGCAACAAGTCTGAAGGCAAAAACGTCTCACCAAAACAATCAACTCTCGAAACCTCATCATCGTTGCTACTGGAAGTGGCCGTTTCTTGGGCCTTCGCTGGCGATTCTACCGGGGTGTTATGGTCGTCTGGATAGACCACAGCAGACAGGGCTTCGTGGAGGCGATTTTCGAGCGTCACTTCGTCCACCTCTGGGATGTCCAGGCTGACTGTAGTTCCTGACTTTGTTGTTATTGTAAGTTTTATCATATTATTTCTTTTTGTGACTGCGTTTTTCTTTTTGGATATAAACTGATTTAGGCTGCAAGCGTTTAGCTGCTAAATGTGGTGGAAAGCCAGCATATATTAAATGTGGAATAATACTCATCCACTCCGGCTGTTCTGGCCAAGGTAATTCTGGATCTGGCCAAACAAGCCATTCATCAAATAGCCTAGTGCAATTCACGGACATTCGTGTTGCAAAATAATCCCACCAAATGATGCGAGCGACTATCGCTTGATAGTCCTCGGGAAGTTCACGGATGCGCTTCACTGCCTGAGCATCCGTGAGTTTGTATGCAAATGACAATTTTAGTTTCATAATTTAGGTTTAAGTTGCGCGTTGATCTCGATGACGCGCCCCACCGTTTATCCCCTGCGGCTTCGTCTCGCCACAAGATTTGTTAACGCAAGGGAAAAGTGTTACTTCAAGCCATCCATGCCATCACGGAGCAACTTGAAAAAGAGTTCAGGAGACATAGTGACTCTCCAAGGAAGACGATCTCGCTTGTGAGCGATAACCCAATCCTTTTTGTCGCCAGCATCCCGTGATGCTTGGGCTATGGCAGTCTCCAAATTTAATGCCTGCACACACTTTACTTCAAAGTGGATGCCGCTAAGTTCTTCGCAGATTACGTCTGGGCTATCTGCGCCCCCCGCAAACTGCTGGCCCCGCCTTGCGGTGAAGCCAGCGTTACGGAGTTCATCGCGCCACATACGCTCACCGCGTGCACCTTTTTGGCGTTGGTTCATTTTTGGTTAGCAAATACCGTATAAAGTACCGCTAGTGCCACTAGCAAAATAAACATGTCCTCAATCATTACCAGCCGTGCTCAGATTCAAACTCATCCTTAGCGGGAGTGACAAACGGGATCTCGTCAACCTCAAGCTCTAGCGGTTTAGTCTGTGAGGCAGGGAAGGCATTAGCTAAGTTCTGCTTATCGGCACTGATAAACAATGTAGACACAACAGCTTGGAAATGATCTTGGGTCAACTCGTGTTGTGAGCGGATCCAATCAGCCGCCTTAACGCACTCCACATAGAGTTGCGCTTTCTGAAACAAAATGCGCTTAGCATCAGCAACAGATCCCGTAGACTTGGCAATCTGAGCATTGGCCTTAACCGCGCCAGAATACTCCTCAAAAGCGTTCTTAGCTTGATCGTAGATTGCAGCCTTTTCCGAAATGTCGAGCTCGTTCTTGCCGGAGTGAGTGGACAACTTAACCTTCAAGCCTTGCAGTCCTTTGGCTCCACCTTGGGATTTGATGGTAATGGTCTGTCCAACCATCGCCTTGATGTCTTCTGTCGTCCAGAAGCTTGCACGGATCTCACCCGTAGCATCTTTAAGAATTGCAGCCTGTACCCTCCAAGGGCCGTACTTGCCTTGTCCTGTCTTCGCATCAAACGCCGCCTTAACTTGCACTACCATCTCGCCAATAATGGAACCATCTGCGAGGTTTTCAATGTCCTGAATTTTAGCAACTTTCATTTTCTGTATCGTATTGTACTGTTTTGCCAAGCCGCCAGAGCATTCCGGCGATCAACTTGGTGAGCACATTCGACCCAGTTTCCAATTGCTCGTCAACTACTTTTTTCTGCGTGCTGCTGCTTCTTTTGCAGCTGCTTCTTTTTGAACAGCATACGCAATGGCAACCGCCTGCTTCTGTGGCTTACCAGCACCAAGTTCTGTTTTTAAATTGTGGGTAAAAGCCTTGTCGGAGGATGATTTTTTAAGCGGCATGGTTATTTGAGTGGGCTGTTTGTTAGGATTCGCATCTTGCGAGTAGCGGACTTAACTGCCTCGTCTTCAGTGGCATGAATGCTTACTGAGCCATCTGGAGCGTACAAGCGGTATTTTCCGCCTGTCTTCTGGATGATACGGAACTTGGTGGCAGGATCAGTCTTGACGCTGCCATTAGGAAGCACCTCGGCCACAACGCGATCAGGCACAAATGCAGCCTGTGGTTTTGCCATGTCGTGCTCTGACATCATGGCTGCTTTAATCCACCGCACTTTAGAGGAAGGATCAGAAGGCAATCGCACTGCTTGAGCAAAGCGCGAAAATACACCAGACTTGGCAAACCCATCTATGGTGGATTTGCTGGGCACTCCTTTTGCAACTATCTCTGTTGTAATCTTTTGAAACTCTGGGCTGTTTAGCATTTTGCCCATAGCCGCAATGCGATCTTGTGGTGCTGAAAATATCTTTGGAAGGGCGTTTCCAATTACATTACCAACTACATATCCAGGTGTTCCAAATACGCTTCCAAGAAAAAGCCCTGGCGTAGACTGAGTGAGAGATCCCGTTATGTGCCCCATCCATGTATTTGCCCTCATGGTCTTTAGGATTTGATTAGCCTTTCCGGTTGTCAGCTCGTTCATAGTGCGAGCCGTGGTGATGTATTTGGACACTGTAGCAAGTCCATTAAGCACGTTGACTGCCTCTGGCTTGATAACGCTTGCAATCCTATCAAATATAACAGGCTCAGCCTTTAACCTAGTCCAAGTGTCATAGAACTTGTTAAAATCAAATTGCCCTTTGTAGTCCTTTTCTAAAGACCTACTTGCATTTGAGATTGCAGACAGCACGGCATCTTTTTGCAATGGTTCTGGGACAACAGATAACAGCTTGTTTAAGTTGCCAATAGCTCCTTGTTTGCCTTGTGTAATTGTGCCACGCAAAAGTCCGGCAATGTCTTTTTCGTACTCTTTGCCAAATGCCGAAACCATCGTCCTATCAAGCTCTCGCTTTTTTGCCCATGCAAGGTTGCCAGAAACAAGTCTATCCACGGCATCTCGACCACCAAAATGTTCAACCACACTAAGTTGATCCTTAACAGCAGCCGCATACAGGTCTTCTACAACCTTTTCGTCAAGCGTAGAAAAATCAGTAACTTTTCCGCGCAATGTTCTGCGTAGATCTTGTTTAATTCCAATAAGATCTTGATATGTAGTGGTCTTGTTGTTGAGCTTGGCTAATAACTTTTGTTCTTGTGGATACAGATCCGCAGCTGATCCAGCATTCTTAAGCCTATCCTCCAAAGCTGCTTGTAGGTTGGGAAGTCCAGGCCCTTCAAACTTAGCAACTGCGAGTTCAGCATCAGCTAATCCAGCATCCGCCATCATACGCTTGGCGTAATCTAAAAGCTCTTGTTCTGCCTTAGGTAAAACCTCCTGTTTGACTGGCTTTTGAAGAATAGAATTTGCTGGGATAGATTGATCTACAGAATCATAGGCTGCTTTAGCCTCTGATTTTAAGCCTTCTCTTGCAGTTTTAAGGGCGTTAAATGTGTTCTCTGAAACGCTTGATAATTCCGGTGTTGCGCCAAGTGCCTCAAGCGCATTATCTGCGGTGTTAATGCTGGCACTTAAAGCTTGCTTCCATTCCGCAGATGCCTCCGACCCAACAATCGATCTTCCTGCTCCGGCTAACTCGCGAATTTGAGGATTATCACTGAATGTGTCGATTGGAACTTCTATGCCTAGTTTTTGAGCGGCATCCAAAGCTTCTGGATTTACCCTAGCTAATTCTCCTAATTGCTTTTGATACTTGGTTGAGTTCCATCTTCCAGAACTTGCTTTTTCAATAATTTTTTGCAAATCAGCAGCTTTAATAGTTGGATCTATAGCAGGCACTGTGGATGCAATTTCTTCTGGAATGAATGACTTGCCACGCAACACTCGGCCAACTCCAGGAATAACAGTGCCTAGAATGCGACCAGCAGCTTCTCCGGCAGTTCCGAGTGCGCCAGCAGCAAGAACTTCTCCATAATTAAATTCACCACCAGTAGCAGCTTGAGAAGCTTCAATAGCTGCTTGAGTTGCTCCCATTGCTGCACCCGCTCCAAGTAAGCTTGTAGCTCTACCAGCGGGAAGAAATTCAAGAAGCGTAATTGCCGCCCTTGGAATGTCGCTGAAGCGAAGACCTGGCTTAATTGCATATTCTTTTTGGTCGATGCCAGACTTAAAAATATAGTTGCCCTTTTCATCCTGCCTAACCTCAACATCAGGAAAGTTGCTCTTGATGATCTTTGCAGTCTCATTAGAATTGGTAGAAACAGTGCCAATCGCAGTTTTTAGCGCAGGCAATCCTTGAGACATGCTGAACTCTGGCATGTTGCCGCGCCAGTCTGGCAATGCCTCCGTAGACGCAACCTTTCTGGAATTTCCCGTAATTGCATCGGCAATCCCAGCCAAAATGCCGGAATGATTGTTCTCATGCGCTCCACTTGCAATGGCTTGTAATTGAGCATCTGATAGCGCATTTAGGTCTTCATGTTGAGCCATTGGTGCAGGTGTAGTGGATGGCTTTTCATTTGCGATAGCCATCAACTCTTCATTACTAAGCTTGCTTAGATCTTCCATATTTTAATCAGATGATCCACTCCAAGGATTTGACATGCGAGTAGCAGCCCTTTGTTTAAGAATCTCAACAGCAGCTTGTGCCCTTGATGTAATAGGAGCTGCTGAGGCGGTAGTAGTGTTTGGCTTTACAACTTGAACGGCAACATCTGGGCCAGAGTTGCCCATTGGCTTAGCTTGAAACAGCGGCTTTTCAACAATACCAAAATCCCTCTTAGCAATTTCAGGGCTAGTTGGCACAAATACCTGCCGATTCATGCGGTCATTGTATGTCTTAGCAAGATCGTCGTGAATCTCTCTAACCTTAATCAAGTATGCATCTGGATCTGCTGTTGTTGAATTGCCTATTTTTTCAAACGTGTTTTTTCCGTCTTTAGAAGAAAGGTATGACAAAATTCCACTTGGATTCATCAAGCCTTGGTTTTTAAGGGCCTGTATTTCAGGATACGTAAATACATCAAAAGCCCTACGAAGCACTTCACTTGATTGCTCTGCATCTGAACTGCCCTTTGCAGAGTTAACAAGCTGCGTTAAAAACGTCTTGATTCGACTGGCTTTTTGTTGTCTCAAATAAGCATCTTGATCCTCGGGACTCATGTCCTTTGGAGCAGTTAAATCAGATATGGTGTTAACTGTATTGTGCAATAAATCAATCATCTGCCCTTGAGATGTGGTATCTTTTTCCTGTGCTATTGTTCTAGCATTTTTGTACAGATCGCTGTCTCTAAATGATTTTGAGTATTCTCCCGTTGGGTCATACTTTGCGTCCAAAGCTTCTTTAACCTGCTTGTATTGGTCAGGATTCATGTTTGCCTGAGCCATCTTTGCGTAAGAATACTGCTTGGCTTCTTGCACCTTTTTCTGCTGGGCCATCCATTTATCGCCTTGATACTCGATTTTAGGTTGGTCTGTAGTTTGAGTAGAAACAGGAATAGCTTGAGATGTAATTTTAGGTTGCAACTTTGCTTGCTCAATACCTACTCGTTGCCTAACATATTCAGCAGCAGCTTGCTGAGATTGATCATCTGCATGCTGTGCTTGTATCTGAGCGCGAACAGCGTTTAGCGACTCGTAAACAGACTGAGGAGTGATGTCTTCAAGGTTCATTAGCGTGGTAGTCCTAAAAGACCAAAATCAGCTTGTTGAGGATTTGCTCCAGCTTCTTGTTTTCGCGCATTTAATCGTTGTTTACTCCAAGCGTTATAGTCTTCCCATGTTCCATTTGGATATGCTTGTTGAAATGCCTTTGCTTCATCCATTGAAATTGATCCACCACTTTGAGGTGGCATTGGTTGAGTTATAGGTGAGGCAGCTTGCGGCTGAGTTTGGCCTGAAGATTGATCAAAGCCTGGCGCCATAAACTGACTCGCATCAATCATGCCCGCTTTAGTTCCCATAACATAAGGAGCAATAGTATTTGAAAGTCCAAGCTGCTTTTGAACAGCAAGCTGCTGGTTTAACTTATTCATGTCCATACTGTGTTGCACGGATGATCCAAGAAAAGACTTGGCAGAATTATAAAATGACTGTTTATCTAAAAGACTAGCTTTAGGATCGTTCTCAATTGCTTGTCGTTGCGCATCAAACTTTGCAGCAACTTCTTCTGGCATGTAGCCTTTTAATGTATCAAATGCAGAAGCATCAGCTTTAACCTGTGACTGCATTTTTTTATAGTCGCCATATGCCCCTGCGATTGATCCAGCCGCACTAGTAATGCCACTAGCTAATCCTTGACCTAAAGCTTGGTATCCAGACTGAATGCTACGTCCGATGTTGGCTCCGGCTTCTAAGATGCCAGCACCCATTTGAGCCTGGGCGGCTGGAGCAGCGCCACTATAAAGTTCACGAGGTTTCATAAAGTTTCTTTCTAGCTTCTAGACAAAGAGGACTGCCTTTTTCAAATTTAGCACAAGCTTGTGGACGATGTTCATAAATTGAGCATGACACTGATTTGCCAACCTCGCCGCAGAGGGCGATGCACCGATTGTTAACTGTTTTAAGCAGCGGATAATCATTTCGTATAAACTCTTTAGGGATGTTTATAGCATCACTCCTGTCTCGACGCAATATCGGCCAACTCCACTTGTGACTGCAACAGGCCCCGCAGGTCTTGCAGTCCAGTTCGCATATTGCAATAAGGGAGGACGGGGTGCTTGTGCTGGACATGTTCGTGGACATTCTCGATGTCTATATCAAGTTTCGGGCAATGTACAAACTTACCTTCACGCCGATCAACGCACCGAAAACAAGAATGCACGTAGTCTGAATTTAAACGCTTATCAGATTTACTGACTACATCAGAGTCATACCGTTGCGTGTCGTATGTAATCTGATTCATGTGAATCCAACTAGCAACATCGCGATCTGTCCAGTTGCGTAGCGGAAACCACATGGTGGTGTTGGTTCCTAGAATCTTCTGGTCAACTTCAAGTGGAACCGTGCCAGTAATTGGGTCATCATCACTGCTTTTGTGTCCACATAGCAACACGTCAAAATCATTAACCGCAATCGCCTTTGGTCTATTAAGCCACTCTTTTCCGCACACCCAAGGCTGATTAACATCAAATGGCTCAGTCCCGCGCATTACATCAAGATGGCCATCGCCAAATGTATATGTCTCGCAAACGTCTATGCGATCATTCCCATGAACTAGAGCAATCGAACTTGGGGGCCAGTCGTGAACTGTGATATTTAGGTCTTCTTGAACCTTATGGTGATGTCTATATTTTTCAGGAAGAAATGGCAACTTTAAGTGGATCACTTCAATATTAGGACATATCTCCTGAGCAAGATGTAGTAGCACAGTTGAATCCTTGCCACCACTCCAAAGCACGGCAGGACGCCTTGCGTTTTCAAGTGCGCGTTGAATTATAAATATTGCTCTAGTTTTTGTATAAACTTTCATTTAAAGAATTGCAGCTCCACCCAACATGCCACCAGCAGTCAATAATCCACCTCCAAGTGCACCAAACATACCACTCTTACCAGCACTTGCAGCAGCATCAGCTTGTGCTTTTGCCCCAGCAAGGTTCATCTGCGAGTTATACGCGCCGTAGATACTTCCCATGCCAGTTGGTGATTCTGGGTTGAACAACGATGGCCCAGCTTGCTGTTGGCTTCCTATTGCGTTACCAAGAGCCTGACCACTAAACGCGCCAGCATACATAGGTTGCTGATAAAACGACTGCAAGGCGGGAGCAGCAGCTTGAGCCTGGTACTGTCCAAGTTGCATTCCGGTGCCCAGCAACTGCTGTTCACGGCCTTGACGGTACTGGTAACGATTTAACACCTCGCTAAGGTTAGATTGTTGGCCTAATGCTGTGCCTCTAGCGGCATAGCCAAAACGAGACTGCTGATCAATTTGACGTTGTTCCTCAGGAGACAAATAAGTCCCATTTGCTTGTAGTTGAGCTAGCTTTTGCTGGCCATATTGTTGCAACGCTTGATTGGTATCGTAAGTACCAGAAGCTTTCTGAAAAGCCTTGATGTAATCAGGAGCTTGCTCTTGTAATGCTTTTTGTTGCGCCACCTGTTGGGAGCGCATGTAGTTAGCCTCAAGCGCGGAATACTCCGGCTGTAGCTGACCATATAGCTTTAACTGATCTTGAGCAGACTGAGCCTGTATCTGCGCTTGTAGCTGCTGATACTGTGGCTGAAATTTAGCCTCAGACTCATATACTTGAGGAGCTAGATCAATCTGCGATTGCAAAATTGACCGCATCGATTCGTTGTAATTCGGTGCTGCTGGGCCGTTGATTGTTGTGTTTTTTGAGCCTCCCATAAGATAGTATTCTTTCTAATTTACTTGCAGTTAATTCAGAAGCACAACCGCGTCTCCAAGCATAGAACTCGTACACGGGAGTTGTGCGTGATTGTAAGAAGTTAGATATAAGTTCTGCAAGTGCTTGTTTGTTGTTGGCCCAGACCATATGTGCAGTCCATGTGTTAGTTTTGCCATTCCAACGCCAGTCAAAGTCCCTACAACCTGGATGTGCTGTTGAAACTCCAGAAATGATGCCGCCCTGCTCTGACCAGAACAACCCTTTATGGAAAGAATAAAAGCCAATATACTCAGCACACTCATTGCGATTGACATGGCCGAGCATATTAAGATGATTGAGTGATTTTTCATAAACTGCATCAATAATACGCTCGTATAGATCAAGCGTTAGTTTTTTCATTAATATTTAACACAATATAGAATACGAGATCCTGCCGCCAAATTATTGGTGCCTCCAGTATTATCTGTTGTATTTGAAAATGAATTAGATGATACGGCACTTGATGCCAACAGTCCACCTCCAGTTGCAATGTAACTTGTAAAATTATGCGAGTGACTTATTACTTGCCCAACAGTTTGTTGTCCTACATTTCCATTAGATTGAACAGCAACTCCGCCATCAATAAACCAAGGCATTCCAAATGTAGTAGATCCATCACCTACTCCCCAAGTTGTTCCAATAGCCGCAAATAATCCAGGATAAGATGTTCTACTAATATTTGTAGGTGTTATTGGACAAATTAAAAATCCATTTGGTGCTGTAGCTCCAGCATATTGTATTATTGTTCCAGCAGGCACAAGAGAATCAACATATCCTTTAGACGTTGCATTAAGCGCGGTAAGTTGATTTGTAGTTCCTAGCGTTAATTGCTGACCAGTTGTAATTGAAACACTACCATCAGCTTTTAAGTATCCAGTTAAATCTGGAGCTGTTGCTGTTTTAATTTGAGCAATAGTGGCTTCTTTTAATGATCCAGATTGAAGGATAATAGTGGAATCTTCTTGAGCGAGGCTAGTCACATTTGTCTGATCACCAATCGCGCCAGGTAGCAAGATGGCACTATCAACGTGTGCGTTTAGATTGTCAGCGGTAACTTGCGTTCCAGTTGCGTAAGTTGTTCCTTTTTGTATTTGAGCCATAATTATTCCTCCGAAACCATGTTGCGATTAGCTGCTATAGCATATAGCACTGCCGTTTTCAATGCTGGTCTGCCAGTTATAAACTGCGTTTCCATATCTATACACGCGCCTCTAAGGGCTATTCTTGGGCGTAACGTGGAGTCTGTAGCATCAGACCCATTGAAGCGATATTCCATAAATGTTTCCGCAATGTCTGGATCATGTGTTCTGGCGTACAAACGAATCAAATCGCCAGCAGAGTTATTAAACTGTACCTCTGCACGTAAGAACCTTTTTTCGTTTACGTTATTAAACGTATACTGCCTAGAGCGCAATCGTGCGTCAACAGGTTCAGTGCGAGGTTGGCCGCTGGTTATTGTAGCTGGCAACGTAAATGGAATAATTGGAGTTCCGGTCTGAGAGGAAAACTCATCTCCAACCTCGCTTTCATCTGCTAAAAATATTCCACCAAATTGAAGTGATCCGGTAAAGTTTGTTAATATAAATAACCTGCGCTTTTGGTTATATTGACAAACCACTAAGCCATCTGAATATAATCCAGTTGGATATGTATCAATAGTTTCCCATGCTTGATTAAGCGTATTGTACACTAGCGTTTTATCTGGACGTGTAGATGATCCAGTTGGAATAGCAATATAAAACCTATTGTCGTAATAAGACGATACAGACTTGCCTATTGCGCTAAAATTAACGCTATCAAAAAAATCATCAATCGGTTCACTTAATGGAAGCGTGTTACCAATAAGTTTTAAGTCCAAGGCCGGAGTTATCATGTGTACTCCTTTGCCTGATAGGAAGTATACAAACTGACCAGCAGATACAATGCTGCGTCGAGCTAGGCATCCTACCTGTGTAGTGACAACTGTAATCTGACTTTGATCAGGAGCGGCAGGATCAAACCTTGGATCTACGTAAGCAATGTAGATCGACTTAGACATGAATACCAAGAACTGATTCTCAATCCACGGTAACACTCCAACAATCCGATCATTGCCACCTTGATTGATAATAAAGTTGTTAAGCGTAAAATCAAAGTTTTCACTTAAAATATCACCAACAACAATTT
>Ga0209084_1001957_pt1 | contig 16577 bp, 16 predicted proteins | sample C_130820_MF_Meta_FD_187309 | JGI IMG/M metagenome (GOLD analysis project Ga0209084, IMG submission 187309) | Freshwater microbial communities from Lake Croche, Canada to study carbon cycling - C_130820_MF_MetaG (SPAdes) (version 2) | ecosystem: Environmental > Aquatic > Freshwater > Lake... | reverse complement strand
CCCCAGCGACTTTCGCGCTTTTGAACAATGGCAACACTTCCATCAATTCCATCGAAGAAGAGTGAGATCGCTAGAAGTAGCAGTGAAATTGCAGCATATGAAGAAAGACCCATGGCGATTGCGGCGCCGAGACCAAGAAAAGTAAGTAAGTTCGGTGAAATACGAATGGCGGCGCATACTCGAGCTGCTTGATATGAGAAAGAGAGCCAGCCTCCAACAACACCTTCAACATCTGCTCCACCGTGCACTTCACTCCAGCGATTTCTAAATTCTTTCTCTGTTAACAAATCTCTGCTCATCGCTCATCCTTAATTTGAGAATAAATTTCACGAGTCGCAGATGAAGTATTCATTGTGTAGAAGTGAAGTCCAGGTGCACCAGCTTCGAGTAAGTCTTGGCAGAGTTTTGTTGCAATCTCCACACCCAACTTGCGAACATCTTCAGGGTTATCTTCAATCTTCGCAAATGCTTCAGAAATATTTGATGGAATCGGTACGCCACTGAGTTCTGACATGCGATTGAGTTGCTTGACATTGGTAACGGGCAAGATTCCGGGAATGATGGGCAGTTCTGAGCCCTTCGCTGCCAATTTATCTACGAGTGATTTCCACTTATCGACTTCAAAGAAGAACTGCGTTGTCGCAAATGTTGCGCCGCGTTTCTCCTTTTCAAGTAAAACATCGACATCATGTGCAAAATCTCCATGAGATGATGGATGTCCATCTGGAAAAGCGGCAACACCAATTGTAAAACCACCAAACTCAGCAGCAAGTGTTACCAATTCATCTGCGTGATTAAGTCCGCCTTCGGTCGCACTCCATGGTGCGCGTGGTCCGCCAGTGGGATCGCCGCGAAGTGCAAGAATGCTTTTAATCCCTGCATCACGATATTTTCCAAGAATTTCAATGAGTTCATTACGTGAAGAGCCAACACATGTCAGGTGAGCAACTGTTGGAATATGCGTGCGGGCAGTTATCTCAGAGGTAATACGAATCGTTCTATCTCGAGTTGATCCACCTGCGCCATAAGTCACCGAGATGAAATCTGGGGCGATGGATTCAAGTTGAGTCATGGCAGCCCAGAGCCGCTCTTCCCCTTCGATATCTTTAGGAGGAAAGAATTCAAATGAATAGGTGAGGGCTTTACTTCCATCACTCTTCACACTGCGCATCTCCACGGCGTCAGGATATCGTTGCGCCGTGGATAAAGAGGTCATGAAGAGCGCAGCAGAGGTACGTGATGCCGTTAAAGGCGAACTCACACAATATCTCGCCGAGCAACGTGATTATCTGACCAGCATTGCATCTGAATTAGTGCCAGTCTGTGATGCGCTTGAAGATTATCTTCTCGAAGGCGGAAAGAGACTTCGTCCGCTCTTTGCCTATGCAGGATTTATGGCAACAGGATCGACTCCAAACCGCTCAGATATTCGCGCAATGGCCAGTCTAGAACTCTTACAAGCATGCGCACTGATCCATGATGATTTGATGGACGGTTCGGATACGCGTCGCGGAAAGCCTGCAATACATCGTCACTTTGAAAAAATGCATCAACAAAATTCAATGTTGGGACTCTCTGAGCAATTTGGTGCAGCTGCTGCAGTACTACTGGGCGATCTCGCACTGGTGTGGTCTGACCACATGTTGCATAACTCGGGTCTTTCACATGATTCATTAACCTCAGCACTTCGTATCCACGATGAGATGCGTATTGAACTTATGGCCGGTCAATATCTTGATGTTCGCGAAGCTGGCGAACGCGAATATAGCGTTGAGCGTTCTCTTCGTATTGCGCGATACAAATCTGGAAAATATACAATCGAGCGGCCATTGCATCTGGGTGCTGTGATTGCGCGGCCTTCTGAAACTGATCACTCTGAAATACTCAACGTTCTTTCGGCATATGGTCTACCGCTAGGTGAGGCCTTTCAACTGCGTGATGATTTGCTCGGAATCTTTGGTGACCCCGAAGTTACCGGCAAACCAGCAGGAGATGATATTCGCGAAGGAAAGAGAACAGTTTTGATGGCGATGACTATGGAGAAGGCATCCCCTGCTGCTCGCGCCGAATTAACTGCGCATCTTGGAAATCCAAATCTCTCCTTAGATTCCATCGAATCTCTGCGTTCATTGATTATCGAAACTGGCGCAGTTGCTGATGTTGAAGCGCTGATTGACAGACTTGGCGATGAATCAACTGCAGCTGCAAACTCTGAAATTATTCACGAAAAGGCACGTCCATTTCTCTTGGCACTCGCTGAGACCGCTATCCGCAGGAGCAATTAATGACAAAGCAAGTTAAAGGTCCAACTGATCACGTAGTAGTTGTCGGCGCAGGTTTAGGTGGTCTCAGCGCCGCACTACGTCTTGCAGGAGCTGGTCGCAAGGTGACTGTTGTTGAACGTGAATCTGTTCCAGGTGGTCGAAATGGATTGCTGAAAAAAGATGGTTATTCATTTGATACGGGGCCATCTGTTTTAACAATGCCATCACTGATTCAAGATGCATTTAGTTGCGTAGGTGAAGATATGAAGGATTGGGTAGAGCTGATGCCACTTTCACCGCTCTATCGCGCTTTCTACGCCGATGGCTCGCAAATTGATGTGCATGCAAATACTGCTCAAATGGAAGAAGAGATTCGCACACAGGTTTCTGCCGAGGAAGCACTTGGCTATCGCAAGTACGTGGACTTCGTCACCAAGCTTTACAAGTATGAGATGAACGATTTCATCGATAAAAATATCGATTCACCGCTCAATCTCATCACACCAAACCTTGCTCGTTTAATTGCACTCGGCGGATTTAGACATCTACAACCCAAGGTCAATCAATATCTCAAAGATCCACGCCTACAGAAGGTCTATTCATTCCAAGCAATGTATGCAGGAGTCAGTCCTCAACAAGCGTTAGCAATCTATGCAGTGATTGCTTATATGGATTCAGTCAACGGTGTTTTCTTCCCTAAGGGTGGAATGCACGCAGTTCCTCGCGGACTTGCTGCAGCTGCACAAAAGCATGGTGTTGAATTTAAATACAACACCACTGTGACAGGACTGGATAAGCACAATGGTCGCGTCAAGGCTGTCTTGACCAATACCGGTGAGCGCATTGAATGTGATGTCGTAGTAATGAACCCAGATTTGCCAGTTGTCTGGCGTGATTTGCTAGGTAAGACGCCACTGAATATCAAGCGCCTCAACTACTCACCATCATGTGCAACTTTGCTAGTTGGGTCCTCAAAGAAATATGACCACATTGCACATCACAATATCCACTTCGGTGAATCTTGGGATGGGGTCTTTGATGAACTTATCAAGAAGAAAATTTTGATGACAGATCCATCAGTTCTCGTCACAGTTCCAACTCATGACGACCCAACTCTTGCCCCAGCCGGTAAGCAGTCTTATTACATCTTGTATCCAACGCCTAACTTGGATGCCGATATTGATTGGACCAAGCAGGCAAAGCCTTACCGCGATCACATGATTAAAACTCTGGAAGATCGTGGCTATACAGGTTTTGGAGATTCAATCGAAACTGAAGTCATGACTACTCCCCTTGATTGGCAAGCACAGGGAATGGAACGCGGAGCTCCATTTGCCAGTGCGCATACCTTCTTTCAGACTGGCCCATTTAGGCCACGCAATATGGCTGCAGGTTTTGAAAATGTTGTCTTTGCTGGAAGCGGAACTCAACCCGGAGTCGGTGTACCGATGGTTTTGATTTCAGGAAGGTTAGCTGCAGAGCGAATTGTGGGTCCGGTTAAGTAAATGGATTCGGCACTTGCAGCATCGTATGAAGAGTGCAAGCGACTTAACTCGTTGCATGGCAAGACGTACTACTTAGCCACTCTTCTTCTGCCAAAAAATAAGCGCCCTTACGTTCACGCTCTCTATGGATTTGCTCGTTATGCCGATGAAATCGTTGATGATTTAGCTTCCACCTTATCTGCCCAAGAGAAAGCAGATGCACTGCGCAATTGGAGTAGCGGAGTACTCGCAGATCTGAAAGCGGGAAGAAGTACTGATCACATCGGCAGAGCGCTCGTGGACACAGCGCGCAGATTTGATATTCCGCATCAGCATTTCGTAGATTTTTTACACTCTATGGAGATGGATTTAACTATTACTGAATATCAAAAATACGAAGACTTACTTGAGTATGTGTATGGCTCTGCTGCCGTGATTGGGTTAGAGATGGTCCCCATCCTTGGATATTCAGATCAACGAGCATTTGAATCAGCCAAGAAACTAGGGATTGCCTTCCAATTGGCTAACTTCATCCGCGATGTTGCAGAAGATCTCGACCGCGGACGCGTCTATCTTCCTCTCGAAGAACTGGCTCAATTTGGGGTTGATCGCGCAATGCTAGAAAGACGCAAACTAACTCCTGAGATTATCGAGGCCCTAAAGTTTCAAATAGAGCGCGTACGCCAATTGCAACGCGAATCCGATGCAGGCATTGCATATTTAGATAAAGAATCTCGTCCATGTATTCGAGCAGCAAGTGAGCTCTACTGTGGAATCGTCGATGAGGTAGAAGCTATTGGATATGACATATTCAATAAGCGAGCTAAAACATCTACGCTTCGTCGGGCGCGAGTTGCCGGCGCCGCATATATTCAAGCAATAGCTGCGCGTATTCGCTAAAGTAATACTCACGGGAGCCAAGGTGGCTGAGAGGATTTCACTGAGTGTGGAATCGACCGTCTGACTAATCCGGTAATGCGGATTTAGAAATAGAGGTTCGCTATGTTCTCCACACTTTTTACAGCTTGGGGCTATGAAGTCTCGATACTTGAATTTGTAGCATCCATTGCTTCTTTTATAGGAGTTGCACTTGGAATAACTGCAAAGAGAATTACGTGGCCGTGGTGGGCCATTAGCAGCCTTTTATATGGAGCCTTCTTCTTTCATTTCAAACTCTATGCCAGTGCCGCACTCCAAATCATCTTCATTCTCGCTGCAATTGCGGGTTGGTATGGCTGGGAACCATCTGGGGCAAAACCTGGTTCATTTAAAAACAGATACCGTCTCTATACAATTGCAGGAATTCTTCTGGCAACCCTTGCGCTCGGTCCAGTGTTGAAATCAATCGGAGCAGCTTCGACTTATGTTGATGCAATTCTCTTCTTTGGAAGTTTCGCTGCACAGATGCTGATGGTCTATGAGAAATATGACAACTGGCCCATGTGGTTAGTAGTCGATGCCGGTTATACCGGTCTCTATGCATCACAAGGGCTACTCTTTACAACGTTGCTCTACGTAACATTTACCGCAATGGCAGCCATGGGATGGAGCAGTTGGTATGGAGCTCACCGCCGCGCTATTAGATCTTTGTAAGAACGAGGTTCGCCCCGTCATTGCAATCGATGGTCCGGCTGGCGCAGGAAAGACAACTCTGGCAAATAATCTTGCTTTGGCGCTAGCATCAGATTTAACAGTGCAGGTTGTGCATATGGATGATCTGTATAACGGTTGGGATACAGCCCTCAGTTCAGAACTCACAGAATCATTGCAGCACATCGCATCGGCACATAAGGCTGGTAAAAATATTTCTTACTCAACTTATAACTGGAGCCGCGCAGAATTTGAGGAAGCGAAAGAAATTCCACAGGCTAATCTCATAATCTTGGAGGGAGTTGGAAGTGGGCAGTCCGCAATTCGTCCCAGCATTTCAGCACTTATTTGGATTGATATTGCAGAAAAAGAGGGGCTAGCAAGGGTTTTAGAACGAGATGGCGCAGCAATAAAAAATCAGATGGAAAAGTGGCTTACGCAACAGGATGAACATTTTCGCGCCGAAGGTACTCAGAACGCCGCTGATTTCATACTGACTACCTAGAATTCGACATATGTCTGACCTGACCGGCGAGCTCATCGATGGGCGATATCAACTCATCCGCCAGATGGCTACCGGCGGGATGGCAAGTATTTATGAGGCTCTCGATACCCGCTTAGATCGTAAAGTCGCTGTCAAGATTATGCATTCACATTTGGCGCAAGATGAACAATTTGTTGAACGCTTTATCCGCGAAGCGAAAGCTGCGGCCGCACTATCTCATCCCAATATCGTGGCGGTGCAAGATCAGGGATGGAATCAAAATGGTACTCCTGCAGTATTTCTTGTCATGGAGATGATTGAAGGTCACACACTTCGTGATTACCTCAATGAGCAGGGAAAGTTAGCAATTTCAGATGGCATCAAGTTCTTACTTCCAGTGCTGAGCGCACTTGCTGCCGCTCATAAAATCGGAATCGTCCATAGAGATGTCAAACCTGAAAATATTTTGATTTCTAAAGAGGGGCGCATCAAAATTGCAGATTTTGGTTTAGCAAAAGGCCCTTTACTCGGTGGAACCATGACGGCCGAGTCAAGCGTTATTTTAGGTAGCGTTTCTTACCTATCCCCTGAGCAAGTTCAACGAGGGGTTGCTGATTCTCGAAGCGATGTCTACTCAATTGGAATCACTGCTTTTGAAATGTTTACGGGTGGGAAGCCTTTTGAAGGCGATGCGCCGATACAAATTGCATATATGCATGTGAATAATCGGGTCCCCCGCATTAGCTCTCTGGTGACGAACGTGCCTGCCTTACTTGATGACCTCATTTATCGCGCCACGAGTGCAAACCCTGATGATCGCCCACGTGATGCAGCAGTTTTCCACGAGGAACTCAGCGCCCTCAATAGAGCGCTCAACCCTAAAGAAAATCAACTCAGCCTCGAACTCGATATTCCGATTGCTCCTATGAGATCAAAAGTTTCTCCCAAATCTCTTCGAAAGAAAATCAAAGAACTTACTGCAGCAATTCCTGTGCCAACTCAGAAAGAGGACACTGAACAAGTTGCTAAACGCAAGAAAATTAGTAAGCGGGTACGACGTAATCGCTACATCGCACTTGTGCTAGCAATTTCATTAGGAATTTTTGGCTGGTATGCCCTCATTGGTCCCGGCTCTCGAGTAGTTGTTCCATCAACGATTGGCGCTACACAAGAGGAAGTAAAGGCTGCCCTTGATCCATTAGGTCTGACATTTACTATCGCAGAGCAGAAATTTAGTGAAGAAATTCCTGAAGGCCACGTAATTGAATCTAATCCAGGTGGCGGTGGACGAATCGACCAAGGTGGCGCAGTTTCACTCATCATCTCTAAGGGACCAGAGCGCTATGTGATACCGAAGCTTGCTGGACTTACACCGGAAGCTGCAGTGCAGGCGCTTTCTAGATTCCCGCTTTCGATACAACCTAATACCGAAGAATTCAGTGGCGCATATCCACAAGGTTATGTCATTGATTCAACTCCGCCGGCCGGTGAGAAAGTCAAAAGAGATACTGCGGTGACGATTCGCGTTTCCAAAGGTGTTGAACAAGTTGAAATTGCTTCTTATGTTGGAAAGAGTTCTGATCAAGCCCTCAATGAATTATCTGATGCCGGATTTGCGGTCACATCAACATATGGATTTAGCGAAACACTTTTGGCGGGCGAAGTTATTTCGCAGAAACCAGATGGTGGCAAGAGCGTGGATAAGGGTGCGAAGATTGCGCTCGTAATTTCAAAGGGCTCTCAATTTGCCTATATCCCAAATATCTTCAGTATCGAGGAAGTGAAAGCTGTTCAATCACTCAAAGATCTCGATCTTAAAGTGGTAGTGAAGAAAATTGGAAAGAAGACTGTTAAGAAAGTGACTGCCATATCGCCAAAGGTGGGAAGTAAAGTCAAACGTGGCAGCACTGTCACCATCACAGTAGGGTGAGCAAGTGAAAAAACCTCGTATTGGAGCCCACACACCAACTTCTGGTGGGATGGCTAAACGTTCAATTGCATATGCAGAATTAACCGAAGCAGAAGCGATTCAAGTCTTTACATCTAATCCGCGCGGTTGGGCGATGCCAGAGACAAATCATGAGGCTGATGCAATTTTTCGCGAGAAGGCTGCGGCTCTCGATATCGAAACATATGTGCATGCACCATTCCTCATAAATTTGGGCTCCCCTACAGAAGGCACTTATAAAAATTCATTAGCCTCCACTGAATATTCGCTCAAGCGCGGCAAAGAGATCGGTGCGCTGGGGGTCGTTGTTCATACTGGCTCTGCAGTCAATGAAGATTTCATCGATAAAGCATGGAAGCAGATAAATAAGGGCATGATGCCAATTCTGGAAGCGCTCACCGATGATGCGCCCTATCTCTTACTCGAACCAACAGCCGGCCAAGGTCAATCACTTGTAAAGAGATTAGAAGATCTCAAGTATTACCTAAAGGCTCTCGAATACCACCCTAAAGTTGGTATCTGTCTAGATACGTGTCACGTCTTTGCGGCTGGTCATGACATTGCAAAGAAGGGTGGCATGAAAGAGACTCTCGACTTATTAGTTGAAGTCGCTGGAATCGAACGTATTCAACTAATCCATGCAAATGATTCTATGGATGTCTGTGGTGCACTTAAAGATCGCCATCAAAATATCGGCGAAGGTTTTATTGGGGTGGATCCGTTCCAAGAACTCCTTAAGCATCCGGCTGTGGTGAATGCACCGCTCATTCTTGAAACTCCGGGAATGGAGCCCGAGCACGGGAAAGAAATTGCACTACTGAAAAAACTTCGTGGATGAGTAGTTCGCACGCACTCAAGATGCGCCTTGCACCATGGGCGCTTCTCCTCGTTTCAGCCGCTTGGGGCCTTGCCTTTGTTGTCATGAAAGATGCAATTGAAAAGCAGAGCGTTAATAGTTTCCTCTTCTCGCGATTCCTTGTTGCTGTCATTGCTATGGTTTTATTGAAGCCTTCAGTATTAAAGACCATTAATCGAGAAATTCTTAAAAAAGGATTTATAGCAGGACTTTTCCTGGCATCCGGTTATATCTTGCAGACATTTGGTTTAGCACTTACTGGGGCTGCAATCGCGGGATTTATTACTGGGCTTTATGTTGTTGCCACCCCTGTTCTTGCGGCAGTTCTTCTCAAAGTTCGCATCACACCTTTCACCTGGTCATGTGTTGCGCTGGCAACTCTCGGACTCGCGCTACTTTCTCTCAAAGGGTGGAACTTAGGGTTAGGTGAATTTCTTGTATTCCTCTGTGCCATCGCTTTTGCAGCTCATATCATCGCCCTGAGCAAATGGAGCAATGGTTTAGATGTGTATGCCATGACAATAGTGCAGCTCGCTACGTGTGCATTACTTACCGGCGCCATCTCTTTTGCTCAAGGTTATGAAGTACCTGTTGATCTTTCGGGATGGCTAGTAGTTCTCTATACGGCAGTCGTATGCACCGCAGTCGCATTCGTTGTTCAAACATGGTCACAAGCACATATGTCAGCAACAAAAGTTGCAGTGATTCTGACTATGGAGGTTGTCTTTGCAGCTGTTTTTGCCGTGATATTCGGTGGTGAGAGCATCTCTCTTCGCGCACTTCTGGGTGGAGTGCTAGTTGTAGCTGCCATGTTTATGATTGTCCTCAAGGAGGCATAAAAGATGGCTATCGATCTTCGCTCAGATACTGTGACTAAGCCCAGTGATGCGATGCGCGCTGCAATGGCTGCTGCCCCGGTTGGCGATGATGTCTATGGTGATGATCCAACCGTTAACTCACTTGAAGAACGTGTGGCCGCAATGTTCGGTCATGAAGCTGGTCTCTTTACCCCAACAGGTTCACTTGCAAACCAACTAGCTATTCGCACATTAGTAAAACCTGGTGAAGAGCTATTGGTCGAAACCCGCTCACATATCGTGCGTGCTGAACTTGGTGCAGCCGCGACATTTAGTGGAATCACAACTCGTACCTGGCCAACTGCAGATGGATCACTTCGCGCAGAAGATCCACTTGCTATTGCACATGAAAATGCCGGTCCCTATTTAGTTTCTACGACAGCAATCGCAGTTGAGAACACACATAACTTTGGTGGCGGCACTGTGCAGCCTCTTTCAGAAATCGAGAAGTTGTCGAGCGCTGCCCATGCTCGTGGGATTGCCATGCATCTGGATGGAGCTCGAATTTGGAATGCGCACATTGCATCTGGTGTTTCTTTTGCAGAGTATGGAAAACACTTTGACACCATCAGCGTCTGTCTTTCAAAAGGCTTAGGAGCACCCATTGGTTCTGTGATGCTGTCGAATAAATCGAGAGTTGCTGAAGCTCGCATCTGGCGCAAACGGTACGGGGCTGGAATGCGTCAAGTTGGAATCATCGCTGCTGCCGGACATTACGCACTTGAAAACAATATTGCTCGACTTGCGCAAGATCATGCGCGTGCGAAAAAGATAGCTACCGCACTCCATGCGCTTGATTCGAGCTTGATAGACCCAGTGAAGGTCGAAACAAATATTGTTGGTCTAGAGCTTTCGAAGATTGGCATCACAGCAGCTGCCCTGACATCCCAATGCAAGGAAGCTGGATTGTGGATTAGTGCTCTTGGCCCACATTATGCACGCCTTGTTACACATTTAGATTTTGATGACAACCAATGTGATGAAGCAATAGCAATACTGATCAAGATTTTAAAGAGCGCCCTCGTGGCGAAGTAGCCACTCTTTCTTATTCAAACCGTAGGCATAATTTCCGAGCGCTCCACCGGTCTTTACTATGCGATGGCATGGCACAACAAGAACGATTGCATTCTTTGCACAGGCGCTTCCGGCAGCTCGAATCGCAGCAGAGCTTCCTGCTCTCTCTGCTAATTCTGAGTACGAGATAACTTTTCCTGGCGCAATCTTCTTCATCGCCTTCCATGCAGCTTGTGAGAAATGCGCACCTGGTTGTCTTACTGAAATGGCGTTGAGGGCAGATAAGTCGCCGTCGAAATAATCAGCAATGAGATCTGAAATGACTGGAATCTTTGAAACAGTCTTAATCTCGCGCTCTGAATCTTCGGAACTCAATGAATCTTTAAGTGCTTTTACGCTAGAGAGATTGGCGGCAAGAAGTACATGCTCATCTGTGATCAGATTGAGGGTTCCGATTGGTGTATCGAAGGTAGATAAGAGCAACGTCACGTTCGCTAAATTAGCGGTCGCGCAACATTTCAGCAACCAAAAATGAGAGCTCAAGTGATTGAGAATGGTTCAGACGTGGGTCGCACGCTGTCTCATAGCGAGATTCGAGGTCTTTTTCAGAGACTTCATTGCCGCCGCCGAGACATTCAGTCACATCATCACCGGTGAGTTCGATATGGATTCCGCCAGGATGAGTGCCGAGCTTCTTATGCACTTCAAAGAAGCCGCGGACTTCATCAAGGACATCTTCAAATTGACGAGTCTTGTACCCATTCTTTGATTCAAAAGTATTTCCATGCATCGGATCGCAGACCCAGAGCACTTGGGCTCCACTCTTTGTCACGCCATCAACAAGTGCAGGCAGTGCTTCTCGAATCTTTCCAGCGCCCATGCGAGTAATGAAGGTAATGCGACCTGGCTCGTTATCAGGATTGAGCTTGGCAATAAGAGCGAGTGCATCTTCGACTGTAGATTTTGGCCCCAGTTTGATTCCGATTGGATTACGAACCTTGGATGCAAAATCAACATGTGCGCCATCTAGTTGACGAGTACGTTCACCAATCCAGATGAAGTGTCCAGAAACATCGTAGGCAAGTTCAGTTCGTGAATCGATACGTGTCAGCGCCTTCTCATATTCAATGATGAGGGCTTCATGACTTGCATAGAAATCAACAGCCTTAAATTGCTCTGGGTCAACGCCAGCAGATTCCATAAAGGCAAGTGCGCGACCAATATCGGTTGCCATCTGCTCGTACTTCTCACCAAATTTAGAATCGCGGATAAATCCCTTATTCCATTCGTGCACCTGGCGAAGATCTGCAAAACCACCACGAGTAAATGCACGTACGAGGTTTAGCGTTGCAGCAGAAGTGTTATAGACCCGAACGAGTCTATTTGGATCTGGTGTGCGTGCTGCTTCGGTAAATTCAATATCGTTAACAGCATCACCGCGGTATGCAGGCAGTGTGACATCGCCGCGTGTTTCAAGATCATTGGAACGTGGCTTTGCAAACTGACCAGCCATTCGTCCAACTTTGATGACTGGCAAACTTGAGTGATATTGCAGAACTGCAGCCATCTGCAAGATAGTTTTGATGCGATTGCGAATCGAATCGGCAGTTGCCGCAGCGAACGTTTCGGCGCAATCGCCGCCTTGGAGCCAAAATGCCTTACCGGCTGCAGCTTGTGCAATCTTTGCTTTGAGATCATCGCACTCACCAGCGAAGACAAGTGGCGGCAACGCTTTCAGTTCTGCGACAGCCTTCTTCATCGCTTCACCGTCTTGCCCCCCTGGCCAATTTGGTTGCTGCGCAGCAACTAAGGTCGGGTCAAAGAGTGAATCGAGTCGAGTAGAAGACGAGTTCATAACCATAAGCGTAGATTGTTCAGAGGTAATCTCGGAGGGAGATTATCCAAAGAACGAAGTGATCTCCTCATATCGTTCGATAGGGACAGTCTTAAGGACATCTGTGGCAGATGCGAGCGGCACACGAGCGATCTTGGTTCCGTGTAGAGCCATCATCTTGCCGAAATCACCTTCGTGAACTGCAGTAATCGCTTCAAGACCAAAGCGTGAGCTCAGTACTCGGTCGAACGCTGATGGTGTACCACCACGCTGGATATGACCTAGAACTGTGCAGCGAGTTTGATAACCAGTTTTCTTCTCAATCTCTTTTGCAAGCCAATCGCCAATTCCTGAAAGTTGCACATGGCCAAAGGCATCAAGAGGTTGATCCTTAGTAATCATGTCACCATCTTGAGGAATCGCACCTTCAGCAATAACGATGATGGGTGCTGTACCAGTCTTAAAACGTGAATTCACATACTCACAGACTTTATCGACTGAGAACTTAACTTCTGGGATCAAGATACAAGCTGCATCACCAGCGATACCGGAGTGGAGAGCAATCCAACCCGCGTGACGACCCATCACTTCAACAATCAGTGGACGGTGATGCGATTCGGCAGTGGTGTGCAGACGATCGATTGCTTCCATAGCGATATTGACGGATGTATCAAAGCCAAATGTGAAATCTGTGTTGTTGAGGTCATTATCGATTGTCTTTGGAACACCGATAACTTTCACACCGAGAGCATCTAACTTAGTTGCCACGCCAAGAGTGTCTTCTCCACCGATTGCGATAAGAACATCAATGCCCTGATCAGCAAGGTTCTGCTTGATGCGCTCAACGCCATTCTCAATTTTGAACGGATTGGTTCGAGATGAACCAAGAATTGTGCCGCCCTTAGCAAGAATTGGCTTCACTGTTGCCAAATCCAAAGGCATCGTGAGCGCCTCGAGTGGGCCTTTCCAACCATCGCGAAATCCGACGAATTCATATCCGTAATCTTTAATTCCCTTTGTTACTACACCACGAATAACGCCATTAAGTCCTGGGCAATCTCCGCCACCAGTAAGAATTCCAATACGCATTACAACGCTCCAAAATTAAGTGAGATATCAGGCAAATTAATTTCGCCATATTGTGGTCAACACTGACTGGCACAGTCTAGCCTTTGGCCATGACTAATCCCCACCAATCAGAAGTCTCACTTGCGCCAGAAATAATCGCCTTCTTAGCAGCAGGTGCGCAAGCTGGGCTGCCACAGGTGTGGGAAGCTCCCATCGACGTCATTCGCAGAAATACATATACACGAGTTAAAAATTCCGGACCAGCCGAACCAGTTCACGAGATTATCAACCGATTCATTCCAGGAAAAACTGCGGATCTACCTGTTCGCATTTACCGGCCAACTGCGAATCCAAATGCTCCTGCAATAGTTTTCTTCCACGGTGGCGGCTGGGTGCTTGGCACACTTGATATTGTTGATTCTTCATTGACGCGCCTTGCAAATCAAAGTGGCGCAACAATTATTAGCGTCTTTTATCAGAAAGCACCCGAGCACCCATTCCCTATTCCATTTGATGATTGTTACGAGACGCTCTCATGGGTACTTTCCAATGCAGAATCACTTTGTATTGATCCTACAAAGGTTGGAGTCATGGGCGATAGCGCAGGTGGCAACCTTGCCTCAGCCGTTGCACTCAAAGCTCGTGACAATGGAATAAAACTTGCGTTCCAAGTTCTTATCTACCCATGCAATGAACGAAATTTTGAGACACAGTCTTACCTCGATTATGCAACAGGTTACCTGTTAACCACTCAGGCGATGAAATGGTTCTGGGAACAATATGTTGTCAACGAGGCAGATAACACGAATCCTTATGCGGTGCCTATGCATGCCAAAACTTTTAAGGAAGTTGCGCCCGCAATAATTATCACAGCCCAATATGACCCACTACTTTCAGATAGTGAAAAATATGCAGACCTCCTGCGAGCCGATGGAGTTCCCGTTGTCTATAAGCAATATGACGGAATGATTCATGGCTTCTTTGCAACGATGGCAATTACACACGTTGCCGCTGAGTCGATTGACTTTATGGCGCAAGAAATCAAGAAGCTCGCCTAACTTTCCCATTCAACTAATCTCTAAAAACTAGGAGCGTTCTTTACAAATGTCACGCCGCGGATGGTTTCTCTTTATTCTGGTCGGATTCCTGTGGGGTATTCCTTACCTCTTTATCAAGGTAGCGGTCGACCCTGATACTGGATTTACCCCCGCAACCGTTGTTTGTCTTCGTACCGCTATAGGAGCCGCAATTCTCATTCCGTTAGCAATTAGACAGAGACAATTGATTCCGGCAATTCGTGGGATTAAATATGTAGCGCTCTACGCATTGCTTGAAATGATTGGTCCATGGATTCTTATCGGTACTGCAGAACAGAAAATCTCATCAGGTCTTGCCGGGCTATTAATTGCATCGGTACCAATTTGGGCAACAATTTTTGCTTCACTGCGAGGCGATAAGACTGTTTGGCATCATAAGAGGCTATTTGGTTTAATTTTAGGTTTTGTCGGTCTTATTGCAGTTGTTGGAATTGAGAGCATTACCGGCAGTGCAAATCCCGTTTCAATCTTTATGGTTCTTATAGCTGCAATCGGTTACTCCTATGCAGTGATGATGGTTCAAGGCGCTCTTCCTAACGTTTCAGGAATAGCAATTAATGCAGTGGCGATGGCTATCTCTGCAATCTTCTATCTACCGTGGGCAATTGTGCAATGGCCGACACATGCGATTTCTAGTGGTGCAATCCGTTCAATTATTGGATTAGGAGTACTTTCAACCGGAGCTGCCTTCGTTGCATTCTTTACTCTTGCAACGATTATTGGAGTCGCCCGAGGTTCACTTGTGACTTATCTGAATACCGCTTTCGCAGTTGTGTTGGGTGTATTAATTCTCAAAGAACCACTTACCGTTGGAATTTTGCTGGGATTGCCACTTGTATTAATTGGCTCATACTTCGCGAGCCGCAAGCCAGCAAGCGCCTAATACTTGCCATAATTGCGCCATGCTTGAAGCTCTCTTTCTAGGTCTTGTACAAGGACTCACCGAATTTCTGCCAGTCTCATCGAGCGCCCATCTTCGGATTGTCGGAGAGTTCTTGCCCAATGCGAAAGATCCTGGTGCTGCATTTACTGCGATAACTCAAATCGGCACCGAGTTAGCAGTTCTGATCTTCTTTAGAAAAGATATTCTGGCAATCATTCGAGCCTGGTTTAAGCGCGATGGATCACTTGAGGCACGTCTTGGAACACTCATCATTATTGGAACTCTGCCCATCGTCATCTTGGGGTACCTAGGTCAGGATTACATCACCAACAATTTCCGCTCGCTGTGGATCGTTGCTTCAACTCTCATTATCTTTGGATTAATTCTTGGTTATGCAGACCATGTGGGAAAACGCGAAAAGTCACTTGATAATTTGAATGCACGTGATGGCATTGCATATGGATTAGCTCAGTCACTAGCTCTAGTACCAGGCGTGTCTCGCTCGGGTGCAACTATCGCACTGGGTCGCTTACTTGGATATAAGCGCGAAGCTGCACTTCGTTACTCATTTTTGCTTGCACTCCCCGCAGTATTTGGCAGCGGTCTCTACGAATTAAAGAAGGCTATCGGTGATTCCACCGTCTCGGTCTATTCGATGCCCGAGATTCTGGCAGCCACAGTTGTTGCATTTATTGTGGGCTATAGCGTTATTGCCTGGTTGATGAAATTTATTTCAACTCAAAATTTCAGACCTTTTGTTATCTACCGCGTCGTTCTAGGTTCGGCGCTTCTTATCGCGCTAGCAACTGGCGCCCTTAGCGCTCAGTAAATCCAAGTCTTTCAAGGAGTTTAGGATCTCGCTGCCATTCTTTTGAGACTTTGACGTGAAGTCCTAGGAAAATTCGAGCACCGAGTTCGCGCTCAATATCTTTACGTGCACGCATTCCGATATCTTTCAATCGCTCGCCTTGATGTCCCAAAATAATGCCAGTCTGCGAATCGCGTTCAACATGAATCGTTGCATGGATATCAAAGAATGGGCGGCTGCCCTTCTCTTCGCGCTCCTTCATCTCATCAATAGTCACCATGATTGAGTGCGGTAGCTCTTCGCGTGCATCTCGCATCGCAGCCTCACGAATAAGTTCGCAGATAAGCTGCTCAATATCCTGATCGCTCTTCATATCCTCGGGATAGAAAG
>Ga0209084_1001956_pt1 | contig 16580 bp, 25 predicted proteins | sample C_130820_MF_Meta_FD_187309 | JGI IMG/M metagenome (GOLD analysis project Ga0209084, IMG submission 187309) | Freshwater microbial communities from Lake Croche, Canada to study carbon cycling - C_130820_MF_MetaG (SPAdes) (version 2) | ecosystem: Environmental > Aquatic > Freshwater > Lake... | reverse complement strand
AGCGTTTGCTGCTTAAAGTTGGCAAGTTCAGCGTAATTCTTTTCACGCTCCCATAGTGCAAATGCGCGTTCACGTTCCTGACGTTCACGCTCCAATTGCTCCTGCCATTCGCCTTCCTTCTGCTTTAGAAGGTCACGAATGTCCATATCAGCTTCAGCCTTTGTGCGCTCTTCAGCGAGTCGGGCTTCTTCTTCCAGTTTCTTGGCTGCGAGTTCTTCCTCGCGCTGACGCTTAAGCTCTGCGAGCTCAGACTTCAGGCTGTCAATCTGTGGATAAAGCTTGTCCTTTTCCTGTGTGCGTACCTTTGACAGGTCCTCGTCCGTGTAGAACTTGGTTGTCGCTGGTGCCTCAGTTGAAGACACTGACGTAGCAATTGACGCGTCAGCGTCAGAGCTTGCTACCGTTGGAGTTACTACTGCATCTGCTGTAACAGCTTCTGCAACAGTTGATGAATCTGCTGTACTCATTTATTTCCTTAGTTTTTCAGGGGCGTTTTCCAAGTATGTCCTAAGACACGTATCACATATAGCCGCACGTTGTGTTCTTACTATCAAGTTTCACTTGATAATTATTTATTTTGTTGCTAAATACCAATTATTTTTGGTAATCTTGCGGAATCTGCCTCTGTGGGAGTCTTGTTCCGTAAGCTTCTGTGACTAGGCGGTTTCTGAGTTCTGACTCACCTAGCGAAATATTGTCAAGTACAGCTGGGTCCATTACAGGACCAGCAGGGGCACCAGCTGCAGGAGGAGCGCCCGCAGGACCTGGAGCACTGCCAGCAGCGGCTCCACCGCCAGCAGTAGTTCCATCTGGAGCTATCATCTGACCAGTCATCTCTGCAATTTCTTGCTCAACTTGAGTTTGGATAAGGCGCAACGCACCATCAGCAACAGCGTCATCAATAAGCTCTTTACGAATTTCCTGAAGCTTAGCCTCTGGGAATTCTTCACCAAGGTCTCGCAAAGCGCCTTCTTTAGACTGAAGACCGAGAGATAGGAGAGATTGAATTTCGTTCAATACAATCAGCTTGTCTAGCGGTAGCGGCGGAGGGAAATGGCAATACGTGCGGTAAGTCTCAGGGTCATTAGGGTCAAGCTGAACCAACTGGTCAGGCTTAGGAGTAGTTTCAACATCTGGATTAAGAATAAATGTTTCTGGCTCTTTAAAAGCAAGAGTACGAAGAACAAGTTCATTAACACGTTCAATACCGTGCGCGTACTGCACAATCTTTTGGTGATAACGGTTCATCAAAGGCTGGAACATAATAGAAAGCGCAACACCTGATGTGTTAGATACAGGCATAGCTTGACCAAGAGCAGACTCAGGAACACCAGTCATTTCGTGCATGGCTTTCTTCAGGCGGTCCATAAAGTCCATAGCACCTTTTAGACCCTGACCTCCACCTTCGAGGTTCATAACCTTAGAGTCTTTTGGCAGACCGCCCCAAACTTTGTTAGCACCCTTTTCCAACTGGCTAGCCTTAGCACCGATAATAACAGTTACAGGGGCAGCATGGTAGTTTACGATATCAGCAATGTCTGTAGCAGTCTCATTGTAGATACGGTTAATGCTAATCATTTCGTTACAGTCAGCTAGTCCCCACGGAGAGCCCGAAATGCGAACATTAGGAATGTGAATGATTGGGATAATACCAAGTGGATTTGGACGAGAGTCAATCATCTCATCGTTAATGTACTCTTCAATCATGTCGTCAGTAAGGATTTCGGTGTAGGTGTAAACCTGACGAGTTCCCTCTAGCGATGTGCCCCAAAAACGATACTTGAGTTTAAATCGAATTAAGCGCTCACGGTCGTGAGGATGAAACTCAGGAAAAGCAAAAGAAGAGTTAAGCGGAAGAATACGCACGCGGCCTGGGTGAATGCTTCCAGCCGAGTCTTGGTAACCTTCTTCATAAGCAACCTTAATAAAGCAGTCACCCGACACCGATCCTTGCTGACCAATTTCCCAAAGGACAGTGGCTTTGTTATTATCCACTTCCCAAATACGCTCAAGAAGAGCTGGAACAATTGCTTCGGTAGCCTTAACGCTGCGGAACTGGACACCCTTGCTAAAAGTAAAGTTAATAATAAAGTCTGTAATTGCTCGGTAGTAATTTAGTACTACAGATGGCTCACCAGCTTGGCGGCGAAAAGATGTGTGGTGACCCAGGTACATGGCCCAGTTCAACGAATAACGGTTTAGGCGAGGACCGTGAACCTCAAACTCTTCATCAGCAAGCTCCACAAGTCCGAGTGGAGAAATAGAAATAGTAAGGTCAGAGGATGCGGCTCTATATGACGGCGGTGAAAAGTCAATCGACATGTCTTATAGCGCTTCCGTAAATTTAAGATTAATATTTATAGTGTACCGCAAAGTTCAAGTATTTTTACTTGTTTACTATTAAACAATAGGCTTGGTAACCTTTTTAGTTACCTTCTTAGTAACGTCTTGTCTAATAGACTTTTTTTGTTGTTCTTCTTTTTTATCCATTGCTTCTTGCGCGTAGTCTCGCATACGCGGGTCAACCTTTTTCTCAGAGTCAACAAACTGTCCGCCCATTTGTATATATTTGGTATGTACCCAGTGAGCGGCTGCTGGGGAAGGATACTTAGCAAAGCGAGTCCTTGCTTGTGTAGTAATTAGATTCCAAAGACGAGGATTTGTTGGAAATTGTCTTGGAGTTTCTTTTACTTCTTGACCCTTAATCAGAGCCATAGTACACCGCCTTATAAGAAGCTAAACCCCGCCCGCCTGATATGGCAGACGGGGCTTAGCGCTAGAAACTAGTCCTGTACTTGAGCAGGGTTTGGGTGCTGCTGGCGCGAGCCATTGCGGAAAACTTCCTCAATGACGTTTGTGCCGTGGTCCTCAAAGGCTGCGCCTGAGAATTCACCCAAGTAGTCGTGTGACTCTACCCAGGCAGCTGAACCAACGTGAGCACGCTCACTCATGGTTTCTTCAGCAGTCTTCTGCCATACTGGGCTGTTGCGGTTTGGACGGCCTGGTGCAGGGAGGTAACCCTGTAGTGCGCCCTTGATAAACTGGTTTGGAACGTCTGAGTCTGTTCCGATACCCTCTTCAAAACGAAGTGGGCCGCGCTGACCTGGAACTGATGCCGCGATCTTACGGTCGTAAGTAATAGGGGCACGCTCTGGTAGCTGTGGTTCTGGTGCAATTGACATTAATATCTCCTAAAGGGATGAGGACCTCTATACAAGTGTTGCTGGAAATTAACTATTTTTCAGGATAAACGTAAATTTATCTAAAAAACGGTGAAGAAGTTACTTCTACGGAAGGCATAGTCAAATCCATAGTAAGGCTGATTGCAATAGCAAGACTATCCGCATAGTCATCGTGTGCGTGAGCTTCTTCTGGGGCGTGAGCTAAAAAGTTAGGTCCTTGGAACTTAACCTCAAGGTCAGTCATCTGCTGATAAAAACGTTTCCATGCACGCGTACGGCGTGTCTGAGCATGGGCAGGCCATCCAATAAGGCGACGTTCAATAAGAGTCTTCAGGTGCTTCCAGCGTTTTGATTGTTCTTGCTGACTACTTCCTACGGAGATAACCTCTGCACGAGGCAGTAGCAAACGAAGCCGCTGGGCTACGGCGTCTCCCACACCATTAGCATCTACGCCTACATACAATATGTTGTAGTTTTCAAGAAAGCTGACAATTTGAAAATACTGGTCTTCCCAGTCATCATTCTGTATCTCAAGCCAGTTAAGTACACGGTGGTCGTAATAACCAAACTCATCAGGGCGGTCCCAGTCCACCCAAACCACAGTTACCACAGTAGAGTCCATTTTACGAGCAGGGTCAATACCCACTACAACTGGGGTACGGTGCCAAGCCTTGACAGTTTCCTGTGAGGTATCACCAAGTTCATCCATAACTGCCGAAGCAACAAACATACCTCTTTCAAGCAGCCACTTGCAGTTATATGCCATCTGGAACTCATCAGAGTCCTCACCAATTCGTAACATCTCTTTACGCACAAATTTACCGTAATCATCACTGGCTTTAGATACGTCACGCCAATCCCACTGAAAGTGGTTCTGCTTGCCACCGCGACCAGTAGAGCGACGCTTATTTAACTGAATGGCGCGATAAAAATTATTTTTGTGCGTGGTGGGGGTACCAGTTTTGACCATAGTACCGTTGGTAGATGCAAGCATAGGACCAATAGATTTAGCCACAATAAAGTCATCGGCTTCCTGGCACTCATCAATGACAATAAGGTGAAAAGTCTTAGACTCAATCTTTGCGCGTGGGTTAGCAGTCATCATCATAACGCTAGAGCCAGAGTTAAGAAGCTTAACTTGTTTAGTTACACCAGCAACTTTCTTAGCCTCATCGTCAATCTCTGGGTCTTCAAGCACAGCTAAAGCGTGTTCGCTAGTAAGTCGGGTAATAACACGAGAGAATAGAGTTTCTGCCTGACCCTCAACAGGAGCAAACAATCCTACCCATAGGCCGTTCTTAAACCTACCCAACAAATCAGGGTACATCTTGGCAAGGCGCGGTAGGATGACCATAAGCGCAGCAACCGTGTCTGCCACCGTCTCTGACTTACCCGACTGACGAGATGCCAGTGCGGTAATCTCTTCACCCTCATTAATAACTACAGATTCAATAATGCGGCGTGCCAGTGGTTTTTGATAAGAACGTAATTCATGACCCACAAGTGCTGTCATAAAAATCATAATCTTATCAATAAGCTGATTTACAAATTCACGAGATAGCTCATCAAGGCCGTCATCATATGCCTCGTCTACGGGCTCAAACTGACTATCAGGACCGTCTAGTTCTTCAAAGTCGTCAAAATTACTCATTTAATACACCTTAAATTAAAGTAACCCTGAGCCAACATGACTCAGGGTTACTAAGTGCCACACGGGAGAGAAGGATGGTTGGCTCTTCAATAGTAACATAAATAAATATTTATACCTATAAAGTATTAGTGGTTCTTCTATTTATCTCGTGAGCAACCGCATGCAAAGCTTCCGCAGCAGTAGCCAGTTCTTTGCTAGCTTCTGGGGTACGGTTACGCTCATAGATGCTAAGCACGCGACCAATTTCATAGATAGATTGATCCGCCCAAGTTGTGAGGTCATTAGTGGGGATGCGGCGAACACGCTTAGCAATTCTTTCAGAAAAAGGCTTATCCCACTTAGGGTTGCGAGTAAACTTAAACATTCTTGTCCTCTCCGCTGTACCAGTCACCTATATTCTTACTCATAGTTCCTACAGGAAGACCGCCGAACTTGCTAATTTCTCGCATGTTGATTGCGTCAAATACCGCGGTTTCATTTTGAGGCTCTCCCCAAACACCAAATACCACTGCTCTAGGTATGAGCGGTACCCAGAATACCAAGCAAGTTTTGCTTTTACGAAAAGGGTGAGTAGTTTCTTGCGTCCAACCCCATTCAAACACTGGCTTAATAGGGTGCTTTAGTTTAATAGTGTCAACGTATAGTGAACCAACTGATTTCAATTTATTGTTCCTTAGACTCCGAGTACATATAATTTGTAAATTCTTTTAAGTTAGCCATTTGAGCTCTTTGGCCCTTTGACATACTGCTTACGTTTGCAGGACCCTTATCTTGCCAAGTGTCCAAACCTGACTCTCTAAGAAAAGTTCCCTTAGAATCAGCCATTTGAAAATCATACCACATAGATTCTGGGACACCACGATACTCATACCAAGTTCCATCCCTAAAAACCACTACAAGTTTTTGCTCACTAAAGTCATACCCAGCACGAATAGTTCTAGGTCTAGCTGGATTACTAGAAGTCGTAGTAAACATTGTTGTTGATGATGAGGGATTATCTACCTCAAATCCAGTCCCCTCTTCAGCGCTGGAATCTGGGTCTTCTTCCTTAAGCAAAACATCTAGCCAATATTTAACCTTTTTACCCTCTGGTCCAACTGTTTCATTTCTAATTGAATTCCAGCTGGGCATCGGTTCACGTTTATTAGCCATTATTCTTCACAATCATGTTTTTGAGTTTCATCGTAAGAAAGAATTTTTTCACAAATTTTGCATTTAAATAATTTTGGTTGATCTTCCATGTCATCAACAAACTTGCTGTTTGATTCATCGTACGCTAATTTAGGCGCAGCTGTGACTTCTCTATCAAATGGGTCGCCTGCGTAGTAAGCGCGGTTTGGAGTTGGGTGTGCTTGAAAAGCTTTTTTATTAGTAACTCGCATTACTATATAATAGCAGACTAATTAAATATTCTCTTTGATGTGCTGATCAAACTTGCCCTCAAGAGTGGCTACATCTACCCTAAGCGCTACTAAATCTTGCTGTATGCAATTTACGCTGTCTTTAAGAGAAGAACCGCTATTTGGCTTAAGTTCTGACAGGTACTCTTTAACTATTTCATTAACGAGCTTAGTAGTGTGTCCCTGCATTAATCTTCCTATTACAGCCCCAGCTAAGGCAATAATAGTACAAATAGACGAAACTAGCGCAATAAGTTGTGAAGAGTCCACAGGTTCCTAAGTTATCGGGTACCCCACCAGCCAGGGGCTGGATCGGCGTACGAAAAAGTCTTTGGTGTTTCATTTTTAGTCAAATTGATTTTACGTTCACCAAAGCGCGTATCGTTTACCAGTACTTGTTTAAACAAGTTTTTCTTAGAGCCCGCAGCAGGCATCAGCTGCTGTTTTACGGGTTCCATCTACCTTGTTCCTTCATATGCGTAGGAACCCCTGAAATGGCTCCAGAAGCCCGTGTAAGGGCGTCCTGGAACTCTCTAGAGCGACCTGTTGGACGTTCTAGGCGTTCGTAGACATCAGTAGAAGTAACGGCCCCAGAGCGACGTGCTAGGGGACCGTGACGACGAATGTCTACCTTAAGATTAGGCATTACTTCTTAGCGCGTCCGCCGTATGACCTAGCAGCAGCGTTTTGTTCTTTTGCCTCTGGGCTAAGCTTAGTTTTAGATGAAGTAACGTAAGAGCTAGCAGCCTTGCTCTGGCGAGCAACAGCAGCAGCCGTAGGCTTCTTACCTGAAGTACTAGAGCTAGAACTAGATGACCTGGTTGCAGGTTTTTTAGTATTACGCTCTTTGTCCAGGTCTTTGCTTCTGTGATCGATTACGTGCTTGTGCACGCGGTCGCGCTCAGTTAGTCCCTGACCAAACTCAGCTTCGCCCCTTCTAATAGCAGACACGCGCTCTAGATAGTCGGCGTGAGAACCCAAGTCCCTGGCGTATGCTGCTGAGCCAGCCTCTAGTCTGCCAGCAAACTGACGTGTACCCTTAGCGCCTCCAAAAATGCTTCCAGAACCTCGGGGAGTGTCTCCAGAGTCGTTTCCGCTACCATTCAAAATTTGCTGAAGAGACTTAGCTTTAAATACGTCTTTTCCAGCTTCTGTGCTCGCGGATGTACTTGCGGCGGCTGCTTTTGCTGCATCATTTTCAATACCCATGATAAAAGTTTAATCCTTTTTATGTTTATTATCTTATTAAGTAGAAAAACCCCAGCTAAATAGCTGGGGTTTTTCTACGTTAGGGATTAACCCCAGACGCTGTACGAAACTGCTGTTGAAGCAGTTGTGCTTTGTGTACCAGCAGCAACTGACTGAGCGTGCACGTATGCAGTCTTACCAGTAACTGTACCGCTTGTGGCGGATAGCGCAGTTGTTGAAGAACCTAGTAGAACGAAGTTTGATGCATCAATACGAATGACTGTTGCATCTCCATTGATAGTAGAATCAACGCTTGCTACGACTACTGCGTCACCAGTTACAAAGCCATGACCTGTAATGGTCAAGGTTTCACCAGTAACAGTGCCAACTGCGGCACCATCGAAAGTAATAGCACCTGTCGAGTAGTTAACAGTAAGGATGTTACGAGCTGGTGTGATGGTTGTCGAAGCAATTGTCTGACCGACCTTCACGTTAGTAACTGCAGTACCTGAACCTCGGGTAACACTGTTACCCGAACCAGAGGCTACAACACCCGAGATAGCTTCAACAGCGGTTACTACCACAGCGTTTGTACCAGAGGTACGGATAGCCTTTGACACAGTTGAACCGCTACCTACAGGGGTAGTTGTAGGAACTGCACCAGTGTTAGCAGCAGCAGGGATCAGACCAGTTAGACCGCGGTCTTTAAAAGTATCTGCAGCAACTGTGGCAGTTTGACCAATGATGCTTGGAACCTGCGGGTAGTAAGTTCCTGATACAAAACCGCCGTCAACGTTTGAGGAAGCAGCAGCGTACTCAGCCTTACCAATCTGACCAGTGATAGTTAGGCCCGCAGTAGATGCAGACTGACCAGTCAAGGTAAAGCTAGTAGCGTTTGCTGAGGCAACCGACTGTGCGCTTACGTTAAATGTTCCGTTGGTCAAACCAGTTATAGTTACGCTGTCTCCGACAACAAAGTTGTTCTGAGCTGTGTACTTGTAGGTTGTATTAGTAGTTGAATCAACAGCAACAGCAGTTACGATTACGCTACCTACACCAAAGTTAGCTGCAGAAGCAACGCCGTTTGAAGCCAAGTTAGTACCGCTAGCGATTCGGAAAGTTAGCGTGTCAGAGTTTGACAGTGACTGAGCCGAGCTTAGGGTTACAACTGTACCAAGAACAGCAACTACTGTAGCTGTACCAGAAACGTTTGAACCAGTTACGGTCATACCAACCTTGATAGCACCGTTAGCAGTACCCAGTGTGACAGTAGTAGAAGCGCTAGTTGCGCCAGATACCGTACCTGTAGTGCTAGGGTTAGCAATCAAGAAGCCGTTTACGTTAGCAGCAAGAATGGTAGCACCAACAACGTTAAACGCTGGGTTGCTCATGCCTGTGACTGTAACTGTATTTGCGGTAGTGAGGTTGTTGTAAGCCGAGTACCAAATGTATAGGTTTGGAGTACCAGCACCATCAGCACAAACTGTGGCATTCGTAACAGCAAACTTACCTGGAATTACGTTAGGGTAAGTGTAGTAAGCCGAAGTTGCGATTGTGTCAGTTGTACCTGTGGTGTAGCTTAGACCGTTAAGCGTGCTGGTTAGCGAACCTGTGTTTAGTCGGTCGCTCTGCTTCTTTGTGGTAACAGCCCAGTTTGCGTCAGCAACGAGAGCCAACGTACCAGTAAGGCTTGACTGAGCACCGATACCCGAGTCAGTTGAGTCACCGCTCCAACCAGATGTGCTTGCAACAACAAATGTGGTTGTAGAAGGCACAGCAATAATGCGAGCTTCCTTAACGTCAAATGGGTAGTAGGTAAGGGTTGCGGCTGTTAGCACGGCTGATGAAGCTGTTGTAGCATCCTTAGAACCAATGTTGTTAGTAGTAAGGGTTACAGTGTTGGTGCTAATAGTGAACTTAGTCTTGCTTGATGCACCTAGTACAACATAGTTACCGTTAGGGGTGGTGCTGTATGCAGCAGGAGTTGCTGATGATACAATTACGCTTGTTCCAGGGGAAATGTAGTGAGTTCCTGAAGTAGTAACTTCCTGAGTAAGTAGCGTTGAATCTTTTGCAGCTGAGCTAAAAGTAGTAGTTGCTGAATAAACGGTTGAACCACCAGATACATAAGTACCTGTACTGATGATACTGCCTACGGTAAGTCCGTGTGCTGCGCTAGTTGTGAACTGGATTGTACCTGTGCTTGGCTTCGATGCAGCTGAGATAGTTACAGCCTGAGTTCCAGCACCACCCACGTTGTAAGCAGGTGTAGTTAGGCGGTCATCGTTTGGCTGCATTGGGAAGTTACCCCAAGCAAGATCAACTGATACGTTAGGAGTTGATAGTGCCCAAAATGTAAGGACAGCCTTGTCAGCGATGGTGAAAGGTGCACTTAGGACTAGCGAAGTTGTGCTAATCGAAGAAACAACAGTTCCAGCGGTGATACCAGGACCAGAAACAAGCTGACCAGCAACAATGTTTGCGTTAGCCGCTGCAATAGTAACTGCGGTTGAAGCACTTACAGCACCGTTAACAGCGCTAGTAGTGACTGGGGCATAGGATGATGAAAATGTAAGAACAGCACCATTAACAATAGTTGCAGGGTTGCTGAGGGTTAGAACCAAACCAGAAGCGCTAATAGCGGTAATTGTGGTAGGTCCCACGATACCGTTAGCCTGCTGAATGCCAGGACCAGTTACTGTCTGACCGACAAAAAGGTTGGTGTTAGTAGCCGAAATGGTGACGCTTGTGCTAGCTGTCACAGCACCGTTTACAATAGCGGTGGTATTTGCGAGGAGTGTACCGCTATCTGCGATGTCACCCAGGTTATTCAGAGCCATTTACGGCCTTTCTCTAGAGATTTTTAAAAAAGCGTTTGCGCGTAACGCCTAATTAAGTATCTAACTAAATAGACACTAATTAGGCGTAAACTCCAAATATTATTAAAAAGGTGGGTTCTTAGAAGCTTCGTTTAAATTATGCTCGAAGCTCTCATTAGTCTCTTTTATAGACTTCTTGCCTTTACCTTTACCATGTGCCTTAGAGCCAGCGCCAGAGCCTGGTCCGTGTTCTTCACTAGCCGCGTCCATAGCCTCGGGAGTAAACCACTGCCAACCGTCTGGGGCTTCCCCAATTTCGTCAAACTGACCTTTGTCTGACTTCATCAGTTAAAGCCCTTCTTGACGTCCACGGTGTCCTTAGCGGGTTCTCCACGCCTAGCTCGTGCAAGCGCGTCTCCACTAACTTCTACTGTAGCAGAATTATCTTCCCAAGGCTTGCGATTCTTTTCGGCTTCTTTATACTCTCGATCTAAGTCCTGAATGCTCTTGCCGCTTTTAACTAACTTGTGGGTGTTGCTTTCGCGCTTAACTTCATCATTCCACATAGTAACCCAACGGTTTACTGGAGAGTGGTGACTTTGACTCTCGTATTCGCCCTTTTCGCCCTTTTCCAGCGGCTTGGCAGGGTACGGCTCTTTAAACTGACCTTTTTTAGCTTTCATGGCTAGTTCACCAACTTGTTTCCAACAGCGGTTGGCTTTTTCTGGATGCCAGTGTAAGAGTTGTAGGTAAGCTGGTTAACACCACTGTGCAGCCAGCCCTGATTAGTATCTGGCTTCTGCGCTGCTTTGTAATCAGAAGACTCAGACTTTAGCTGGCTAGCCATAGCTTCCTTGTCCATCATTTTGAACTGTTGCTTTTTAGACTTCATTATTACTCCTCGTGAAATTTTCCAGGTTCGCCAGCTCTGAGACGCGCTAGAGCGTCTCCGCTGACTTCAAATGAATGACCAGTTTTCTTGTGTAGTTCATCAAGCTCACGGATGTCCATGTTATCGCGTGCAAGGTCACGGGTGTCAAACTCACGATAGTTTTCGTCCAACTTATTGTTGTACTTAGTACCCTTAGAGTTTTCTGCCAGCGCATTGTTGGCCTTCTCCATGTCCTTCATGTCTTTTTGCCACTTAGCTAGTTGAGACTTCTTTGGCTTCATTTGTCGTTCTCCTTCTTACCAGCGCGACGCTTGTTCTCTTTAGCCGTGTTCTTGCCGTGAGGTAGCACGCGTAGGTTGCTTGCCTTGTCGTTTGAGTGGTTGTTGTCCTTGTGGTCAACATCCTTACCCTTTGGTACTTTACCATGAGTTTTCTCATACTTGTACTTAGCGGCGTCAATTGTGGTGCGGGAACCGTCTTTGTTTACGACAGACATGATTGGACGTCCACCATTCTTGGCGGAACCCTTGAAAGGTCCGTAAACCTTTTTACCGTCCTTAGTGGTACCAGCTTTAGTCTTCGGCTTAAACTTGCCTGCTGGTTTTTTAGCTGTTGCCATTATTGAAGACTTCCTTGAGGGGCTTGCGCCACATTCGTAGCGTTACTAGATACATCATACCTTCCGTATGCCCCCTTTGGGCCACTAAAGATACCATCATTAATTCTACGCTGTTCCATGACATCCAGCCCTAAAACGGCATTATTTTGGGTGAATACACCCAGCACGTCGTTGATGTTAGGGGCCATGCCATAGTGAAACTCTGAGTTAAGCGGACCCTTTTGGTGCAGCCGTCCAGCCATTACTTGTTCTTCTCTTCTTCGTCTTTGACGGACTGGTGCTTGATACGGTTCTCAGGCTTCGATTGGAACTTGCTCATAGGGCCAAAGGCTGTCTTACGAGCAATGCGCTCGTCGTTAAGGTTAGTTACCTTCTTAGGCATCTGTTCGTCTTTAGGTTCCATCATTCTATTGTAGAGCAAAAACAAAGGAATAGTTTCGTAATCGAATCGTTACCTAAACTTATGCATAAGGCGGCGCAGCAGACACTGCTCTTCCATTCAAATATTAAAATAGCTATTTAAATAATATGAGTACTTTGCATGCACGACCACTTAAGTGCAGGATCCAAGAAAACATGCTACAATGCTGCGCCCGCCAATCCCTCGAAAAAGGCACGAAGTTAGGCTACTGCCTGCCTTTTCCACCCTTCAGTCGTATCTGTGCACTGGCGGGGGTCGTTACCATACTGTTACTTAAGGGTACCCCCCTTCGTTATGAAATCGTTACATTAGGTTTGCTCGATCTGGTGGCGTAGCAAGGCTATTAGGCGTAAACTTGGGAGTGAGGCAAGCAAGGGGCTTGCCCGAATGTAACGAAAGGCAACAAAATGTCAGATTTAAAGAACTACACTACTGAAGTCAAGTCGCTAGACTTTATTACCTTCGGCTACGATGACTTCTATGCTTTTGAAGACGAACTAACCTTTGAGGTTGCTATGGCGGGCAACCCAGAGTTGTTTAGTAAGTATGTGAGTGCCAACAAGATTGAGTTTGTTAGCGCAAAATGGTATCGCCACTTCAAAGAAGTTTACATTACTTACTCTTACGAGTGCGATGACTGCCACGAAAAGGGCGAGGTTATTCACCGACAAGAATGTACAGACCGCTTTGACTACAAGGTGTTTTCGGCAGACCTCTACAAGACTGTAGCGGTTCGCTAGTTTAAAGCAGTTGGCGGTCTGCCCAAAACCGCCACCAAACAAAAAACGGAAGGCATAAAATGAAGTTCGCAATAAGACGACTACTAGCGGGAGCGATTACCGCGCCCCTGCCTGTCCTAGCCTACGCTTTACTGATCATCTACTTAGACACCGCGCTAGGTTACCCCACTCGTGAAATGTTCCGAATGGTTCAAAGCAACGCGCTAGACATTATCTTTGTCTGGCTTCTAGTCTGGCTAGCACTCCCCGCGCTAGTCAAGTTCATAAAGGAATAGGAGGCGGAACGACCCCAGCCGAGACCCCCACTCGGCTGGGGCAGCGCCGCCGACCCAACAAAGCCAGCCAGCCACACCGCATTAAAAAAACTGGCTGGCTGGCTTTGTTGGGTTGGTAACGATCTTATAACGATCTTTGTATAACAGTTTAGTAACGCTTGGGCGATCTCGGCTAATAGGCTTGCTTAGAGAGAGGGAGAGGGACTAAACTGGTCGTAGACCAGAACGCAAGGGTCGTTCGGTCGGAGAGGCTCCAAATGTTTCGTGTAATCACAGGCGGCTACCCAGTTCGTTGGGCTCCAGTATTCGACACTCGCGCCGAGGCTGAGGCTTGGGTGAAGGAGGTCGGCGAAAACGGCGGCTGGGAGGAGCGCACCGAGGTCGAGGAGATCGAGGAGGAATAGGCGCAAGCCCCTAGCCAGCCGAGTTCCCCCGCTCGGCTGGCTAGCCTCGCCGACCCAACAAAACCGCCTATATGCTTTAGCATAGGCGGCTTTGGCAATTTTTAGGCAGCTTCGCTGCCAAAAATTGCTGGGTTGGCGATCGTTATCAAATCGTTACATAACGATATCGTTATAAAGAGAGGGGCTAAATAAGCCTGTGAGAGTTGAGAGATGTCACCCCTATGCCCTAGACTTAGAGGGTAGCCAACAGGGGCTACCAAAAAATAGGAGGCAACCCAAATGGGTGTTTCAGTTTATTCAGTATCGGCAACCTCACCAGAGGGTTCGTCTTTTCACCGCAACTGGTGGTGGTGGCGTCCACTCTGGGAGTACACCCAAAGCGTAGCGGGCGATCTCGTTGCGAATGTGAATGGTGACTACAACAACGGCGAGGGGCTAGACCTTGAAGGGTCAGAGAAACTAGCCCAAGTTCTATTCGCTCACTACGCAAGCGGTCACGCCAAGACTTGGCACGAGGAACGCTTGGCACGCTTGGCAACCTTGCCAAAGGAAACTTGCCACGTGTGCGATGGCAACGGCGTCACTCTCAAGACCCTGCCCAAAAAAGAACTATCAGAGTGTTCGATTTGTAAGGGCGAGGGAATGGTTGCCAACTCTCAAAACAACTACTCATTCGACCCAGAGGACGTTCGGGAGTTCGCAGAGTTCCTAAAGGCTTGTGGCGGTTTCCGCATCTGCTAATCAAACTTGGGGGGCAGGAAATCCCTGCCCCCCTCTCACTCCCACGAAAGGGGAAACGAAATGCGACTAGCACCAAGCACCACACCACTATTCTTAGAAATGATAGTGACCTCAAAGCACCTCAAGTTTGTTTGGAATGGCGGTCCATACATTGACGTCTATAACAAGACCCACGTCATACCTCACAACAACATAAATGTTTGGGATTACAAAAAGGGCGAGCCGAGCATTGATTTTAGCGCTGACGCTATGATCGCCCGAGTTCGTGAGTGGCTGACCGAGCCAGAGGACACAAGCGACATCTGGTAAGCGCAACAGGGCTGTTACCAAATCGTTACATAACGGTTTGGTAACGCTCGCGCCAACCCAGCAAAAATCAGCCATAAAGCCCCTAAATAAAAAAAGCAAGCTTTTTTTATGGCTGATTTTTGCTGGGTTGGTAACGGAATGGTAACGGAAAAGCGTTATCAATCTGTTATCAAAAATGGTATGCCTAGTGAGAGAACTGTGGCAAGATTGATACATAGGCAAGAAAGCCTATCAAAACAAATAGGAGAAATAAATGAAACTCTTTGAACAACTAGTAGATGCCAGTATGGACGCCACGACCTCTATGTGGTCAGACGACCCCAGCACTATCAAGCGAGACAACGATAAGTTTGACGCCTTGTTTGCCTCGCAAGATCGATACTCTGGCGAGTTGGTTCACGCTGTAACGAGCCACATCTACAACGGCAACAAGTCACGCATTTACATCTGCCCATTCTGCGAGACCGCTTATCTTGAAGGCGTAGACGAGGCCTGCGAGCCTTGTGGCACTTACAAGTTGCTCTCTTACGAAATCTGGCTAGACACCCAAAACTAAATAGACTTGGGGGGCGGGAAGGTCTCGCCCCCCAGCACTAACTCTTTGAAAGGGAGACAATGAAAAAGTTTATCGCAGAAACCGAAATCGAACAGACTATCCGTTCGACCAATGGCGCAGAGGTATTCGTGTATTTCGTCAAGCGCACCACAGGCGAGCCACGCCTAATGCGAGCAAGCACCGATTACGCCGAGTTACTCAAAGGCGGGGAAGCCAAGTATTCGGCAAAAGACGCAGGCCTAGTTGTCGTTCAAGACCTAGACAAGCAAGCAATCAGATCGATACCGCTTGATAGCGTTGTTTCAGTAACCTTTGGCAAAATGACTTTTGTGGTCAACAACCCAGAGGAATAACAGACCACCCGCCAGACGCACCCCCTAGCGTCTGGCGGGCGCTACAAGCCCCACCAGCGAGTTTCCCCCTATTTTCCCGCTGGTGGGGCTCTTCCCAACCCAGCAAAAACAGGCATAAATCAACTTCGTTGATTTATTTTAGAGGCTTTTATGCCTGTTTTTGCTGGGTTGGCAGGATTATTACAACTTGATAACGCTTGGTAAAATAGGCTAGTCAGAGAGAGAGGGGGGCATTAAACTTGACCTTACAAGCACCACCAAACAGGGAGAAGAGAAAAGAAATGCCAGCAGAACCGTTCATCTTTGACGACATAGCCACCGACCAAGATCTGAAAGTTCCCACACACAGGGTTCATTCTGTCGAGGAGGTTACCAAGAACCAACTAACGCTAGACCAGTTTGTAGTTTATGGTTACCCTCTACCTCGTGACTATGGGCAGATAAGTAGCACCTACAACAGAACCGCCGAACCCTTCAAGATTTCACTCGTGGGTGATGATTGGGAATGGCGCACCGCAGTTAGCAACTATGTTGAGTCTTGGGATTTTGAACTTGGCTTACCTCTACACTATTTTATTAGAGCGCCGAAACTAGCGCCTAAGCGATACCGCCTACACTTTGCCCGCTTTGTCTTGCCTACCAGATGGGGAGGTTATTTTAGCGCCTATTATTCGTCATTCTTTTATGGTTACTACATTATGAAAGAGGGAGTTCGCTATTACATTGACGCCTGCGAGTTTGACGGCGCTTTCTATCACGAACCTAAATCTTGGAACAGGGCAGGCGAAAGGGCTTTGACTATCCCCGAAGATTGGGCAAGCAATCGTTTCTCTGACGCATTCGGGGGGGTGGAGTAAGTGAGTGATCGAATGATTATCCTAATGCTAGCAAGTCTATTAGTAGTGGCAGGCGTAACAATCCTAGTAAGTATCTGGGATGACCTACGCGCCCTACGCAAGCGCAAACGCTAGCACACAGACCAACTGCCTCACAGAGTTTCCCCGCTTTGTGGGGCAGTTTTGTTAGGTTG
>Ga0209084_1001955_pt1 | contig 16584 bp, 22 predicted proteins | sample C_130820_MF_Meta_FD_187309 | JGI IMG/M metagenome (GOLD analysis project Ga0209084, IMG submission 187309) | Freshwater microbial communities from Lake Croche, Canada to study carbon cycling - C_130820_MF_MetaG (SPAdes) (version 2) | ecosystem: Environmental > Aquatic > Freshwater > Lake... | reverse complement strand
AGTTGGAGCCCAGTCAGGACGACGGTCAGTGCTTCTAGCCGGACGGTCGTTACGTTGTTCACGACCAGGACGTGAGTCTCTAGCCGGTCTGTCATTTCTTACTTCACGAGCTGGACGTTCGCTACGGGGAGCATCTTCACGGTAGTCGCGCTTATCGCGACCAGGTGCAGAAGATCCTGCAGTGTGTCTAGGCTTACGTGCAGCCGGGGCAGCGCTAGCTGCACCTTTACGATGTGTTTTCTTTGCTGCGCCAGGCGCAGACGAGTTTGTGCCAAATTTTGGCATGATTTTATTCCTTTATAGTGTGTGGCCCTCGTAGGAGTAGTACTCAGGCGCATGGACTAGTCGAACTGCGCTGACCCACACACGAGAGGAACATCTGCAAAGAGGCAGATTCTCACAAATAGGAAGACTGGCACATTTATCTTGTTCAGACCAAAGGTTCGAACATGTGCTGCAAACGACTACTATCAAGATTTCTTGACTTTATAACCCTAACGGAAAGGTAACGTTTTGCCTAGGGTCAATATTTGTGGCTAAATCAAGCCTCTGATAGTCAACTCTGCATGCAATTCTGGGTCTGTTGGCTCAACGAGGTGCTTGCCATCTGCGAAGAGGATTACTGGGATGTTGGTTCTACCGGAGATGCCCCTGGCTTCTTCGGTGTATTCAGCTGATTGTTCAACGTCTCTTTTTTCGTACTCCACATTTAGAGCTTTGAGAAGAGCTTCTGATCTTCTGCAGTCTCCGCACCAGTCGGCACCATAAACAATTACTTCACTCATTTACCTAATCCTTATCGAATCTGGAATAACTATCTCTTCACCATCAAAACTAATACCTGTTAGGTCTCTAACCACAATATCCGCCTGAGACTTTACTGCTCTTTCACCGACGCCTATTACTAGCCCTATCTCAGCCTCAATGGCTGAGATAACACCAGCTTCAGCATCCTCAAAGACGATGCAGTCTTGAGGGTCAAAACCTAGATTCTTAGCTCCCAACAAATATGGATCTGGATGTGGTTTACCTCGTTTCACATCATCCCCCGTTACCAGTTCTTTAGGGATAGGAAGACCTGCTGCTTCTAGTCTTGCTCTACCTAGGTTTGGGTTAGCTGATGTGCAGATGGTCCAAGTACCGGGCTTTAGAGAGAGAAGTAGTTCTTTAGCTCCAGCCATCGGGATTGTTAGGTGTGCTGTCTCCTGCTCTAGAGCGTTGATGCGATCATTAGCAACTGTAAAGAGTTCAGGGCTAACAAGTTCCCTGACCATATCCTCTGCCCTTCTACCTGCGTTATTAGCCTTATCTAGGTCATAACCAGGGGAGAATTCTGTTGCCCAGACATCCCAAGCCTTCTTAGCAGCAGCATGTGAATCAACTAAGACACCATCGTTGTCAAAGAGGATTGCACTAGCAGAAAACTTCATAACTAAAAGGTTACCCTTACTCCAAATCTGTCTCTAATCACTAAAGTTGAATTTGTGGGGCAATAGATGAGAAATGTTAGGGGAACAAATGTATCAAATTGCGATCATCGCCTTAATCGTTGGTGTTTTTATTTACCGAAGAAACATGCAAAAAAAGGGTTGGCCTTCTTCGACAAAAGACAGAGCTAAAGTAGGCAGGATCATGTCCATTGGTGGTTGGGTGTTTGCCTTCCTGCCCATAATAATTGTTATCTGCGCATCACCTTTTGAGGCAAATGCGTTAAGCGAAGGCTCAGGGGTTGGAGCCGTTCTTTGGTTCACCCTCTACACAATCCCAATTGGACTGTGGATCTCATACCGAGGTAGGAAATTTATTCGCCAGTCTTTGAGTCAGGGCGGTGATGAAGCATTGCATCTTGAAGAGGATAGAGCGGCTTACTCGGGCCTGAGCATCCAAATTGGCAAAATCCTAACTTTCGGAGGATTGGTAGTTGCCGTTCTACCTTTAGTGGTTGCTCTTATTAAGTGGCCTTCAGACCACAGTGCTCTTTATGCAGGTTCCACAGAGATACAGCTGCTCTTGTGGTCCTTCCCATTTGGTTTACTGATAGCTGCTAACGGCGCTGGCATTGTTCGGAAATATATTGCCGTCGATGAATTAAAAGTTCCAAATGAGCGAAAAGACCCGAGAGCTAAAAGAAACATGGTTTTCCTTTCAGCTGCTCTATTGAATTTAGCGAGCGGAATCCTCTTACTCTCTGCGAGGAGCTTTGAAAGCCCTGCAAATACCGCAGCAAGAGAGCTCAACCTCTCGGGAATATCGAATCTCATTCTGCTGGATTTCCTTGGGTTTTTTGTATTGATCACGGGGTTTGTGATGACAATCGCCGCACTCATAATTAAGAGGATTCCTAGACCAACTCAAAACTTCCTATACGCTCCAGGCACTATGGCGCTGTTCTTCTCACTGTTTATTGTTGGCGTGACCATTGTCGGTATCCGAACAGTTGCTGGATTGGCTTAGGGGCGCAAAGATGAGCTCGAACAAAGATACAGAGAAACCAAAGGCAAGTCTTTGGTTGATTCTTTTAGTAGGGCATAATACTTTTTTTCATAACAATCAGAGATTCAATTAATAAGCGGAGGTAATTAGTGAAACCTAAAAAGACTATAAACAAAGCCTTTTTGATTACATCAATATTGAATTGGCTTCTTGGGATAGAAATCATGATGCTGATATACATGGGCTTTCCTCATGTGAAAAGCTTGACTCAATCTGAAGGATGGGCACTGTGGTACCGAGTTGTTCCACTCGGATTCTTTATCGGATTTATTGGTTTCGTGATGACTATCAAAGCTTTATCTTCACGAAAAGTCGAAACACCAGAATTGATTCTGGAACGAAAAACATCTCGAATCTTTCTTTTCCTACTCACAGGAGGGATCGCCATCATCGCACTCATCCAAACACTACAAGTTAGCGGGGTAATGAAGTAATGAGTTATCAAAGTTGTCAGGGGGCATAGATGTTTTCAGACATCCTGCTCCTAATCGGAGTAATACTCCTTATTTGCTTCTTAGTAATAAAAGCAACCAAACGGTCGGCTGGACGCAAAGCAGAATCCGCTGCAACTCCTACCATTGAACAACCTGGAATCAAACCTCGTAGAAACATAGTTGCTCTGGTAGCCGCACTACTAAATCTAGAAAGCGGTGCCTTACTATTTTGTGGGCAGATGTTTGAAGGTCCAGAGAGCCGTATGCACAGAATGGCTGGAAGCGGATCAATCTTGTTCCTGATGTGGCCACTGGGATTATTGTTCTTAGTCTTAGGTTTGAGTTTCACAATTAGCGCTCTTATCAAGAAAGACGTGCCTCAAGAAGGACAACCTTCGATACCTGCCAAGAGTATTGCCTCTGGCATCTTTTCATTAGTTGTTTTAGGAATTACAGTGCTACTAATTCAAGTTGTTGCAAAGTAAGGAAACCATGTCAAAGATCAAACTCTGGAACTACATCGGCCTAGGAGTCGCGCTAGTTCCTCTTTTGCTGCTTGCAGCAGGTCCTGGTTCACTTAGCTTCCGTGGTGACAGCCACGGAGCAGGTGTAGCGATATTTCTATTCTTCCTAAGCATTCCCGCAGGATTACTAGTTTCTCTAGTAGGTAGAAGACCTAAGCTGGCTAGAAACATATTTCTAGTTATAGGTGGAACCTTATTACTGCTGTTCGTGTTATCAGCAATAAGTATCTTGAATCAACCTACTTAGCAGAGATGATGCTTCTCACTCGAACTGTGAAGTATGTAATAACAACTGAGATTACATAGACAGCAACCACAGGAAGCATGTAATTAACCAGCCAGTTACCTAGCTCAATGTTTCCAACAGTGTATGCACCAACAACACCTTCGCCTGCACCGAATGCAACTCCGGTCAAGATAACAATGAAGATCACTACAAGAGTCAAGTTCAATCTAAGAGCAGTGCTGCTCTTAGCGCTCTTGGTATCTGCCTGAGATCCACCAAGTGCTCTAGTTCTAGCAGAGTAGAAACCACCAAGGCCTAGGGCTGCAGCAACTAGAAGCAAGATAAAGATCCAGTACCAAATGCTACTTGAAGCACCGAAGTGGGTTCCAATAGAGCTCAGAATAAAGATGAGTGCGATTCCAAGAACTGGGAATACGTAAGCAAGCACAGCTTCTAGCTTTGCCTTCTTCTCTTCAGGTGTTCTTTCACCCTTACCCATTTCTGACTTACGGTACACAGTTGTGCTCAATAGGAGTGCAGTGCTACCAAGTGCTGCCAAAAGGATTGGAATGTATGCACCGGTTACTAATTCAACAAAACTGACTGTTCTATGGGTCGTAAATGAATCTAGAGACGACGCTGTAGTAAAAGCTGAGAAGGCAAAGAAGAACAAGGACAACGCAGTGACAACGATCCAAACAGTTGCATATTTCAGCACAGGAAGAGCACCTGGAGTCTTCTTGGCTAATTCAACATCAGTGATGCGGTAGGCCCAGGCGACAAAGAATGCCTGACCTAGAAGTGCTGCAAGGAATGCATAGGTAGCCGGGTTAGTGATCCCAACACTGTTTGGGTTAATAGGGTTAGCCTTGACCCCTACAACCATCCAGTATGTCGCCAACATAAATCCAACCCAAGCAGTGGTCATACCAACTAGAACAAGGGCTGTTGCTTTCTTAAGTGATTTCTCCATACCTTAAGACTATTTGGAAACATTACTTTCCTAATCACTGCGTCTATCCCCCTTTTAGGGGACAAGTACCCTATTCCAATGCTCTAAAACTGCCTCTAGAGTGGGAACAACTGAGTGGAGGGGAAATCATGGAAACTGAAGACTGGATTGAAAGCCAAAGACAGAAATCAAGAAGGCGAATGTTTGTTAGAGGTGGCATCATTTGCGCCTCCAGTATCTTGTTCATCTTCAGCCCACTGCTCTTAGGTCTGATCACCGGTATTGATTCGAAATCAGGTGGACCTGCCTGGGCTTTTCTTGTAACAGCACCGCTTGGGCTTATAGGACTTCTTGTTGGGATAATCTACCTACTCATCGGACTCGTAAAGGCTGCCCGTAATAGTTTCTAAACACTTCAGAGCGGCAAGTCAAGGGCTGACTATCTTGATCAAGTTAGCCACTAGGTCTCAGAAGAGCAAAAGTTAGATGAAACCTCTCTTTGACGACTAATAAACTTGGACTCATGATTGTTGTAATCGGTGAAGCCCTAATTGACCTAATTGAATCTAGAGAGACTAAGGGTCAGTTCCAGGCTGTTGTTGGTGGAGCTAACGCTAACGTAGCGTTAGCTCTAGCTAGAAGAGGAACCAACCACCAGTTCCTAGCCCGAATCTCAAGTGACCGATTCGGTGGACTTATCAAAGAACGACTAACTAGTAACAATGTGAGCCTTGACTACAGCATCAACACTGATGAGCCAACAACCCTTGCAGTGATCAGCGTTAACGCTCAAGGTTCCCCAACATACAACTTCTATACCAATGGCACAGCAGACTGGGGTTGGACTAAAGAAGAACTACCTTCTAAAGAAACCCTTAAGGCTCTAAACACCACTGCAATTGAGTTTGGTTGTCTAACCATGGCTATGGAGCCAGGTAACAAGGTAATTGAAGCTTGGGCTCAAGAAGTAAAGGACGATGTCACTATCAGCCACGACATCAACATAAGATCAGCACTTGGCTTTGATAGAGCAGTAGAGAAGGAAAGAGTTGAAAGAGTCAACTCCTTCTCTCACATCATCAAAGCCAGTGATGAAGATATCGAGTGGCTATACAACCTAGAACCAGACTCAGATCTAACTGAGATCATCAACAGCTGGATCAACAACACCAACAAGATAGTCCTACTAACCAGAGGTTCTCAAGGAACCAGAATCTATAGAAACAATGAAGTTGTAGATGTCCCAGCAAGGAAGATCACTGTAGTCGACACAGTAGGAGCAGGAGACACCTTTATTGCTCACCTCCTAGGCCAACTAGAAGAAAACAACTACCTAGGCACTAACGCTCTAGAGAAACTTGCCTCACTACCAACAGAACGACTAGCCCAATACGTCAAAACCGCAGGCATAGCAGCAAGCATCACCTGTGAGAGAGCTGGTTGTGAGCCTCCTACTTTGGAGGAAGTCCGTCCCCATTTGAACACACGCTAGCTTTGGAGGTATGGTTTGTTCTAGGACAAACTGAAAAAGTTGGGGCCACGATGTCAGATAAATCAACTATCCAAGGTAAAGCCTTTGAATACGCCGTATGCGTGGCCCTTAAAACCCGTTTACAAACCATAAAGAAAGCTGTTTTAGCTGATTCCTCAAGCATGCAAATTGCGAAGGATAGGTTTAGCAATGGAATAGACCTTGAGTTGCAGAGGCAAATGATGCTTTCAGCAGATGCTGGGGTAAAAGGTATTATCCCAATGGAACCATTCCTTTCCTCGTCAACTGCCAGTGTGATTCATATTGATCTACAGACTGACATTAAAGGAATCGAAGGGGATGTAAGAGATGTCATCATTACATCTCCGGATGAGCAATGGGAAACAGGAATCTCTGTAAAACACAATCACGATGCAGTTAAACATCCGAGGATTTCGCCCACAATAGACTTTGGTAAAGATTGGTACGGGATTCCCGTCTCCGAGAAATATTGGAAAGGAATCAAACCAATTTTCAGCGAACTGAGCGGATTAAAACTAAGGTCCGTGAAATGGAGCGACTTAGACTCAAAAGTAGATGATGTCTACAGACCACTTCTTGAATACTTTATGACAGAAATAGCGGAATTGCCTGAAAATTCCATAGAGCCTTTTATAAAGGGTATTTTCAATTATCTACTTGGCAGCCACAATCATGATTATTACAAATTAGTTGAAAATACTAAATCAAAGAGCACACGCATTACCCCGTACAATTTTCATGGAACTCTTCATCAAGAGCAACAGCTAGACAGAGCGAACCATAAAAGCAAGATAATTCCACTGCCAACGAAAGTACTTGGAATTAACCTGAAACCAGAATCGGACAATACAGTTCTCTTATCTTTTGATCAGGGTTGGGAGTTTTCATTCCGACTTCACAATGCAAGCACGATAGTCGAACCAAGTTTGAAATTTGACATTCAACTTTCGGAACACCCATCAACCTTAGTAAGTCAAATTTTCCGCTGGTCCTAAGAATTCCCTTATTCCTATTTCGATGTGAGCTCTGAAAAAGTAAAAAGCTCGCCCTTCCTCAGCTTTGAAGGCTTCGCAATCTCTAAATCTCCAAGATCAGCATGAATCTTCTTGCCAAAAGCTTCGGCAAGCTTAACTGGTACTGCATTCCCGATCATTTTGTAAGCGTCTACGATTTTTTCATAATGAAATATGAAGTCGTCTGGAAATGTCTGAATCCTGGCAATTTCACGAACGCTGAGCCTTCGGTATGTATCCTCAGAGCCCGGACTAAAGATGAACTTATCTGCATCAATCTTCTCCATTTTTGGAGCTTGCGGATGAATAGGTGCGTGCCGCGCGCCAGCTTGGATTGTAAATGATGCCTCATCCCATCCTCTAACCCGATTTCTAGACATATACATTGTGGAAAATCCGCCAGTCATGTATTCGTGATTCGGTATGGATAAATTTCCATTTGTTCCGCCATGGGATGAAGATTTAGCCCCTTTCCTCAGATCCCAGATCGCATCTCTTAGAGTTGGGGTGCGCTCAGATGGCTCGGGCGGTAAAAAGATTTTCTGTAAATCAGTTCTATAGCCAATTATGAAAACCCTGTCCCTGTCTTGGGGAACCTCAAAATTACTTGCTCTAACTAGCCCAAACGATACGTTGTACCCGATTTCTGTAAATCCTTTTAGGATTTCTCGAAATGCTGTGTCGTGTCTAGCCGCAAGAATCCCTGAGACATTTTCCGCTTGAAAGAAAGCAGGTTTATTTGCCGCGACAAGCTGAAGGTAGTCAAAAAATAATTGGCCACGAAGGTCTTCAACCCCACGACCGGCTCCAGCTTCACTCCAGCTCTGGCATGGAGGTCCTCCGATATAACCGGTGACCGTTGGAATGTCCTCCGGTTTCAGGTCGACTATGGATCTGGTGTCTAGAAATGTTCCTGCGTGATTAGCTCGGTAAGTTTCCCATATAGTCTTGTCGTATTCGTTGGCCCAAGGAACATCAAATCCAGCGTTTCGAAAACCTAGGTCTAAACCACCTGCGCCAGCGAAAAAACCAGCGACTGTTAATCTTTTTTTGTTTTTGACCATTTCTATAATTTACTTCGCGCGACTGACATTTGGTGGTTAATATTGAGTGTCAGTGATGCTTTTAGATAAATCTTCCGCAAGAGCTGAATAAATTTAGGAAATCAAGCCCAAATTACCGGATGCCGAGTACAAGGCTCTATCTATTTCTCGCAGAGTTAGCCCGGTGGTTTGAGATAATTCTCTGCAAATCGCCATGTATGTTGGCCAATCTTGGGACCGAGCAATATAACCTGCGGGAGGCTCAAAAGATAATAAGAGTTTACGAAGTTCGTGCAACTCACTTGATGCAGTTCCTTGCTTAATTACCATTTCCTTAAGCGCAACCAAAGTTTCGTTTGCTCTTCTGTCCATGACTGTGAAGCGATTCATATCTAAGACCATAAGCACGCATGACGCTACCGCAACACTCGGACCTGTTTTCATTTGTGGCAACCCCCGCAGAACCGAAAGGGCGTGATGATCGGATTCAGCAGACACTATAAGGCTGGTGCGTCTTTTTATCTCCCCTTTATAGATGGCATCGTATTCAGCGAGCTGCCTACTAGCGCTAATAAAATGGTTGGGCTGCAGCTTCCATTTAAAAATTATGTGTAAGTCCTTGGCGGTTAGGTATCCTTTGTGATTGGTGGCAATCTTTATGATTTTAGAATCATCCTCAGGATTGTAAGCAGAAGCCGATTTTACTAAAGCGTTTTTTAGTACTTTTGAAGTTAACCTCACCAAAACGTCCTTCCGACAAAATTTTTCTGCTCTCACACTAGATTATTCGATTCCTGAGGTTCGTCCGAAGCATGGATTTGATTCCACAACACATCCACCGGATGCAAGTCATTCCCGCCTATGTTGGCTACTGCGATCCTTCTGCCCACTAACCCTCTGAACTTAGGGTTAGGTTCTGGTTCTAGGGTTATGTGGTTTCTGTGGTGTTTGGATTCGATGATGGCTAAGAGGTTAGATGACTTCTTTATTCTCAGACCACAGGTGCAGGTGTTCTCCTGGATTAGAGAGTGAAGACCTTCTTCAAGGTCTTGGAGTACTGGTCTTAGAAGTACTGTCCTTGCATAGAAGCTGATCTTTGGAGTTCCTGCTGCGTATTGGCTTTCAGTAGCTATCTTGGCTATCTGAGCTTTAGGGTCAACCCAGGTGTCGACATAACACCAGTTCTTTCTAGGCATTTGTTCATTCTCTTTTCTTTAGTTGTTTGACAATCCGATCCCACTTCTGATCAACTGGGGAGATCTTGCTTAGGTCTTGCATTGGGTAATGCAGCCTCCTGCCCACTAGCCCTCTGAATTGAGGGTTAGGGTCAGGTTCTAAGGTGGTGTGGTTTCTGTGGTGTGGGGATTCGACTATTGCCATGAGTCTCTTGCTCTCTACCTTTAGACCACAGGTGCAGGTGTCTAGCTCTATCAGGGAATGGAGATTGGCTTCCAGGTCTTTGTATGCGATAGAGTAGATGATTGTTGATGCCCACTTACCAAAGAAACATGGTGAGGATTGGCAGGGACCCGAATGCGAGTGTTTAGACTCCATCGAGTGCTTAGGGTTCTCATACTTCGTTACGTAACTCCACTTAGGCATTTATTCCTCTTTCGTTTAGCTTCTTGATGTTCTCTGCGTGTAATTGTTTGACGATGGCTATTACTTCTGGTCGCTTTATTGTTTTCTCGTTCATGTGTATGCAGTCGCTGAGAGAGTCTTGAGACATGTGGAAGCTCTCTACCTTTATCCCGGTATTAACAAAGAGAAACTTCTTGTCTTCTGTTGCTGTGATACCTTCGTTCTCACTCACAGTAAGGGCATCTAGAAGCCTTTGTGGGTTGTGGTGGAACCAGAACTGAGTAACACCGTTACTTGTTACTAGGAAGGCTGAGCCCATTACGTGGCTTATATCAATTGGGGTTATTTTCTGATCGAATTGATCGATCTTGGTGTGGTGCAGATGGTGTCCTTGGTGGAAACTGAAACATTCTTTATTAGACATTAATATGTCCTTTCTTTAGTTACCTATTTGTTTGGTCAGTTGCGTTCTTTTTGGTTCTGTGGCACCTTGCTGAAAGTAAGCAGGTTGCACTCTTCTTTGAAGCTTTCGCTTCTCAACTTGTGTATTTATTTAGTTTTGCTTTAGTGCTGGTTTGTGTTTATTCCACTTTTCTCCTGACCTGCCAGGTGACTGGAACAGCAATCTTGCTCTTTAGGTCACGGCCTAGGTAGTCAAGGACAAATTGGTCCCAGTTGAGGTCGATTGGGTGAGGAGAGTTCACGCTAAATAGTCTTCGTCCAACTAATCCTCTAAAGATTGGTTCAGGGTCTGGCTTTAGGGTGAGCGGGTTCCGGTGATGTCTTGAAATGACTAGATCTGCAATTTCAAGCTTCCTACCGCTTTTGATTTGGAGTCCACATGTACAGGTGTTCTCGGAGATTATGCAGTGGAGGTTAGCGTTCTGATCATCAAGCAGCGCCTTGAGTCTTAGCTCTCGACTAGCAATCCCCCAGTGCACTACAACGCTGACTGCTTTTCTGTGCTCTGCTTTAGTTTCTTGGTAACGAGATTCTAGGTTGATCTCTGCTGGTAGGTAATCCCACTCAATTAGGTCGGACATGAGTAATGCCCCTTTCTTCAAGCTCTCGCTTGATCTTTGGGGCATTAATGCCCCACCATTAGTTGCCTAGACGTTTGTCTAGGCCTGTTCCGTTGTTACTTCTTTGGCACCTTGCCGATGGGCGGCAGGTTGCACTCTTCTTAAGTTCTTTTACGAACTTGAACAGATTTATTTAGTTATGTTTGTAAGGTACTACTTCTTTTTGAAATATTCAATCAATTCAAGGGCTCTGTCATTCTTGCCCTGTGAGATGTAGCTAACCAAAGTTTGCTCTTTGAATTTGTTCGCAGCTTTAGTGTTTTTTAGATCCTGGTTAATTCTCGCGGCGTTCTCTAGAGCGTAGTCTTGCTGCTCCTGATCAAGTTTTGTTCTTGAGTCTTTCAAGACTTGCTCATTGATTGCTAGAGCCTCGGTGTGACGACTCATCTTTTGGAGAGCGTGCGTTACTAAGTTCTTCAAACGAATTACGACTTCGTCTTGGTATTCAAGACCGGCACGAGAGTTCTCGTCCCAGAGTTTTAGGATTCCTTCGTAATCTCTAGCGTCTCTAAGCGTGAAAGCCTGCTCCAGCGTTACTCGCCAGTGGAGCTCAATGTCTCCATTGTTATTAACTTCCTCTAGAAAATCCTGACTCGCGATCTTTGCAAGATCAATCATTCCCGCTTGGCGAAGGCCGCGAATCTCTGCGAGCTTCGTACGGTTCTCCTGAACCTTCGCCCCAGGAATCCGTTTGCTAAGAGCCAATCTCTGCAATTCGACACGTGCGACTTGTTCATGCTTTCCTTGGGCGTAATACACCTGTGAAAGATACCCGGCCGCTTGAAGAGCAATGTCGAACTCTCTTACCCAAGGCTGCAAGTTCTTATCAAATAGTTGATCAAATAGAGTCTCGGCCCTATCTAGATTTCCAAGCTCTAAGTAGGCAATTCCCAAGAACAATTTTGTCTCAGGGTGTGAGAAGTGGAACAGTCTTTGCTCCAAAGCTCTGACCTCTTTGAGACTATTTTTTGCTCTGATTAGATTGCCTTCAATAATGTTGATTCGAGCGAATAGGCGGTCTACTTCGCAAACTGAAGCAATTTGTGCTCGATCTTGGTAGATGTCACGTGCTATGGTGCCATAACTCTTTGCTTCTTCGTAAAGTCCAATTTCGAGGTAACAGCGCATCAAACCTAGGTTTGTGTGGGCTGTTTCAGGAAGGTCTCTAATCAACTCGGCATAATCCAAAGCCGCCTTCAGGACCGGGATCGCTTCTTCAAAACGCTTTAGGCTCATAAGAGCACGGCCTTTGTTGCAGTAAGCAGTTCCTACCCACTCCATGACGTCAATGTCTGGATTGAAACCAGGCAAGGCGCTAAGAACCTCGTCAGCAGCCTGAAGGGCTAAATCAAAGTCGCCCTTGCCATACATTGCTCTAGAGGACAGCACATTCAGATACTTGAAGCGCAGGCTTCTTATGTTGTGTTCGGTTGCCATGTCTACCGCATTGCGAAGATAGGTTAGCTCAAGAGACCAGTTGCCGTCGCGGGCCTCTAGGCCGGCAAGTTTGTAAAGAATCTCAACCTTGGTTTCCCAAGGTGTCTTTGGGTTATTGAATTCAATCCAGAGATCGTCTGCATTTTCATCGAAGTTAAAGCTCATGTTTTGCTCCAAGGTTCTGACATTTCTGGGGTCGCCAAATGATGTCTGCGGGGGTTGGAAATTTGTGTTGGAGAGTTATTGTCATACAAACCACTGACATTAATCTCGAACACGCCGTTCCCTTTTAAGTTTTTAATTTGTTGTTCGCCACAGGCAAACCGAGGGATGCGGTAGTACTGGTTTTAGAGTTTATGTTTCTTCGATCACTGGTGTGATGGTGACATCCCAACCTTCATCAACGAAGAGTCTTAGAGCTCGCTGAGCCTTCTCAGCTAGGACTCTTCCTTTGGATGCAATCTCGCCTGAGGAGTCTCTAGCTTCGATGTAGTAGATCTTGGCAGCGGGTAATACGTTGCCGGCTAGGTCTCGCACGATGACGTTTGGGGTGTCTTCTGGTATGGCTTGCTCCTGAAAGTTGGTGTTTGAAAGTAAAACCTAAAGGGTTTGGGTTTTATTCCCGTTAGGCAGAAAGAATTAGATCCTGGATTGTCAGTTCTCTAACTACCTCGAACTGGACTCTGCCTAGCTCTTGGGAGGTTAGGTGATAACCATTACAGCCAGAGCACTCGTAGGTTCTCTTCTGGTTATAGGTGGTTGTGCCCTTGGTCTTTAGTTCCTGGGCAGCACGGGCTCTAAAGTTTCTTAGGTCGCGCTTAGCTTCCTGGTTGTCGCGGTAGCGACGCTTATCCGGAGTTGCGGAGCATCTCTGGTTGTGCTTAGTTAGCTGGTGCTTTTGAAACTTCTTGGCGTTCTTGCTCATAACTTCTCCTGACTGAAATTGTTGGAATAGGACTCTAACCGAGACCACTGACATTTGTATTTGTATGAACCAGATATGGATCAGGTTTATTCCCACTACATAGGGTCAGATGTGTTGGGGTTTATTAGTTCCCAAGTCTTCTTGACTTATCCACAATCTGATTTATTGTTATGTGTATTACATGTAATACAGGAGAGAATTATGGCCATGTTGACCCTTCGTATCGACGATGAGATGAATGCCCGGATTGATTGGCTTGCCCAGCGCAGCGGCAGAACCAAGTCTCACTTCGTCAAGAAGATGATTGCGGATGCCATAGCCGAGATGGAAGAACAAGTACTTGACGAGCTAGCCATCAAAGAGTTCTTAGCCAGCAGTCCCGAAGATCAGCAAACCGTCCCCTGGGAGCAAGTGAAAGCTGAACTACGTGAACTCGAATTGGCAAGTAATTCTAAGCAGAACAGCACAAAAGGAATTGGTAAAGCTAGATCCAAGCCAAAGAAGCAGGGTAGAGGCAAGGGTTGAACTCCTCCCAACAATAAGCATCCCAAGCAATCACGCGAAGTCCCTTAGTGGAAATGGAGCAGGGTTCTTCGCTTCTCGGGTAGGTGACATTCGAATCCTTTTCAGGTTGCACAAGGTCCGTAGCGAAATCGAAATAGTTCGAATTGAATACCGCGGGGGTTCATACAAAAAGCTACGGAATCTTAACAAGTAATCCTGATTGACTTATCCACAATCTGATTTAGTCTTACATGTAGGACAAGTAAGACAGGAGATACTTATGGCCATGGTAACCGTTCGACTTTCTGATGAGCTTAGGGCTCGGATCGATAATCTTGCCGAACGAACAGGAAGACCTAAGTCTTACTTTGTTCGGGAATTGATTATCAGGGGAATAGAGGAATTTGAAGAGGACCTTCGTGACCTTGAGGCTATTCGCGAATACCTCGCCGCAGGGGGGCGTAACCAAAAGAGGATAGGCATGAAGGAATTGAGTGTTGAACTCGGACTCGACGAATTGGATAGTGGAGATAACTCCAGCAGCAAACAAGCAACTAAAAAGGCTCCCCAAGCTATAAGTGCAAAGAATGCGAAACCAACTAGATCAGCTAGTCCTAAAAGAAAATCCAATTAGCTATCTGACTCCTTTGAAGGGAGACTGGGCTCCTTTTTACAAACTCAGAGTTGGTGACTACAGGCTAATCATTGACGTTGAAGGCGAGACTCTAACTTTGCTGTTGGTTAGAGCCGGTCATAGAAAAGATGTCTATAACTAACTACTCAGGTAGAACTACAAAAGTATCTAGAGTTCTATCTGCTGCGAAAGCAATTCTTACTCCGCTGTCTCTAGCTTCAAATAGTGCATCTAGCGCTTCTTGAGTGATTCGCTCGCCAGGGGATAGTACTGGAACTCCTGGTGGGTAAGGGCAGATCATCTCTGCCGATACACGACCAACAGCATCCTGTGCTCTAACAACTTCATGCTTTGAGAAGAAGGCATCTCTAGGGCTCACAACAACTTCAGGAATGATTGAGAAGGCAGCAGCTGTTGCTATTGGTCTTGGTTCTCCCCTGTGTCTATTTACAGATTCAATAATTCTGTTGATTAGATCTTCAATTAGTTCTGGGGTATCAGCAAAGGTAATCATTGGAATGATTAGGTCTCTGTTGGCCATCTCAACATCGATGTTTGCTTTGAGGAGATCTTGTTCAACTAGGTTGCCATCTGCTCCTGTTTTAGGAAGCAGAATTACCAGCTTCAGTGGATCGATGTATTCACCATCGATTACATCGATGCCGTTAGCAACTAGAGTTGTCCTTCCCTTTTCAGTTGCATCAATGATTGGGTCAATCAGGTCGTAACCGTGCTTCTGCAGTAATGCACGGGATGCGTCAATAGAAGCAAGGATTCTTCCAGACATCGAAGTGGTCTGTGTAGAGTCAAAGGCTTTATTAAATCTGTCTAGATCAACTAGGCCTTTTCTTACTAAGACAAAGCTGGCTTGTGACCAAGCCGGTAGGGTCTTGTGAGCAGAGGTAACAACGATATCCGCTCCTTCAGCAAGAGGGTGCTCAGGTAGTTCTGGGTGGAAGCCGTAGTGAGCTGCCCAAGCAGCATCAACAACTAAAGGTATGCCTGCATCGTGACAGACCTTAGCAAGTCTTGGGATGTTAGACATAGTGCCAACGTATGAAGGTTCACCAATTAGAACTGCTTTTGCATCTGGGTTGGCTTCAATGGTTTCTTTGAGTCTGGTTGAAGGTAAGTATTCTGGTAGACCGGTATCTGGGTTGATTTCAGGTCTTACCCAAACTGGGATTACACCTGCATAGACCATTCCAACTAGAACTGATTTGTGGAGAGTCCTAGAGACGATTACTTTATCTCCAGGTCCTGCAACAGCCATTACAGCTGCGTGGTTAGAACCAGAAGAACCGTTCACACCAAATCTGCAGAGGTCTGCTCCCCAAAGATCAGCGGCTAGCTTTTCAGCTTCAAGAATTAGTGAGGGGGAAATACGGTAAGGGTGATTACCTGGAAGAACTGGGATATCGCCATCAACGATTGGGCCGGTTAGATTCGTACGACCTTTGTGACCGGGGATTTGGAAAGGAGATCTATCTGTCTCCATGTCTCTAATCCACGCATCAAGTAGTGGAGCGGTTGCCCGCAAACCCATCGGGTCTTTAGTATCTAGCAGAGTTGCTGCACCAAACGCTTCTGTTGCCAATATCCCAACCTTTCGAACTACATTCACATAAATGTGAACTGCTAACAGATGAAGAAGGACCAGGGTTTCCCCTGGTCCTCCAGCCTAGCCTTCGTTACTGAATGCTAGGTAAATCTTTTTAGAACTCTACTTTGGTAACGCTTAGGTCTAGTGGAACACCAGGACCGAAGGTTGTTGCTAGTGCACCCTTGATCAAGTACTTACCCTTAGATGAAGAAGGCTTTAGACGAACGATTTCATCTAGAGCAACTGCTAGGTTCTCACCAAGCTGTTCCTTAGTAAATGAAACCTTACCGATGATGAAGTGCAGGTTTGACTGCTTGTCGATACGGAACTCGATCTTTCCACCCTTGATGTCGGTAACAGCCTTAGCGGTGTCAGGTGTAACGGTTCCGGTCTTAGGGTTAGGCATTAGGTTACGAGGACCTAGAACCTTACCTAGACGACCGACCTTACCCATTAGCTCTGGGGTAGAAACTGCTGAGTCGAAGTCAACCCAACCAGCTGCTACCTTCTCAATAAGTTCGTCGCCACCGACTTCGTCGGCTCCAGCTTCGCGAGCTGCATCAGCAGCTGCACCGGTTGCGAATACGATTACGCGAGCAGTCTTACCGGTACCGTTAGGA
>Ga0209084_1001954_pt1 | contig 16591 bp, 23 predicted proteins | sample C_130820_MF_Meta_FD_187309 | JGI IMG/M metagenome (GOLD analysis project Ga0209084, IMG submission 187309) | Freshwater microbial communities from Lake Croche, Canada to study carbon cycling - C_130820_MF_MetaG (SPAdes) (version 2) | ecosystem: Environmental > Aquatic > Freshwater > Lake... | reverse complement strand
GTTCGCATTGATGTTCTAAAATATATTTATATTTTTCCATATTTGGTGGTAAATTAGAGAGAAGAACCATTTATATATACATGTTTATAAATAAATAATAAATTTATATATCAATGAGAAAAATACAAATCAATTTTTTTTTAAAATCATATAAAAATCCTTTACCGAGGACAAGTTGTTTATAAATAAAATAGACATTGAATATATAAGAAAATATATAGGATTTCTTTTTATAAAAATATATAGGATTTCTTTTTATAAAAATATATAGAATTTCTTATTATAAAAATATATAGAATTTCTTATTATAAAAATATATAGAATTTCTTATTATAAAAATATATAGAATTTCTTATTATATTCAATTATAATAAAGAAAAATGAAATTTCATTTTTCTTTATATCCTTTTCTTATATATATTTAGATAAGTTATATATAAACATATATAGGATTTCTTATTGTATTTATATTTAGGATTTCCTTTTATATTTATATATAGGATTTCAACATATATTTATAAAATACTTGTCCTAGTGTTTTTCTTTTTCCTTTTCTTCTTCAATTTCTCTCTTTATTTGGGAATCTAACCATTCATAATCTCTTGATTCATCTTCTCCCATATACGTTTTCGCATCAATATTTAATTTAGTAGCTATGTCTGCAACAACTAAACATAACATATTTATATCTCTTTTCATACCACCAAATAGTCGTATAGTATTACATGCTTTTCTTTTTTCTTCTTCCATTATATATATTTCTAAATATTATATTTTTAAATTACTTTTCTAAATTATAATTTAAAAATCTTTTCTTTTATATATATATAATGGAAATTCTGAAAAATACAATTAAGGAAAACAAGCCAAATATAGCGACTTCAACAATTAATAGTTATGCTACTAATTTAAAAACTTTATTTTATTCACATAACCCTAAGAAGATTGAATTATATCCAACATGGTATCAAAATCAAGAACACATGTTAGAAATATTAAAAGATGAACCAATTGTAAGACAATCTAATTTTTTGACTGCTCTTATTGCTTATGATAAACATAATGAAAAATATAAATCATCTTTAATGCATCTTAGTTCTCAATTGAAACAGAAAAAAGATAGTCAAGATATGTCTTCAAAAGAAAATAAAAATTGGAAGACATACGATGAAATTAAAAAGATATATGAAGATATGCGTCTTATATGCGAACCATTATTAAAGTCAAAAGAACCTTTAAGTACTGACCAAATGAGTAAACTACAGGATTTTATTATTTTAAGTTTGACTTGCGGTTATTGGATTCCTCCAAGAAGAAGTGAGGATTGGTGCAAGATGAAGATTAAGGCTTATGATACAGAAAAAGAAAATTATATTGACTTTGAAAAAAAGAAGTTTATATTTAATATTTATAAAACATCAAAAACGTATGATGAACAAGAAGTAGATATACCTAAAAAATTAAAGATAATATTGAAACGATATGTAAAAATATTAGGGAATAATGAATATTTATTAACAACTAAAAAAGGGGAACCATTGACATCCTCTTATCTAACAAAATTATTGAATCGAATTTTTGGATGTAATATTTCTACAAGCATGTTACGTCATATTTATTTATCTTCAAAATACAAGGATATACCAGCATTAGCAGATATGCAAAAGACAGCGGAAGAAATGGGTCATTCTGTGACTGAGGCGCTTAGATATGTTAGGCATTAAATAAAATAAAAATTAATATTATTTTTTATTTCATTATTAATTATTTTGTGAGGTTAAATGCGAACAGAAACATTCCCTGATTCATCAATTACGTAAATAACATCCATTTTGGCTAAATAATAGAGAGAAATTGCATTTGTTGATGCCATTAACAAGTTAGCATTTAAGAAAGTTGAGGAACTGTTAAGATTCAAACCATCAAGTATTCCAGCCTTAGCAACAGTTTCAAGTGAGATGCCCCAAGCCCACATACACTGTGAAGCAACACTTGATGCATTTCCAGCCACAGTATACAATTGGTCGGCATCAGTTGGAAGAGAAGTCGTTGAACTGGGGATATATGTAAAATAACGAGTAGGAACAACTGAACTACGCATTGACATAGGGTCAAAAGAATTATATGCTTGTTGTGTCTGTAAAAACGCAAGGGCTGGATTATTTGAAGTATTTATAGGATTACTTGGAACAGATAAACCTCCAATGTTCCATGATAAAGCGGAGGCTATAAGTGCTTTACTATCAAAAATACCATTTACTGAAGCGGCAGTACTTGGAGTAGCTGTAATTTCATTTGCTTTTACCCATAAGGCTCTTACAGATGAACCTCTTACTCCGACGAGATTGGTTGTGTTTCCCGAAATACCCGCGGCTAATGTAGAAGTAGACGAACGCCAAGTAACAGCGTTATAATATTGAGGCCCAGCCTTAGCTAATAATTTAGATGCTTCTCCAAGATTGATGTAAACCAAATTGAGCTGGAAGTTATCAAGAGTTACACGGAATGTTAAATCAGGAGCCGTACCAGTACTACCAATTACCATAGTAAGAGGCAAGTTTGGAGAAGTTGTAAAAACAACTTGCATTTTATTCACTTTGGAAATATTGAAGAATTTAGTAGCACCCTTACCAATAACCGAGTTAAGAAGAGGAACACAATAAGAATAATATTTACCAGCCCCAGCGGCAGTAACGGCTACGCTAGAAGTTGCATCAATGCCATTTATTTTATGACCATTAGCATTATTTTGACTTGAAGTATTAGAATCTTCATAAGAGAATCCATAAGCAGCCGCTAGAGCATCACGGTCTGCAACTGAAAATTCTTGTTGAGCGATGAAATCATTTATAATATCATAATTAGCAATATCTTCTAAAATAACACCTCCAGCTTGTGTATAACTTCTGTTAAAGTAAGCCATAGCATGAGAACGGAGTTGTGCGTTTGTCACAGCATTTGTCGTCCCTTTAGAAATAATTTCGTATGAGGCGCGGAACGACATACTACTAAAACGGGGGTCTACAACAACATTAGCACCAGCTTGAGTTGGTATTTCAAAAATAATATTGCTAGAAGTATTTGTTAGTTGAACAGTAGAACTATTTGTCAATGTTTGAGTAGCACTTTGAACTTGAGATAAATTGGCAGGAGTTACTCTTACGTGATAAGAACTCATTCCAGCCGGGAGAGAATAATCTAACTCAGGTTTTAATTCAGAAGGAAGTCCAACAGTTGTCATTTATAATATACAAAAATATAAAAAATAATTTTTTTTATATTTTATTCAGCAATTAAAACATTCTCGGGATAATTTCCTATATTTTCATTTGCTTGATTTACTAATTTATGAAATTTTAGAGGTTTTTGTATGGTTCTTCTAAATAAATTAAATTGTAAATCAAAATAGCAAGAAATACCATTAAAATTAATTAATTTATTGTCATCGTCAGTTATTGATATTACAATACTGCTAATATGTGAATTACTTTTTATAAGAAATTCATTCATGTTTCCTTCATAAATAATTTGTGAATTCAGTTTACTACTATTTGGAACTACTGCTAAAACATCAGTGCTTGATATGCTTGAATTACTAGAAAGAGTTATACCACTATTTAAAATATTGCAATGAAAAACAAATCTTGCTATTGGCAAAAAATTGAAACACCTCGGCATTGTAAAACTGGTTGTGGTTGTGCTAAAAGAAGTTCTAAAACCAAAAATATAGTCACATGATGTTGCACTAGTCATCCCCCATGTTCCGCTTGGATATGTTGATTGAAATAATGCTGTCGTTGTGATGGTAAATTTATTTGTCGTATTATCACTTGTTAGTGTAAAATAATCACTCCTTAATGGACTAGATACTGAACCATTCATATATATAACCCATGTTGCTCTCGTATAATTACCAACTGGTATCGTCGTCACGTGTGATAGTCCACCATATAAAACATCTATTTTATTATTATATTCATTTACGATATAATTAGAATTTGTTATGACACAATTTGGCATAGATACAGTTGCCCACAATACATCATCATCATCTAAATTTATATAATTCTTTAAATCAAATCTTACTTGACTTTTATAATCACTATTTAATACTAAACCAGTCGTTAGTTGTGTATTCAAATGAAATGTAATCGTATCTTTAATTATTGATGTTGGCGGTTGTATTCTCTCCATTATCTACTTTGCTTGATATACATTGAGATTTTAATTTACCTTTGAAAAGGTAAAACCAAATATTATTTGTTAGAGGAGGGGTTCTTTACGGAAGTTATAGAACTTTGTTCCCTGAGTATTTCCTCCTTTTCTTCATTTGTTAGAACAGTTTTAGTTGCATCTTGTAATTCAAAATGACTAGCATATTCTTCCATTTCTTTTTGTTGTTTTTTTATTAATTCATCTAATTTCGATTCATCATCGCCTAAATATTGACAACGCATTATTTGTTCCATAACTGGGTCATCCATACCTTGAAACATTTTATTTATAAATTTTTCAGCCTTCTGTTTTTGTATACTCAACATATTACTATATAAAAAGATTATTTTTTCTTTCTTCGCTAAAAAACTTTTATTTAATTATATAATTGAAAGAAAAGAGAAATCTCATAATCCTTAGAAATATTACTAAGAGGCGTTATTGAGTCATCATTACACCATTTAAGTTGTAAAATTTGTTGTCCTCTTAATGAATTAATATTAATATCTACTCCGCATTGGTCTAATGTTGTTAAACTATATACTTGCTCTAATATTGATATTGTATTATCAGTTTGTTTTGCATATAAAACGCCTAAAATAGTCGGAAGACATGTCGTTTGAATAGTAAAATCACTTTGTAAATTAGTTGATAAAATGCCGAGTTGGTTATTCCAGCTATAAGTAGATGAACCTTGTAACAAAGTAAATCTTACACGGCAGAATTTATACTCTGATATTTTTTCTTGTGGTATTATTTGGTCCCAATTAACAATCCAACTAACATCTGCATAATTACCAGCTGTTCTATATATTGGTACATTTCTTTTATCTGATTGACTTGTGGATGTAGATAATAATAAAGAATATACTTCGTCCGTCATATATATATATTATCTTTTAAAAAAGGTTATATCTAATTGTATAATTCAAAATTTAATAGAAGAGAGTAGTTTTGCATAGTTGATATAAACTGATTTGTAATCCATGATATTAATTGGACATTTACTTGTTGAACTCCCAATGGTATATTGATGTCAATTCCAGCTTCGCTCATTGTTGATGAAAACATACAATGAACTCCTGTTCCAGTAATAGGACAGTCTTGAGGATATGTTAAACCTAATATAGTGCCATTTGTTGTATCGCTTTGAAAATTGGATGGAGTTGAAAACGTTAAGTAACCACAATAGTTAGTCCAATCATTAGCAGGAGTAACCGCAGCAGTAAATGTTTCACCCATTAAAAAAAATCTTACCCGACAATATTTATAATCTTTTTGACGACCCTTAAATAAGTTATCAAAGTCTATTCTCCATGACACATTGGATAAATTACTTTTATCAATAGGTACGACATAATTACTTGTTGGAGATGTGATTAGAGTTGAAAGCCATAATGTAAAGCAGGGCATATATATTATGAATATTATATTATATTATAAAAATTATTTTACTTCGTCTAAATAGTATCATATAGTTCAAATTGTAAATGTATATTATAATTAAAGTTTTGGATGCTTGAACCAAAGTTTGTCAATTGTGAAAAATTTGCCATTTGTGCTATACCAATAGTTAGAGGAAAAGAACCTTTTGGAATTTGACAATTTACGCCAGGGGTTTCTACTGTGTTCGTTATCATTGGGAAAGTTGACCTTGTTCTAGTGATACTAGTTCCATCTAAAACTGCAATATTTAATAGAGTAGGGAATAATGTGTTAGAACTGCTAAAATTAGTTGGAAGACTACATGATACATTACATAAACTACTAGCGAAAGTAAAAGCGGCATTACTGGCTATTCTCCCTAAAATTTTAAACCTAAGACGGCATTTTTTGTATTTATAATTTTCACATTTAAAAAGATTATCCCAATGAACAGGCCATGTGCTAGATGAAAAATTTCCATTATAAAATCCAGTTGCGTCTACTGTATTTAGATAAAGATTATATACTGGCATGTTATATATAATCATTATAAAATTATTTAACACATCTTCTTGTAAGATGCTTTACAACCTGGCATTTTTAAAGCCATACTATAAGATACACCATGCTTTTTAGCATAATCCTTTACATGTTGAATCCACTTATTCATTATATAATTGCTAAAGAAAAAAGAATTTTATTTAACAAAATAAGAACTTACTGGTTTACCTGATTTTCTACTTTCACTTAAAATAATTGCTAGTTCTTGTTTTTTTGCTTGTTTCTTGGTTTGACATTTTTTACTAAAAATATGGGATGGTTTTGATATATCTCTAACAGCAAAACAATTCTTAGCATTTTGGATGATTTGAAAGGGCATATATAAGTATAAAAGATTTTAAATACATTTCTAAATAAATTTAATTATTGTTTTATTTGCTTCTTGGGCTATAGGGATTGGTATATCTCTATGGTATACTTGTTTCTTTTCTTTTACCAAAGAAGAAGTTGCTCTTTCTTTTTGTTTTTTTTCTTCTTTTTTTGGTTTTTTAGATTTTTTTGCTACATAAACAATTTCTTCGCTACTATCGCTATCCTCATCATCATCATCCATATAATCGGTTGATTCTTCACTTGATAAATCCTCTAGTATTACTTTTTTCGTTCTCTTTTTCTTCTCTTCTTGATGATGAGGAGGTTGAGTAGGTTGAATGGGTTCCTTTTTATCTCTAGCTAATTTAATTTGTTCTTTCTTTTTTGCAATTAAATCTAGTCTTGCTTGATTCTTCATCTGTATTTCTTTTTCCTTTGCTTCTAAAACTGCTTCATTTGCTATACGAGCTTTCGCACATCTATCCTCATTTACTTTTTTCATTCTTTCAGCATATTGTTTTTTGGCATCTTCTGTCATTGTACGGGTTCTTTTGGGTTTCAAAATATTCTCATCTTTATGCTCTTGAGGATATTCGGTTGTGTTCTCCATAATATATACAAATATTTTATTCTAAAGTATACAAACTCTTATTTAGAATAACTACTTTGTTTTCCAAAGTCTATTTAATTCTTGTACATTTGCGTCTAATGATTTTGTTGGGCCCCACAATAAATAACAGCTCATGGTAGAAGGGCTCGCAATTAAACTGTTAATTAATTCGTTTTCTTTTGGATTTGCTAAATGCCTTTTAAGGTATGCTAGACGTTCGTTTTTTGTTCTCTTTCCATCTATGTAGGTAGAAGAACCTTTAGACCCAAAATCTATCGTCTTTTGTTCTCCATTATGCAATAAAACGGTTGCTCTATATCTTTTTAATTTTAAAGGACTTGGGATTATATCTATTATTATTGTCATATTTATATTATTTGTGAATAAAATAATATGAATTAATTGTACAATGATTTTTGAGGTAGATTGTGAGTATGGATTTGAAGAGTTACATAAATGTAACTTTTGTAAAACCTTTATTGAAAATAATTATTGTATGATTCTTTATCGTAATAAAACAAGATATTATCATCTAATATGCTTTGAACTGTTTAAATCAAAATTAGAAAGATTATATATTTGTTAGATGTCCACAGCAACAATAATACCAAATTAGAGAGAAACATTTGTTGCAACATGATTGCTTTTCTTCGATTGGTTTTATGTATATGGAACCAACTGATATAGGGTCTTTTATCCATTCATTAAAATCGCTTGATGTTCTGCTTCGTTTCATATAAAATAGAGAGAAAATAAAAACTAAATCAAAAAACTAACAAAAACTAAAACAAATTTTTGGTAAATTTTTGGTAAATTTACCAAAAAACTAAAACAAATTTTTGAATTCTTATATTTTATATTAAATTATAGAATATAAAAATAGATTGCCTCACTCTACCTCCTCATCATCTAGTCTAAATTTATACGAACTCTATTTTTTATATTTGAAGGTCTACCTCTTTTTTTTTTTTCTTTTAAAGATGGTTTTATTACTATACCTTTGTTAGTTCCTAATACACTTGAAGGACTTGCTATTTCTATTGGTTCAACCTTTAGATTTTTTAATAATAATTTATTTTCTTTAAACTTCTTATAATCTGTCTTAAGTTGAGGATTTGATAATGCACATCCATAACTTAAGTTATATTTTTTTGCCCATGTTTTAACAAAATCTATCCATATTGACGGCATATATATAATAATAAAAGATAAAAAAAGAAGTGATTAAAAATAACATTGTCAAATCTTTTTAGAAAAAATTGATGGAAAATAATTAAAAAAAACACTTAAAAAATATCTAAACATATATATAATGGAAAAAAACAATTTATATATTCCCTTTGTTAAAGGGTTAAAAGAACTTGGATTGACAATTGAAGATATGGATAATTGGCGATATGCTGGAGGAAGACATCCTGGTAAAATAACTCCTCATACAAAATATTATAAACTTCGTTTTCCAGGTTATAATTTTCCTGAATTTACTGATAGATGTATTTGCGGTCACGAAATTAAAGAAAATTGTTATATTGTAAATGATTTAAATGAAGATGATTTAATAATACTTGGTAATTGCTGTATTAAAAGATTTTTATCTGAAGATAATGCTGGCAGGACTTGTGAAATTTGTAAAAAACCTCATCGTAATACAAAAGATAATAGATGCAAAGATTGTCGTAAAAAGTTTTGTACTGATTGTGATAAAGAAAAATATAGTAACTTTACAAAATGTAAAGATTGTGTATTTAATGGCAAATGTCATGATTGTGGAACAGAAATTAGTAAAAGTTATATACAATGTTATAATTGCAGGTTTGGTAAATAAATTTGGTCTAAAATAGAAACTAAATTTATTCTTCATCACTACTTAGATTTGAAATATCATTATTTATTTCATCAGATAAGTTACTTAGAATCTTATCAAATAATTTTGTGTCCGGATATTTCTCTACATCACATAAAACTGATAAACACATCATTGTATCATCTGTAAAACCATGTCTTTTTTTTGATTTTATTATATAATCAATAACCATTGAAAAGATTTTATTCTTTAAAAGTTTTATAAATTCTTTATTTTGTTTCCATTCTCCATTTATAAAATAATGACATTTACGATTTTTTATATCACTACAAATAATCGGTCTATTCATTCTATCATATTTTTTCAAATTCTCTATAATTGTCATCATATAATACTTTGGGAGCTTCATATCTAACAAATGGTCAATTGGAATTATATTTATATTTTCTAAAAATTCTTCAAATGGAATTGGATTCATATCTTTTAAAAAATTCTTAGCATACTTCTTCTTGTTTAATTGTTGTTTGATTTCATCCATGGACGCTTGTTGTTCTTTTAAAACATTGAGGATATCTTCGGAAGACATTTTATATTATATACAAAGATTTTATTTTTTTAAGTATTTTTTATTCCAAATACTTAAAAATATTCCTTAATATTCCTAAAGTTTATTCTTCTTTTTTGTTAGATATAATTGAAAAATTCTTAGATATTTCTTTTATTCTTTGTTTTGATTCATGTTTATTATCACAAGGATAATCTTCATAAATCTTACAATCCCAATTATCCCAACCTCCATTTTCTCTTATAAAATTATATAAATAACTATGATATTGTTTATTATGAATATTATTACAACTTGATTTATGACAACTTTTAATTGCTAAAAAATTTGTTGATGATGATATATAAACATCTTTAATTTTTTCATCTTTACAAAATATCATATATATTACACATTTTGAAAAATCATTCATAATTTTTGGTTTAGAAGTTATTAGCATTACCATAATATAATCAAATCTTTTAAGTATTTTTTTAGGATTTTTACTAAATAAAACAAGAGGAAGAGGAAGAGGATGGGTATGGTGAAGGTCTTTGAATGGTTCCCCCTCCCCTATACATTTTTTTATCCCAAATATTTTGGGGGATTTTTTGTTTCCCAACGAGAACCGCCATTTTCATGCTTACTATACCCATCCTCTTCCTCTTCCTCCTAATATTAAAAAAAAACTATATAATATTCTTTAAATTCTCTATATGTTTAGGAGATTGTTTATGCTTTGCTAGATTTCCTTTAGAAACTTCACAACCACATTGACATGTTATTTTAGAAGTTGCATATTCTTTACTTTTTTCTTTATTTTTGTTAGTTGATTCAGTTAGTTTAATAGAATAATATTCTTCTAATTTTTTTAAATGAATATTAATAACTCCAACCATAAATTTTCTACAATATACTTTTTCATTAGGTTCTATTTTTTCCATTAATTTTGTAATAAAAACTTTAAAAAAATGATTTCTTATTTTTGTATAACCAAATTTATCTTCAAGATGTCCACGAATGACTTTATATGAAAGTATAAGTCCATTTAATTTTAATAAATTATATTCATCATAATTTTCAAATAAAATATCCATTATTTTAGATGATAAATAGTTTGGATATGCTTCATTAATAAAATTAGTTAATTTTTCACTTCCATAAAAGTCTTCTAAATAAGTCAAGTTAGTTTCAGTAGGCATTTTATAATATATATAAATACTTTTTTTTTAAGTTATTTCTTAAAATTATTCCTAAAATTATTCCTAAATACTTTTTACAAAAAAACTGGCAATTGTTTTATATTTTCAATTCCATGGGCTTGATAGAAATTCTCATTTGCTAGTTTTGGTTGATATAAAGTTTTCATATCATTTGGATTTGCAAATGCGCTAACAATATCATTTGCCGTTCTATAATTGGTCACATTTGGATTATCTTTTTGTTTTAAAAATGCGCCATTATATGTATACGCTTTATCGTTAGCTCCTGCTAATTCATTTATAGAAACGGCAGACTGAGAATGTCCAACAAGTTCAAATTTCTTTCCTTCATATTTTTTTTTAGCTTTTAAATAGGCAGATTTAGCATCTTGAAATCTTGGCGTATATGTAAATGCACCAGTTGGCACTGTAGTGATATTATTTAGCCAATCTTCCCTAAATTGGTTTACATCATCGATTGGATTAAATTGAGAACCATTTTCAACAAAAATGACTTTGTTAGTTGTTGGATTAAAAGCAATCATTCTCTCACGATTTGAAAGCTCAGTATCAATACGATATCCAAAACGTTTTAACCTCTTCTTTTGCTTACGCTCATTTCTTAAATATCCGAGTTTTAATGCTTTATATAAACTTAGCTTTCTAGGACGACGTATTTCCATATATTTATATAATATATTTTTAATACTTATATATATAATGAAAGTTATAGAACTGGAAAAACCAAAATTAAAACCTGTTCATATGTTATGTGATGATATTATTGACCCAAAATTGGAAGAATTTCCAGCAATTAAGCAGTGTTTTGGTACATCAAATACTACTTTAATTTGCGGAGGAACAGGTAGCGGAAAAACAACATGGTTAATTCAAATGCTAAAGACAATCTTTAAAAAAGTATATCATAACATATTCGTTATTATGCCTGAAAATTCAATGAACTCAATCTCAGAAAAGGATAATGTATTTAAAAAATATATTGACCCTGAAAATATTTATCATACTTATGATGTTGATACTTTAACCGAAATATATAATAAAATAGAAGAGAATGCATCTCAAGGTTATTATTCGCTTTTGCTAGCAGATGATTATGGGAACCTTTTAAAAGCAAAGCAAGAATCAAAAATATTACAATCTATGTTTTTAAAAAATCGTCATTTAAGATTAACGGTTTTCGTTCTTTGTCAGTCATGGTATCAATCTCCAAAAATTATTCGTGAGATTTGTAATAATGCTATTTTATTTAATACTTCAAAATCACAAAATGAAAAGTTTTTTGAAGAAATTATGAATATAAAAAAACAAAATTTTAATGAATTAATGAAACGCTTACCTACAACTCATGATTATATATTAGTTTCTCTTAAACATAAAAAGATATATCATAATTGGGATGAAATTCAATTTGAGGATTAATTATTTATTTTCTTCCTTTTCTTCTTCTAACAAATAAGCATAATAAATATGTAAATAAATCCATAAAAAAACAACAAAAAAATATGTAATCATTCTTTTATATTATTATTTAATATTTTTTTAAATTCTTGTACACGTTTTTGTGTTTTTTCTAATTGTTTCTCTAAACTTATTCTTCGTTTCATAAGTTTACCCTTTTTTTTCTTATCCACATTTAGCATATATTATATAATTTTATTTTTTTTAACTTTATATAATATATGACTTTAAAAGAAGCAAAAAAACTAAAATTAGAACACAAGGTAAAAAAGCAAAAGCAAAAGCAAACTCAAAAGCAATCTGTAAAACAAACCGTTATTGTTAGATTAGATGAAAAACATTACAAAAAAAGAAGAGTATATAAAAGAAAACATAGAGAAAACATGGGAGGAAAAGAACAACCAATTCAATTAACACAACCCTCTCTTCCTCCGAATGTGATATACCAATCACATCAAATAATGCCAGTCCCATTTCAAGTTCAAACCCCAACACCAATCACATCTCCTGAACCAGTTCAGCCAAGAATAGAAGATATAGGACAAGTTGGAACAGAAGGACCTGTAAAAATATTAGACGTTCCAACTAAAAAAGAAACTTTAGCTGAATTAATAACACCAGTAAAACAAGCAGGAGAAGCAGCAAAACAACGAGAAGAACAAAAACAAATGCGAAATGAAGAAATGATGTCAACTTTAGCAAAGTTTAATTATCCACAACCAAAAAACGAAAAAATAGCACCTACAATACCTACAATACCTATAACACCACAGCAAGCCACGGAAACCAAAAAACGACGTAATAAAACACAAATGGAAGAAGCACGACAAATGGGTAGAGAAGACATTAATTCTATACAGTTAGGACTATCACAATTTAATTATCCACCACAGAGTAGTATTGTAAAAGGAATTAATGAACCAATACCACAACTAAAAGGAGCAGAAATAGCACCTAAACCTTTAAGTGATTTAAGCCAATATCAAGACATGTCAAAACCCGAACTTTATGCACCAATTCCAAAAAAAGAAAATCCTGTAAGTATAAATGAAATAATATCTAAAATGTATGGTTCAAAATTGGCAGATGAACAATCAATTAGAGAACAAAAACGTTTAAGACGAAATGAACTAGCAAAAGCAAGATATGCTAAAAAGAAAGAACAACAAAGACCTAAATAATATAATCTTATAATAATATAACTAACAAATGCAAAATACGGATGGTTTAAATACATCATACGATATATCATTATCGGGAGAATCAAGTGCTTATTTTGATAGTCTATCTTCAAGTTCTTTTTCAGGTAATACAATTACAGCTAATACAGTTGATTTAACTCCAGTTGAAACAGAAATAACCATAAATAATTATGGATTCGCAACACCAGCTCAAGCTTTAAATAATTTTTCATCAATAACAACTTATACTGATATTACTGGTTGGACTATCGCATTAGTAAGTGGAACCGCACCATCGGTTTTTATTGGTCGTGGATTTACAGCCTTAGTAAATTTATATGAAACAGCATTTCCCGAATATCCATATTTTACTCAATATGTTTCATTTCAAGCACCATCTATTTATCAAATGAGTTTTACTCAAAGTTTAACATTTCCTACAACTGGAAATTATATTTTAACATTCTATATATGGAATGAATACAACCGAGCATCACCTACAAATAATATTAGCGTTTCGTGTGGTAATAATTCAATTTCTAATTTTACTGCTTCAGAGGGAGCATGGAAAAAAGTAATAATGAAATTTCAAATACTTACTGCTGGAAGCAATACATTAACAATACTAGTTAACAATACTAGTAGCACTGATAGTGGTATTTCTTTTTCGGGAGTTAAAATTCTAAAACAAAGTGGCCTACTGGTTTATGATGGAACTAACACAAATAATCAATTAATTACAACAAAAGGGTTATATACAAGTGGATTTATAAATAATCAAGGAGATATATTGAATTATGGAAATTTCATAAATTATGGTCCATTAAATTTAGTCGCACCATACTCAGCTGGAACATTAGTCATTGGTTCATCAAAATTTGGCACGACAAATCTCGATACTGGCCGATATTCAACTCTAATCGGTTCGCAAATTGTAGGGAATGGGGGATATACTCCTGTTAATCTAGATTCTTGTGTATTTATTGGTTATGGTGCAGGAGAACAAGCAATAAATGTTAGTAGAAATCATGGCATCGGATACCAATCAGGTAGATGGGCAATATCAAATAATTGTAATGATAATGTTGGTTATGGTTATCAAACTAATTATGCTTTAGGTTATGCTGGCGGTTCAAATAATTTTGCTAATGTGTCTATTGGGAATTTTACGCTATCCGGAGCATATAGCAGCAATAATTATTTAAATACAGTTATCGGTCACGGTTCTTTAAGTGGAGTTGATTTTTCAAATTCACGTAGTGCTAATACTATTTGCGGAGCTGTTTCTCTCCAAAATATAGCTTCAAATTTTAATTCAAGTTTGGGTTATAACAACGCTAATGCGATAGTTAATACAGCATCAGAAGGAAATATATTTATTGGAACAAATGTTTGTAATGGTCAAAGTGGAAGCGGAAATGTATTGTTTTGTTGCACTTTTGTAGGTTCTGACTCAAATGTATCTGTAGCTGGTAATTATTCTAATTCAACTTGTATAGGAACTGATTCAAGAATAACCGCAAGTAATTGTATCTTTTTGGGGACTATAAATCAGGTCACTTATGCGATGGGCGGACTTATAATTCCAGTTTCTACTAATTTAAATTTATTAGGAAATATAACAACTACTAGTCCTGCGTCTACCATTACGCCAACAGTATTATCATATATATCAACTTTAAGTTCAAACGCCCAAACACAACTAACTAATATTACTAGTAATTATTTAACAATAGCATCAGCAGCCGCAACGTATCTAACAATAAATCCAATATCAATAAATATCGCAAATAAGGTCAATTTAGAAACAAATCAATCTGTTACTGGTAGTAGTCTAACTTTAAGTTTTTCAACAGCGGAAAATGTTTTATTAACCGACGCAACAACAGCAACTATAAATTTGCCAACTCCAAATGTAGATGGAAGAAATGAGGGTTGTAAATTCAATATTTACAGAAAAGTAGCTGGAGTCGCTATTACAATAAATGCTCCATCGGGTCAAACACTATCATATTATCAATCAAATGCTACATATATATCTGCTAGTTCATATTTTTTAAATGCTGGAGCAGGTTCTATAACTGTTCTATGTATTGGGTCTACAGCTGGAGGCACAAATTGGGAAGTATTACCATCATCAATATCACAAGCAACAGATAATATATATCTTGGAACAACTAATCCTTATTCATCAACAGCATTAAGTATTTCATTTGGAGGAACTACTACAGCGGGTTATAATCCAGTATTTATTGATAACACAAATTTAAGTTATACACAATCTACAACAACACTAAAAGCATCAAATATATCATGCGATTCAACAACTGTTTCAACAACTTTTAAAGCAAATGCGACTTTTATAATTGGTAATATTTATCATCCTTATGAAGTAGGCGCAATTACTGGAGCGGCGACAGCATTACCAGGAGCGCCTACGGCATTATATGGAAATTATTTTTGGACTGCATCAACAACAGCATTAACAAATACAGTCATCGTTTTACCGACCATTACACTAGCCATGATTGGATGTGAGCTATCCTTCCGTAGAATAACAAGTTTTTCAACTAATACGTTAATAATCAAAACTCCAGCTGGTGGAGCGACAATTATGAATAGAAATTCTACTACAACAACTGCGGCAAATACAAATTATACATTAATAGATACAACCGTAACAATAACTGGTAATTATGCGAGAATAGTAGCATATACTACATCACAATGGATAGTCATGTTCTAGTTATAAAAAAATAAAATCTTTTAATACATTATAATGAGCGATAAACTCGATTTAATTGCAATAACTCCTTCTCTCTCTTTAGAAATAAAAGTGAATGAAATTAAAAGAAAAATAATAGCAAGATTAAATGAACTAGGATTATGTGATTCAAAATATAAAACAAGTCAAGATATATTATTGTTAGTTGCTAATTTGATAGAACATTTGGTAAAAGATAAAAAGATAAATAAAAAACAAATTTTGATAGATTTATTTATTTCTGTGTACAATATTCAACCGAATGATAGGTCAATAATAGAACATCAATTAGAATTTCTCCATTCTAATAAAGCAATAAAAAAGTTATCCAAGTTCTATTTGTTTTTTTGTGGAATATGTGAATATTTTAAGAAGTCAAAAAAGGGAAATTAAAAGTGTATCATAATATCAGAGATTTTGGACGAGATACTGCAATTAATAGAATATTAACACATTTTGGAATGAATAATAGTCTTATAATATATAATCTTTTA
>Ga0209084_1001953_pt1 | contig 16594 bp, 17 predicted proteins | sample C_130820_MF_Meta_FD_187309 | JGI IMG/M metagenome (GOLD analysis project Ga0209084, IMG submission 187309) | Freshwater microbial communities from Lake Croche, Canada to study carbon cycling - C_130820_MF_MetaG (SPAdes) (version 2) | ecosystem: Environmental > Aquatic > Freshwater > Lake... | reverse complement strand
CAATGGCACCGGCACCGTCCAATTGGTAGGCGTGTGCTGTAGCATCATCAACCCAGGTAGGAACTGCATTGCCAGGACCATAGTAGTTGGGAAAGGCAGCACTTAGAGTGGCTAGGTTACCAGTTACAGAAGTAACAGTGGCACCACTGACAGCCGTGAACGAAGGAGGCGTACCTGTAGGCACTGTTACGTACAGCTGGGTGGTGGTCTTGGTTAGAAGGTCAGTGGGCTTACGAGGGGTACTAACGAGTACTCCACTGGCAGAAACAGCACCATTGAGCAATGCAAGTAGACCACTAACTGTACTGGTACTGGTGACTGTACCGGTCACTGTAGCCGTACCATTGTAACCACTGATGGTGTAGACACCACCACTAGGTACAAAGTCAACCAGCTTGACTCCATAGTTGGTGTCAAAGGCATCTACTGCCATACCGTAATCGGGGTTACTCCACCAAGTGTTGGCACCACCGACGATTTGTCCTCTGATGGCCTGCTTGAGGGCCATTTCTCCTGATACGTTGACAGCCATTAGTTACCACTTCCTTCTCTCTTGGAATTGTATTGACCAGTTTGGAAGACAAAACCGGCTTGGTTCTGACTGGCCCAGCCACTGGTGGCAATGTTAAAAGTGTAGGAGGCACCGCTAGGTGTCACTCCATTGTTCAACTGAGCAGTGAACGGGAAGTAGTAGTTGGTTCCTGCGGCATTGGTATTAGCCATCTGAATTTCCTTCTCTAGATGTAGACCGAAGTCTACGTTGTTAAACTACGAAGGCCGTTCTAGAGATTAAAGGCTAGGCTTAGCATTACTGGCTGAGCTTTCCCAGATCTCTTCATAAGTTTGAGAACGACCCTTGGGCTCTGCTTCATCTGGAAGATCGATCTTGTAGAGACCGTTATTCTCAGAAGCATTGGCCCCAAGACTTTCTTTGAGTCGATCTAGGTGAGTGCCATGGGCAGACTCTTCATCAATCAACTCGTTGATTCTAACAGCAGCTTCGTCATCATTGAGAAAACGAATCTTACCGCGTTGTACTGCTCTTAAAACATAGGCATCTCTACGAATGGCTTCATCAATGGTCTGTACTGAACCATGAAAACCATTTGGAGACAGCTTAAAAGCACCTTTGGGGCTTGTAAACACTGTGCCTGCATTCATCAGATTCTCGATCCAGCTACTAGTACTGATGTCCTGCATACCCTTAAAGGTTGGTGGGACTACTGCACGAGCACTACTTACATCGATGGGGTCAGCCTTGTGATCTTCATAGTGTCCGCCTAGATCCTTTACGGGAACTGGACGACTTTCACTACTGCTATCATTTGACTTAGAAACTGTCTTTACCATTTTTTATTCCTTTGCTTCAAGGGAGAGTGGAGCTCTCCTGGGCAAAGACACGACTTTCGCATCTTATACCTAGTTGTTACTTCGAGGGTATCTTTACTACTTGTTACGTTAGGCAGGACCTAGATTTTTAGGCCCAGGCCCCACCTAGTGTAAATATTAAGACTAAGCCTTAACGATCTTACCAAGACCACGTGGGTTGAGGATGATCTCACTAACGAGTTCGTCCATTACCCAGCCCTTGTGGAACTTCTCGGGTGTGTGGTTCTCTTCGACGTCAAGCGAGTACATAACTGGGAATACACCCAAGAACTCTGGGCTTGGTGTCATGTAGACAGTGCCCTGAGGTACTTCGATCGAGCGCTGAACTTGGAACCCACCGAATTGAACGATGCGCTCACCAGCAACAACACGGTCCTTGAAGGCCCAACCGGTCTGGTTGATGTCCCACTTGTAAAGGTCACGGTAGTCGATTGGGTTGAATAGCAAGCGACTTGCCTCCAACTGGTGGACTTCGATCAACGAAACTAGGTCGTACATCGAGTCAGGAGTAATGTAACCCGACAACTCGTTGACAACGTGGTTTGGTGATACGGTGTGGTTAGGGTCGACAGCGTAGTTATTGATGGCAGCTTCGAGGATCGTGATTAGACGAGCATCTTCCTGCATCATGATGGCTTGCTTGGACATGTCCTGAGCGTACTCTACAATGTTAACACGGAGGTACCAGAGGTCTTCCTTCTTGATTTGGGGGAAGGTGGCAATACGGAACAAACGTACTGGAACTTTCTTACCTTCGAAAGGAGTAACTCGAACTTCACCCTCATTGCCCGAAAGAATGTAGGCCTGGCCGTACTCGTCTAGGACGTCGTACATAACCGGTACACCGGGAGTTAGTGGGTCTTCGAGAAGTACGTTACGGGTCATACCTTGGTAACGTAGCTTCAACTGGATTGGACCAATCATACCCTGACCAAGACGAACCATGTAGTTGTCCTTGTCGGCTAGAATTTGAGCCAAACGGCGTTGCTTCTCTTGCTTGGTAGCCACTGTACGACCAGTAGCGGTGTGTAACCGCTCCTTGGCCTCTACAATATCGGCTACATAGTCATCCGAGCGCTTGGCTGTTCTTGGAGCCAAGTGATCGGCAGCTGAAAATGTACTCATTTTACTTATTTCCTTTCAGGGGATTAGAGAGTACCGACAGGTACTAGTCGGACAACAATTTGTGTGGGACTTACAACGTCGATGAGCTCAGCAACTGGGGTAGCACCCAATGTGCTGGCAGCACCACTAGTTGTTGTTAGCTGGCCGGGAGTACCACTGGCGGTGTACAGATAAGCACGAGTACCGTTACCAGAAACTGTGTAGCTCTGGGTGGTGTCAAAAGCTGGAGCTGTAATCTGGAAGAAGGCATTGGAGCCTCCGAGCCATACAGCCCAGGCATTGATACCGACTTGTGTAACATCATCAATGTTGGCATTACGGTCTAGACATGAGAGACCAAAAGGCTTACCTGTACCGGCACCACTGGCCAATGCAACGGTGTCTGCACCACTGCGGTACATAACCATACCACTGTAGATGTTGCCCGTCTCATTGGGGTCCAGGAAGGTGTTGTAGGGTGTAGCCTGGTACTTCTCGTACAATGGGGTGCACGTACGGTGAACCCCAACGTTTGCTACGCTGTTAAGTTGCAGCATTTTTCTTTCTCCTTAGTAGGGGATGGGATTAAAGTGTCATCAACCAATCGTCAGACGAAATCGACTGGCGGTTGGAAGTTGAGGCCGTCGTCAGGCGACCCATTTCGGGCATACGGTTATTGCCGCTAGCCACTTTCTGGCTCCGGGGTTGACGGGCCCCAGACTCTTCGAGCATGTCAAGACTGGCTTTGAAACCTGCCAACTTGGCATCTGACATTTGCTCAAACTTTGCGATGTGCTTGGCACGGTCTGTATCTTGGACCATACCCAGCTTCTCTAGGCGCTCTACAACCTGTAGGGCTTCAAAAATCTTTTCACGAGCAGCAACCGTACCGGCATAAGGAGCCAAGGCTGGGTTGGTGGCGTCGTAGGGGAATACTTCTTGCTTGTGAGGTTCCTGGCCAGGTGTAATACCGGTTTCAGCACCATCATTGTAATAGTCTACATAACCGGCATCTTCACCGTTGACAACCTGTGGAGCAGTGACGTCAACAGTGGCATCAGCCATGACATTGTCATTCATGTAGAGCTCGGCATTGTCTAGATTGCGAACATCGTCATGCTGCAGTGTCTCTTGTCGGCCTGAACTGTCGGCTTGAATGGCCTTGGCAGTAATGACTTTGGCATTATGAGGATTAACTTTAGTAGTGCTGTCTAGGAACTTGTCAGCATGACAGTCTGGGCAAGCCAGGCTCTTCTTGCCGGGGATCTTGACTCTTTGAGTACCACAATCAGGGCAGGCACGACTAGGCTTGTATTCAGCTTCCTCATCGAGTCCAGCTGCACCCAAAGGACGCTCGGTGGTTGCATTGGGTAGTTCATAGCCAATGCCGGGACGGTTGCCTACTCCAGGACTTTCTTCAAAGTTCAGTGCTTCTTCACGTTGTCTGTCAATGGCCGTTTCATCTGCACGACGCAGTTCTTCAGCAGTAGGCTCGTCTTCAGCATCAAAGTCCATACCGGCATACTTGTTCATTTCTTCAAGTAGACTTTCAAACTCCACTAGATTCTTGTAGGCTTGACGGTAGTCACCAGTGTTGACAAGGTCAGTCTCTACATCTTGAACTAGATTGTTGAGTCCAGCAGTGGTTTGAATTAGCCAACCATCACTACTGGCACTACGAATGGCCTTGGCAGTGTGATTGGCAGCTGTAAATAGATTGGTAAAGTCAAAATCTAGACCGGCCTCAATGGCGTCACGAAGCTTACGACTGGCCTTGTAGACCTGGTATAGACTTTCATCAGCACTGGCATATACTGCACTACTGCCAGGTCCACCCATAATGTCAGTGGCAGCAGCATCAAGGTCCGTGACCTGAAGCATACGGTGTGCTGGTTCATTGACGGCCCAAGCCTGGACATCATCAACTAGGTCTGGGTTTTGTGAACTTAGGCCAAAAGGACCATCTAGGTTCATGTTGTCTACTTGGTCATAAGTACCACGTTGTACAACAGGCTTTGGTGCACCTGAATTTTGCCAAGCATTGTCGGCAGTTCTGGTGAGTTCATCGTCAAATCGACTCATTGTAGCTCCTCGCTAGTGTCTGGATTGGACCCGTTATAGAAATCAGATAGGGCAAGCTGGGCAACAGCATCGTCCATACGTGGTTTAGGGTCCGTTCTTACGGTGTTTACATTGTCCAAGTTGGGAGGTGTAGGAGTTTTTTGTTGATCTCGTGCTGCCTTCTTGGACTTTTCTTTGGTTTTCTTTTTGGTTTCATTCTTTTTCTTTTCCACTTTTGTATGGAAAGAGTCAGAACTAGGTAAAAAATTAATTCTACGTGTCTTTAATAGATCAGGACTTGGTCCTGTAAACTGAGGTCTAGGAACATTGAGGTCATTGGGTGGTTCTTCATAACCACAACCTTCACACTCTAGGTCAAAACCTTTGCGTTGGCAGCGAGGGCACTCATCTGAGTCCTTCTTGCGTTTGGCTGCAGCCAGTTGAGGAAAAGCATCAACTACAGTGACGACTGCCTTAACTACAGAGCTTTGATTGGTGCCCAGTGGAGTGCCCATTTGTAGACTCTGACGAGCTTGCTCTTGTTGCATTTGCATTCGTTGAGCTTGTTCAGGACTCAGCCCTTGACTCAGTTGCCATGACTGAATGGCTTCCTGTACTTCAGGACTAATGTAGGCACAGTCTTCACATACTCCACTACGATATTGACTACCACCACATTGAGGGCAGTCACCCAATACAGTGATTTGAATGCGAAGTAGTTCTTTGGATAGTTTTTGTAAATCTTTACTAACCTTAAATACTGGCATAGTTATACTCTCTTACGGTGCATGATGTGTGCACTCTCATCAGCTGGATCAAAGACGTAACTGAGTTCAAAAAAGTTGGGTTTGTGGCAGTTCTCCCAGACTGTAGACTCAATGCGCTTGGCACCCTTGTAGACTACAACTTTACGGCCTTTGAGAGCTGGAATGTGTACACAATATTCACTGGGCTTACTGGCATAACGTCCACAGGCACTGCAAGTGGTACCGTCTACGTCGGCTCCCATACTTACACCGTTGATTTTGCCCTCCATAATGGCATTGGCTAATTTGGGGAAACTTGTAGCATCTACTTCCATTAGACAGTAGACACTGGCATCAGTGATACCACTAGCCAGTTTGCTTTCTTTGTAGACAGCATCAAGGATAACTCCACGAGCTCTCTTGGGGTCTTGATTGTTGTGCTCTACATAGACCGGACGGCCTACAAAAGTCTTGTAACTGGTCTTGAGTTCATCAACTGGCCATCCATCATAGTTGGCATTGACACGACTACTAATGGCACGAACTACAGTGTAGACAAAACCACTGGCTTCTTTAAAATTAAAGTCTTCCCAACCCACTCCATGTAGAGGAATGCTCTCTCTAACTGAATTGGATGAGTGAGCACCACGGCCCATAAGAGTTATTGTAGGGGCACCAAACTTAATCATTACTTGTCCTTGCCGTGGGTGTTCTCTAGAAGCCCTCTGATGTAGGATACTTCTTTTTCTAAGTCATCAGTTTTGATGGCATAACGTTCCATAAAACTGTACAGATTGTCTATCTTGGTTTCTGTACGTGCTGCAATGTCACCCATTTTTTGTGTATCTCTACCATTGGGGGTTACTTCTAGTTTAAGAGCTTTGACGTCTTCTGCTACCCACTTGACCAGCATCTTTTTGACAAAGAACAAAATAGTTCCCACTGAAATCATTAAACCACTAAGTGTGGCCCAGTCTGATACAGTCATGCCTAGAAAATGGGCTACAGCTGACATTAGTCTTGTTCGTAGATCGAATTGCTAAGATCTAGTTTGTTGGAGTTACGGGCAATGACACCTTCACCCTCTTCAATGATGGCAATCTTTTCTAGATTACTAACTACACTTAGAAAAGCCACTTTGGCAGCAGCTTGACGAGGCAGAATTTTAGGATCTGTATTATCAAGAAATCTAGTCATGTCTTTTAGTTGATTCTCTTAGAGGGTTTACATTAAGGGGTTGTATCACCAGTTCGATCGACTTGGTTAAAGCCGTCACTATCGTCATGGTGTGGTCCAGCACCCATAGGGTCGATGTCAGTGTTGCTTGTACCCGGTCTAGGAATCAAAGACTCTTCCGGATCGTCTAGAATACTAGCAAGATGCTCTTTAAATTCATCTTCATTGAACTTTTGATAGCTGTCATCAGTTACAATCTTCATGCCCTTGGCCAATACCATACGCTTGCGCTTCTTGCTTTCAAGAGGAGCAGCAAACTTCATACGGTCACCATAAGTAACAGTCTCAAAGGGTTCGTCATCATCGTCCCCATCCCAACCACCAACACTGGCAGTCTTTTTGTTCTTTTGAGGACCATTAGGCTTGCCCTTTTTATTGGGCTTAGGTGCAGTCTTGCGTTGGTCATAACTTTCTTCAGGACGTTGACGTTGCTGCTGCTGTTCAATACCGGCAACAACTCCCATCTCATTGATTTGAGTGACATCACTTCTAGGACCTGCTCCAGTCATATTGGGTGCTGCAGGAGCACTTTCTAGACCGGCCATGGCTCCAGGAGCAAGTTGAGCAGCCAATGCAGGGTCTTGCATCATAGCAAGATAGGCTTGGTATTCTTGAGCATACTCTGGGGGAATTGGAAGTCCCAAAGTCATTAGACGATTAAAGAGTTCTTTCTTGAACTGCTGCTCAGCAACAACAGTCTTGATCTTTTCTTCACGACGAGCATCAAGTTCATCATCAAAGTCAATTGGAATATTGACAGCCATAGAACCAAGACTAATGGGGAACCCATTGGCTGATAGTTGCTGTAGAAACTGACGTTCCATAGATTCATCTCGTAGGTTCATACTACGGAAACGTACCTCTGGAATAGCCAATTTGGGTCGTTCTTCTACAAACTCTGCACCGGTCTCTTCATCAACCATAAGTACAGTTTCCATGATGGGGATTCTCTGTCCCCCAACATTACGGTACTCATAGTGGCCTTGACGTTCAGCAACCACTTCCATACGACTACGAAAGAATCTTTCAATCTTGTTTTGATAGGTACTGAGAAGCTGGGTGATGAGTTCTCGGTTAAGTGCTCCACCAGCATAAGTGCCTTGCTGACGTCCACCTTGTAGAAGTTCAGCACCGATACCAAATACCTGCATAACTTTGCTTTCTACACGTGCAAAGTCACTGTCTAGACGAGGCATAGCCTCACGACCAAAAGCATTTTCAATCTTTAGGCCATGGTGATAGGTCATTAGACGGAAGTCACTGTTAATGGCCATACTCAAGTCATCACGGAGACTTTGAAGTTCTTGAGCATCTGGAATCCATGGACCGTCTTGGTCTACATCTGGGAGCCCAAGAGTGGCAAGAATGAGAGGACTGTACAGACGGTCAGCAATGGCATCTTGAGCAGCATTGAGACTTTCTTCTAGCATAAGCATACGGAATGCTCTAAGTAGAATAGGAGTACCGTGCTCACTCCATGGGTTGGTCTTGAACTTGATCTGCTTCATAATGACATCAGAGACTGGAATCTCTTTGTCTTGACGAGCCCAAGCAACTACATCAGGGTACAGCTGGGTAAGCATTTGATATTCTTGATTGGGCTCACGGCTTTCAAGAAGTCTCTTGATTTCTTCAGGAACCTTAATGTGATACTGATAGGTTCTTAGAGCCCGATTTTTTGCAACAACAACATCATTGGGGTTAATGATTTCATCATCTTCCCAAGCTCCAATACCGTCATGCCAACTGCCCATGGCAAATACTTCACCAACAGTCCAATGCTCACGACCAAGGTCATAGAGAAACTCTTGGTAATCTAGACCATTGAAGAATAGTTCATTGTAGAAATCACTGATTCTTTTGTCGGGGTGAACTAGTTCAATATCCAGGAGAGGATAACGGGTATAAATATCAATGAGACTGGGAACGAGATAGTGAGTACTGTAGAGTAGTCTTGCCCAGTCACGAATTTTACGAGTTTGTTCATCAGGGTCCTCCATATTGAACCACCAGGTGCGCTCACGCCAGTACTCAAAAGGGTCATGGAGTTTGGGCAAAGCCCATTGAGCATCACTACCAGTGGCAGCTGCCATTCTACGATTACTAGTGGAAGCAACATCTCCCATAAAAGAATCACTGCGAAGATTGTTGAGACGTTGACGTCCTTCACCATTGCCTAGAGCAGTGGCCATAGGTCCAACATCATTGAACATAGAACCAGGGCTACTGGCCATACGCATCATGTCTTTCATAGCCACTCTATTGGCTACTGGATTACGTGGTCCAGTGATACCGGTTCCAGCACTTCTTAACCGTTGAAATTCGGAAGAAGCACTCCAATCTTTGTTAGCCATTAGTCCTCGTTAGCAGCAGCCGATGCCAGGAGCTACCTCAAAACCACAACTCTTGCAAAGGCTAGGACTACTGCCAAACATAATGATGTCTCCACCTTGTTCGTTTGGCTCAATGGTTAGTCCACTAAGGCTCAAATTAAGAGCAACTCTGCGAGTAGCGGTTTTTTGGATTCTCTGGGAACGTTCCATAATTGACTCCTATTATAGTGGGGACTAGCCAATCCAGGTGTGATTAGCTTTGGTATTTTCAAGAGGCACTGTATCTATATCTGTAGTAATGTATTGACCACTCTGGATAGTGTACCCTCTAGGTCCCTGGATACTCATCTGGCCAATACCACCATTGGCATCAGCAGCATTGGCTCCAATGCCCATAGCATAGTAGTCAACAAATAGTCCAGGAATGGCCCAGTCAATGATGCCACTGGCACCAGTGTAACCACTGGCAATGACTCGATAGGCCAATTTGGGATATTCCTGTACTGTTGATGTATTGTTGAGGGTAGCTGTAACACCGGCTGCCGTACCACTGGCCGTACCAGTTAGAATTGTTATCCACTGGGCTGCAGGGTAGACAGTGCTGTTAACAAATCTGTTGTTACTGCCTTGTAGTTCAAGATAGACTTGACCACTAAAAGTTGGATTGAGCCAAAAGTCTACAAAGAGTGTTTCCATGTCTTGAACTGATAGACCAGGACTTGGGGAGCAGACAGCACCTACATCAATGAGACTGTTATTGCCATTGACTTTAATGTTGAGACCTGGAGCAACTCCACCGGGTACTGCACCACTTAACTGAGTGGGGTATGGCACTGTAGCTGGGTTGTAGTTGTTGACATCACCATTGCCATAGAGGGTAACAAACTTACCGGTAACATAAGTTGACTTAATCTGACGTGGGCCTTTGCCTTCTGCGTAATTCATATGCTCTCCTAGAGACTAAGATAGTCTATTTGTAAATCAGCACCACTGGACTCTTGCAAAAACTGTAGAGCATTTGTCGAGAAATCATCTTCATCTTTGAGGATGGGTAATTCAAACTCTTCTTGATCTATGTACTCTATAGACACTTCTGGAATCGGTTGTGGCTTAAGTTCTGCTACGGGAGTAAAGACTTCTCTGGGAGTTTCTACTACAGTAACCATTGAAGGCTTCTGGAAGTTCTCAATCTTGTCATTGAGTTCTTTAAAGCTTTCAGTGAAAGTCTCTACTAGGGCAGAAGCCGACTGGCCCACTACCTGTTCAATCTTTTCTTCGATCTTGTCTTCAAGAGGAGTTGCTTTTTCTTCTTCTTGCATCAAACTCTCTCTAACCAATAAAGAGGCTTGACCCCAAAGTAGTCCATTGACTTGAGAACCAACAAGTCGGGACAACTTTTGCTCTTGTGTATCCCATTCAAAGTCATATTCGACTCCATCATAGTCTACAATACTGCCATAAAAGAAGTTGCTAACTCTACCCTTGAACTCCACTCGTTCTAGACCTACTATTTGATGTAGATCAGGACCGTGTGTAGAAACCTCAAGGACTTCCTCCTGGGGCCAGGAGAGAATCTTGGTTCTGTGATTTTTAATCATTGTAGTTAGTTTTTAACTACCAACTCAAAGTCTGACTTGCGCTCAACACTAGCAGTGCGGTCATCCCAGACAACAGCAAACTCACGGTCACCAAGGGCTACAACTGTACCACGAACATTGGTCTTGGCCGTCTTGGCATATACACGACTACCCACTAGAGTGCCACTGCTTACTTCAGCAAGTACACCAAAGGTAGCACCACGACGAGCCTGGCGGTTATTGAAACCTTGAGCTTGACGAGCAGCAAGTGTAGGCTGTCCATAAGGGGCAGTCTGACTACCGGGGTTAGTGGGGTCAGCACCATGGGCTTGACCACTGGCATTGTCACGATCAATTTCATTGGCCCAGTCACTGCGCCAAGACTGTTCGACTTGCCAGTTTTGAGCAGCATCATTACTGTCTGCGTCAATAAAGTCATTGTCCATTTGCTGACCCTGGGGGATAAAGTCAACATCTACGGGGTTAGGATTACCAAATGGCTCTAGAAAGAGGTTGGCAATCTTTACGTTCAAACGAGGTTCCATATTTTTTCCTTTGAAGTCTCTGTCACTAACTATAAGATAGCTAGGGAATTACATTTGTTACTGCTAAAACGGTTGGATATTCTTGTTGCCATTGTCAACATCTGTGGGGGTCTCAGCATCCACCTCGGGTTGCTCTACTGCTGGGTTCTTAAAAACTTTAGTAGGTACCACTAGACTACTGTTGGGTGCTGCCGAAGAATTAAAAACTCTAGAAGGAATAAAATCACTGTCCACTGGGTTGGGTTGAATAGTGAATTTTTGTGCATCTGACACTGAACATTGATCACAGAGCCCAGGAGTATCACATTCAGCTCCACAATTGGGACACTTGAGTTGATCTCCACTTTCCAGTGAGACAAAATGGTTGCTAAAAGCAAAGGGATCATCACATTCATCATGTGCATAAAGTGCACGACCGTCTTCTGCTGTACTGGTCTGTGTTACAGGACCCTTACCGTTAGTGTAACTGGGGTCGTCACAAAAACGACAAGGCGCACTAGGTACAAATGACTCATCTACGTGGGTATAGCCTATTTTCATTGACTTCTTCAATCTACTAGACTCTAGTGTCTTACCACCAAAGGTCTCTTCTTCACCAAAGCCCCTGAGATCTTCATCGTCCATCTCTTCATGCTCAGTGGTTGGTTTTTCTTTATTGTGGATACGAGGAATATCCAAAGGGTCCCATTTACGCACTATCTGTCGAGGTGCTTCAGGGTTGACTCGTACACGACGTCCACTCTGCCAGTCTTCATTAAGATTGGTCACTAGGTCTCGCCAGGCTTCACTGCCTCTAGCAAGACTCTCTATGTCGTCATGGTTAAATGGGTTGTGGTTGTGTGGCTGCCAACTTTGATCACGAGGGTCAAGGTGTTCTACATCATGTGCAGAGACTTGCCATAGACGGTCTTTACCAAAAGACTCCATGGGCATATAGACACCATGCTCGACACTGTATTTAAAAGGCATTACTTGAAGTTTAATGTCTGGCTTGCCTTCTACTCTTTGTAGCTGGGGCCTAAGAGTGCATTCTTCATCATGGAACTTGTCACAGTATCTCATGTGATTGGCAAAAGGACATTCACCAGATTTGTCTTCAAAGACAGGTTCTGTACGACTAGTGGGAACTTCTTTAGTGCCACTAAGTTCTTGAATGGTTTTGGGGTGATGTGGATCTGGGCCAGTTACTGTAGGTCCCATTTTAGTAATTCTACGTACACCAGTATCGGGATCAGTATCCCATTCTGTCTTTGAATGATCAGTGTAAGAGATGATGGGTGCTGGTGTAGGGTTAGGGATGTTCTTGTATACTGGTACCGTATCAGTTACCGGCTTGTAACCAACTACTCGTTGAGTTTTAGCACAGTTCTTGTTGGGTAAGTGATCTCCACAAGTCTCATGGTGCTTGCGCAGTAGTTCATCTGGTACATAGTATTTAATGGGGTCTTGCTCTACATGGCTATGGAACACTACACCAATGTTGGGGTATTGATTTTGATCTCTACTAAATTCACTGCGTAGTCCAGGGATACTGGGAGTTGCAGTAATGAACTTGACCATACAACCACGACCAGCACAAAGTTGATCGGGGTGGTGATCCATTTGAGCCAATAGGTGGTGAGCCCCAGAAATGTCGGCTTTGTCTTTGCGCTTTAAAAAGAAGTAACTGTCTCGGTCTGAAACTGTAGTGGGGTCAATGTTGTGAATTGAACGACCCTGCTTGAGCTTGTCTTCAGTCTCTAGTCGACTTATTGGTCGGTATCCAACTTCAGGGTCACGACCCTCCCAAGCTCTTTGACCTTTATATACTGGGTCAGGTTGAGTAGTAGGATAAGCAGCTCTGTGCTCTTCAGGTAGTTGCTGATTTTTCTTTTTCCACTCGTCTACATTGTGACGGTGTCGACGTACATGGTATCTCCACTCACCCTGAGGCAAATCCCAGAAGTTACCAACACCTTCTAAATCGTCATTGCTAAAATCATCAAAATCTTCGTCATCACCAGAACCAAAGGCTTCATCATGAAGATACTCATCTTTAATGATGGGTTTTTTCTTTTCTTCTTCAGCAAACTTATTCATAGTCTTGATCAAAACCTTCAAATTCTTTTTCACCACGGTTTTTACGTCTACGCATACGATCTTTAATGAGTGTACGCTGCATGGCTTTTTGAGCAGGTTCTTTTACAGTGGCGTTGTAGTGTTCGCCTCTTAAAGCATCAGTGCGGTCGTAGCTGGGAGGATTTCTAAATAGACTTTGAAGTCCAAAAATAGATTCAGTGATGGCTGGAGCTTCAAAACCATGCTCTAGACAACTACTGGTCCAGTGCCCTGTATGAGGGTCTACCAATGCATGTTCGTGACCACATTTAATGGGTAAGTTGTGAAGACTAGTGCTTTCATCATCTTCATCACGATTTTCAATTTTGTTGCGGATCTGCTCGTGCTCAGGACTAGAAGAGGGCTCTACATCATCATAGTCGAGTTCATCATCGAAGTCGTCATCATTGTAATCAGCATCATATTCTGGCTCATTGGCATTGCCATTAAAGTCAGTGTACTGGGGAGTTTCATTTTCATCTAGTTCTAGTTCAGTGTCCTTGAGAAAAGGGGAAGAACGACTATAGGAAGGAATATGAATGTGACCTAAGTTGTTATAGACACAACGGTAAGGCTCACCGGCTCGACCGTTAATTCTACCAGATTTCAGTAATTGAGATCCTGAGACTTGCGGGTCGAGCTGTAATGAGATTGCATTGAAACTATTGCGTCGACTTTGTTTGACCGACATGGTTCGACTTAAAAGTCTTCTTCTTCATCAGAAGGCATAAGGTGCTCTTCTTCATCATGGTCCTGGTAGTCATAGTCATCGTGGTCACCATAGTCGGCCAGTTCATCATCGTCACCCTTTTCAGCGTGTGGATCGTAACCGACTTTTTCTTCAGTGGCTCTCTGGTGCTTGAATGCTTCCATGGGCTTGCCGAGATCGGCTTTTTCACCAGAGATAGGCTCTCTCTCGTAGTCAGCAATGGGACTGATTTCTAGAGCACGATTTTCAACTGGATCACCAATGTTGGGCTCAATGTAGCTGCCCTCAGTGTTGCGGTCTTGATTGGCACTGCCGTTGGGAGCTGCCATTGTCATTCCATAAAGGTGGGGCTTGCCACATCCAGGCTGACTGCCAGTAAATCTTAGACTGTCGTCATTGTTTTCCTCAGGGTCAAAAAGAACTGAAGAGTGGCCAGGGACACACTTGAATTCAGTGTCGCCATATTTGCTTCGACTGCCTGGCTTGCCACCAAATCCCTTGCTTCTTGCACGGGGTAGGAAACCCAGTCTTTTGACTTTTTGTGCTGCTGAACTCTGGGACTCAGAACTAACTGTAGGAGTTACAGCATCACCACAAGCATGCATTGACCATGCTAGACCAGTGTTGACAGGACCGGACTCTGTCTGCCAGTCACGAAACTGACTGCCAATCTTGTCCATATTGTCTGCATAACTGGGGTTTTCTGGGTCATAAGCCCACTTGCCATTGTTCTTCTTGGCAAACTGAGAAAATAGACGCTTGTTTTCTACATCACTTAGAGCAATCATGTGGTCTGGGCAGGCTGCCATACCGACTTCAAATTTACGAGTGTCATCCCAGTGGGGAATAATTTCACGCTTGTCTAGAGGAATACCTCTTCTTTGCTTGGCAGCTTTGGGCATATCTTTCCAAGCTGTAGCAATTTGAATGCCTGGAATGTGCTGTTTGCCACAAGGTTGGTGGGTATGTGGATTATTGGCAGTAGGACTAGCCAAGTGACTGTAACCGGCAAAAGAGTTACCAGTGTCATCTTTGGTGGCGGTCATTGGCAATGCACTACCAGGTACACCACCACTAAAAAACAAGTTGTACTCTGGACGAGGGGCCATACGAGGTGCAACTTGTCCAGCAACATTTCTCCAACTCTTCTTGGCTTCAGAACGCACTAGATAGAAACGTCCACCACCAGTGTCTTTGAGAGAGTCGACAATACCAGGATTCGTAAGACTTCTCTTGTGCCAGATACCACCATTGGGATTTTTGTCACTAGGGGGTGCAATGCGCTTGTCTAGTACTCGACGGTCAGCATCAAGAAGACCAGTGCTCTTGATCATGTCTTCATTATTGCTGGGCTCATAGGCTACACCACGGGCCATGGACTCTACAACAAAAGCAGTTCTACTGGCTTCATAACCCTTTAGGCCTGGGACACTATTTACAGTTTTTTGTTGACCTTTTTGTGTGTCAATGGCTTTTTGCTTTTCAGCTCTGTCTTGATGTTCCATCATGTCACGCTGTAATTCAGCTTTTGTACTACCACCAGCTGGACCACGTAGATTATTGAGTTGTGTTCTACGAGTGTATGATTCATTTGTGCCAATACCACCACACCCACTACATGTGCGATACTCTGGGGCACTACCCATACCGGAACCTCTACAGGCTGGGCAGTTATTGTCAGATGGGTCAGGTGAGTCGTAGGCAGCCGTCTTGCAAGCACAATTGGCATGGCGAAGTTTCCACTCTTCATGAAGTGCACGAACCAACTTGCTCTTACTGTCACTGACATTGGCCATTTTGCGTAGAGCAGCACTCTCGATGTCCACTTCCACCATCTGGCACCGTAGAGCAAATTCACGGTCACTGTGGGCTAGGAATAGAAAGTCACCGGTCTTGCTGAGAACTTCATGCTTGGCAGTAACTAGATTTTTACCGGCCGTCTTGGCATTGAATGCTACATTGAGCGAGTCATCAAAATCAAACATTGAAGACATAAGTGACCTCCTGGGTCTAGAGTGTATACTACCGCCTGGGCGGTGCTGGATAGAGTGTTACGTTTAATAGTCTGTGGGTAGTGCCGATTTACATGGTCCGATGAGTAGGAATTGAACCCACGACCTAGGGATTATGAGTCCCCTGCTCTAACCACTGAGCTACCATCGGTCAGCACTGGGACAAGGACTCGAACCTCGATAGCCAGGACCAAAACCTGGAGTCTTGCCATTAGACGATCCCAGTAGTAAGAGAGGAAACGGTGGGATTCGAACCCACGGAGGCTTTAACACCTCGGCTGTTTAGTAGACAGCTGCCTTCAACCACTCGGCCACATTTCCTAAAGCGATCCTGAGGGATTACGATACCCCGGCCTCTTCCGTGACAGGGAAGCGCTCTTCCTCTGAGCTACAGGACCCATTGCTGGTCGGGTAGGACTCGAACCTACAACCTAGCGGTTAACAGCCGCTTGCTCTGCCATTGAGCTACCGACCAAGACTGCTAGGCCTTGGGGTCAGTCTTTTTGAGAGCTGCTTTCTTGGCTACAGCTTTCTTGGCAGGGACTTCTTTGACTACTTCCCTAACCACTTCATTGACGACTACAGTTGGGGGAACTGGAAAAGCACCAATGAGCCAACTAAGCTTGGGGTACCGTTCTTCAGCCCAACGAATCAATGAGTAGTAGACAGTAGTGGCCACTGGCATAATGGCCATTGTCACTGTATTGTTGGCATCAAAACCATGCTTGGCTAGGTAGGCAGTGGCAGCACCAATAACAGCTGGAACAGCCGTTCTAATTACATTG
>Ga0209084_1001937_pt1 | contig 16704 bp, 11 predicted proteins | sample C_130820_MF_Meta_FD_187309 | JGI IMG/M metagenome (GOLD analysis project Ga0209084, IMG submission 187309) | Freshwater microbial communities from Lake Croche, Canada to study carbon cycling - C_130820_MF_MetaG (SPAdes) (version 2) | ecosystem: Environmental > Aquatic > Freshwater > Lake... | reverse complement strand
TTGTAGCTGAATTTTTACAAATAGCAGTGGATGTCAATTTATTAGGCGTTGGTAAGGAATCAACATGAATAGATTGCGTGAAGGTGTCATTTGAAGGAACACTATCCACTGAAGCACCATTTGGAATTGATGTCCAAATTTTAAGTGTGTAATTACCTGGACTGAATGTATAGCTTCCCAAAGTAACATTTTTTAAAGTTGAATCGGTTAGTAATCCAGTGTTTGTCCAACTTAAAGCAGTCTGAGTTGAAGAATTAATTTTCCAATTGATAGTAGCAGATGTTAGTTTTTTCAGCCCAAAGTTTTTAATGTTTGCTGTCACACCTTTATTTGAAGTACAAAAAGACGTTGAAAGATTTGTACCAACTATCCCAGCATCATTTTGGACTTTGACATTAAACTCATTTGCACCTATAGTAGTTTTTGGTGATTTTCTAGATAAACCGTCAATATCATCAGTGATTCCTAAGTAGGCACATTTGTCTTTTAAGGAAGGATTGGTCGCCTTTAAGTCATTAAAAGTGTTGTATTTGGGATCAACATTTATTGAATTGGTATCAAAAGAGGTATTTGTTTTCCAATTTGAAAATGAGTAGGAAGATCCGTTTGAATAAAATGGAGTTGAACTTGTAAAGTAGAAGTTATTATAAAGAGAGTTAATTAAGGATGCGTTGGCGTCATAAATGGTATAACCTCCACCTGTATTTACAAAATTATTTCCGAATAAATAGTTGATGTAGGAAGTTGAACCTTCAACTGTAATGGAGGTTCCTGCGCTTAAACTTGTCTTATTCCAAGTATTATTATAGAGGGTATAGAAATTGTTTGCGTAATAATATCTGATACATGTGGATGCAGAGGACCCTCCATTTAAGGCGATATAATTGTTGTAAACATAAGAAATTGCTCCATTTAAGCTTGGGCTGTAATAAAAATAAATCCCTCTTGTTGTCCCTGAGGTGGTAGTTATAGCAATACGATTATAACCTATGATGGCACCGTAATAGGCTGAATCTATTCTTATTCCATAGCATAGCGTTTGAGCAGTCGTAAATTTGTTTGAGGTAATTCTATTGCCTAAAATATTTGGATATCTATTTGCACTTAAATAAATACCTGCTTTATTAAAGCTATCAATAATGTTGTTTTGGAAGATATTTCCTGATACAAAATAGTTACTAATTCCTGATAGATAAATTCCTATTGTACCATATTTAATTATATTATTCTTAACATGAATACTTTGACTATAGGAAATATCATTTGAAATGATCGCATTTTGATTGTCCACCGTGGTGGTGGTTGCATTACCATAATATCCTTTTAAAATACAGTTGGTAATGGATATTGCAGAAGCACTATGACTCAATAGTACTACATTGGCATAAGTGTTAGATCCTGTTCTGGTGATGGTTATTTTGTCAAAAGTAACAAAATTTGAAGAATCGAAATTAAGTGTATAGTTTTTAGTAGATGAACTAGATGATGCATAGGTTAATGTTACCTTAGTACTATCTAGGTCTTCTGAAACGAAAGTAACAAGTCCACCAGGCCTTGAACCTTTTATGTATCCTATTCTGATTTGTTCGTTATAAACGCCTTTTCTTACTTTAAAGGTAACTGCTCCACAAACGCCTTTTTTCATCACATCAGCAACCGCTTTAGTAAAATTTGTATAGTTAGGGGAAGCTCCACCAATTGTGTAGGTACCCGTTAATGGTTTTGTAATTGAATCATAATTTGTACCAACTCCTACTGCATACCAAGATTTTGCAGTTTGTTTATATTGATTTGAGCATAATCCAAATAAATCACTTGCTGCCTGAAGGGAATAGAATCTTGAATCTGAATATTGAGAACTAGGGGTAAGGTAATATGTTAAATTTCTATATACGATGCTTTGAGCATCAGAAAGACCAATACCTGTAGTATAATAGGAATTTCCTAAATCATTTGTACCACTGCCTCCGTGAGCTAAAAGATAAAACCAATAATTTTGGACTCCACTATTAGTATGCACTCCACCATTATCAGAAGACCCCGTATACCAGTTTGTTTTTAAATAGGTATTAGGTTGGCTATACGATTTAGGATTAGACATTGAACGGAAGGGTGTACCGCTTTTTACGCAATCTTCTGCTATCAACCAATTAGCCTTTGTTGGTTTTCCGTAAAATTCGATTGCCGTACCCATAATGTCACTAAATGATTCATTTAATGCACCCGATTCATAAGAATAATTAAGATTAGCAGTACTCCCTGTGACAGCATGAGTTAATTCATGTCCAGCAACATCTAGACTAACAATTGGGTTATAGCTAGAAAAATCACCATCACCAAATACCATTTCTGTCCCATCCCAAAATGCATTGACGTATTTATAGCTGTAATGGACATAAGCTGTCATTACGGAACCTAAATCATTGTAACTATTTCTTCCAAAATTGTTTTTATAAAAATCAAAGGTTGTTTCTAATCCCCAGTGGCAATCCGTTCCTGCCTGATCTAAAGCCGTATTTACATTGTTCCAATAATTGTCAGCATCTGTAAAATCAACAGCTGAAGAAAATGTGGTCCCAGTTTTAATATTTAAGGTGATAACTCCATTACCTCTGCTACTATCCCTTAAAAGAAATTTAGATGAACTTATACTGTCGGTAATAACGGTTTGAGTGCCACTGAACATTGTTTTTGCACTTCCTTTAGAAACTCCGTTATGAATTCTGTCTTCTGTTAAAATAACTAGACCATTTGTAGCATCTACGTAAATGAATTTACGAAAAAGAGGGCTTAAGGCATAAACATCCAGCTTATAGGCTAATTTAAAAGTATTTGAATTGTTTGAATCCCTATCTGCAATAACTAATACTGGATTAGGCTTCCAGGATGCATTAGAATCCCTTAGTCTTTGTCTTAAAGCTTGTTCTTCTGATGCAACTTCCCATCTATATTTATCAGCTTTTACATAATCTAAAGCGGATTTTAGAGCAGTTTCCTTGCTAATAACAGAATTTGCACTCAGGTATAGGGAAGGTTTAAAATCTCCATTTATGGATTGAACAAGTCCATTTTTAGTATGAACAATAACCATACTATTGTCCACTTTGATTCCTTTAAAATATTGATAAAATCTATAGTGAACCATTCCAATATTATCTTTTTGGATTTGATATTGGCCCAAGGAATCTTCAGGTTTTGATTTGAAGATTTCCTTAAAAACCGACTGTATATTAGCAAATGATGGTTCAAATTCTGGTTTGAATTTTACAAAGTGAGGGACAGTTTTACTTTCTTTTGTAAAAGATTCTTCAACTGTAAAATTGATTGGATTAGAAGAGGCAGCTTTAAGGTTGAAGGTTAGTACAACCAATAAAAAAATAGCTCCAGCTTTAAGATGATTAAGATTCACAGTAACTAAATAATTTTAAACTTTCAAATTTAGGGATAATTATATAAGGAAATATTAAGATAGTATAAACAAAAAGACCCGATTAATTTAAAATTAACCGGGTCCATGTAGTTTTGCTACTTTATGAAATAGATTAGTATCTAACTTCTGTATCGTCCACTTTTTCAGCAGCTTTATCTGCCATATTGGATAATTTATGAAGTTTTTCTGTGATGGTATCTTTAGTCTTTTTAGCAAAGTCTTTGATGTCATCAACAATTTCGTCTTTGTCGTCTTTAGTGAAGACATAAACTGCAGCTGCTCCTAAAACTGCTCCGGCTAATAGCCACAATACTGATTTTCCGTTTTTCATTTTTTTAGATCTTTGGTTTTATGATGAATTTATAACAAAATTAAGTCAAAAACTGTGCCTAATATTATTGTACTTTGAAATTGACCATAAATTAATGTCAAGGAGTGAAAGATGCGGGTTGTAATTTTGACGGGTTAATTAAACGCCCTGCGTATTGAATATAGATTTACTTAATAAGAGATATCAAGAGGATTTGAACATCGTCAGTTTCTCTAAAATTTTAAAACAATCCAAATCAGAAAAGTACTTTTTAGATGGATTGAAGGCATCCGCTTTGTCTTTGGTTGGGCATGCTATTTATCAGAACATTAAAAGATCTCAATTTTATGTCCTTCCAGATAGGGAACAAGCTGAGTATTTCCAAAACGATTTGGAGGCATTTTTTGGAACTAAGACGATTTGGCTTTACCCAAGTCCTTTTAAAAATGACAATATTTTAGGGGAACAGGACAGTGAATCCATATTGCAAAGAACAGAAGTTTTGACCTCCTTAAAGGATGAGCGAAAAGGAACACATATTGTAGTTAGCTATCCCGAAGCTTTTTTAGAAAAGGTAATTTCTAAAGAAGAGTTGAACTCCAATACGTTTGAGGCAGAAACTGGGTCAAAATTAGATTTGGATTTTATTATTGACTTTTTGTCAGCCTTTCATTTTGAACGTACAGATTTTGTTTATTCTCCTGGGAATTATGCCATTAGAGGTGGCATTGTAGATATTTATTCCTTTGCCAATGAATTGCCTTACAGGATTGAATTAAACGATGACATAGTAGAGTCCATTAGATTATTTGATCCTCAGACACAGCTATCTGTTAAGAAATTCCAGAAGATTACTATAATTCCTAATATGGAGTCTGATGAGGTATCGTTTTCAAGAATATCTATTTTTGATTATTTGCCAAATGATGTAGATTTTTATTTAAAAGATTTTGATTTTTTTCTTGAAAAAATTGCATTACTGGAAACAAATTTTATTGAGGAACTAAATAAATCTTCTGAAGGAAATGAGAAATCCATTTATTTAGAAAAGTCAAATTATGAATCCAATGAAACAATTATTAAAGGATTTAATAAATTCAATTTAATTGAGTTAGGCGGAAAAAGCTATTTTAAAACAACCCCTAATATTGAATTTGTTCTACAAGTTCAGCCAGAATTTAATCGGAATTTTAAGTTATTAAATGATAATATATTATCTAACACTAATAAAGGCGTTGATACAATTATTTTTAGTGATCAAGCCAAACAAGTAGAACGTATTTATGCTATTTTTGAGGATTTGGGAACCAAAGCGGAGTTTTTCCCTATCTACAAGGTATTACATGAAGGATTTGTAGATATAAAAAAAGGCATTGCATTTTATACTGAGCATCAAATATTTGGAAGGTATCAAAGATATAAAAGTAAAAAACAGCCTAAATCAGCTACTTTAAGTTTAAAGGAATTATATGATCTAAAACCAGGGGATTATGTTACCCATATTGATTATGGTGTAGGTATTTTTTCTGGTTTAGAAAAAATAGTCAACGATGGAAATACTCAAGAGGCTATCCGATTAAAATATAAAGGGAATGATTTATTGTATGTGAATATTCATTCCTTGCATAAAATATCCCGATATATTGGACAAGAAGGGAAGGTCCCTAAAATGAATAAGTTGGGGACAAATACTTGGGAAAATCTTAAAAATAAAACGAAAACTCAGGTAAAAGATATTGCCCGGGATTTAATTAAATTATATGCAAAAAGAAAGGCCTCTAAAGGATTGGCATTTTCACCTGATAGTTATTTACAGAATGCACTTGAGGCCAGTTTTATTTATGAGGATACTCCAGACCAAGCCAAGGCTACCATTGACGTAAAAAGAGATATGGAGTCTAATCACCCGATGGATAGACTAATTTGTGGGGATGTAGGCTTTGGTAAAACTGAAATTGCCATCCGAGCAGCATTTAAAGCCGCTTGTGATGGAAAGCAGGTTGCAATATTGGTTCCGACGACCGTACTGGCGCTTCAACATTCTAAAACATTTAAAAATAGATTGGCGGAGTTCCCGGTAACGATTGATTTTATTTCCCGATTTAAAACGCCTTTGCAACAAAAAGAGGTGTTAAAAAAAGTAGAAGAAGGAAAAATAGATATATTAATTGGGACACATAGAATTTTAAGCAAAGATTTAAAATTTAAAGATTTAGGTTTATTAATAATTGATGAGGAACAAAAGTTTGGCGTAGGAGCAAAAGAGAAATTGCGTCAATTAAAAGCTAATGTGGATACCTTAATATTAACGGCTACTCCAATCCCAAGGACATTACAATTTAGTTTAATGGGTGCAAGGGATATGTCTGTAATTAATACGCCTCCGCCTAATAGACAGCCTGTAAGTACTAAAATTGAAGTTTTTGATGCAGAAGTCATTAAAACTGCTATTGAAAATGAAGTTTTAAGAGGCGGTCAGGTTTTTTATGTCCATAATAGGATAAAAGATTTATTTCAGGTTGGGGATATGGTACAGGCCATGGTTCCGGATGCTAAAGTAGCAGTTGCTCATGCTCAAATGGAAGCACAAAAATTAGAGGAATTAATGACGTCCTTTATTGATGGATATTATGACGTATTTGTATCCACTAATATTGTGGAAGCCGGATTGGACATACCCAATGCCAATACGATTATCATTGATCAAGCTCAGAATTTTGGTCTGAGCGATTTATATCAATTAAGAGGAAGGGTAGGGCGTAGTAATAAAAAAGCGTATTGCTATTTATTAACGCCTCCAAAAAGTGTTTTAACGCCTGATGCTAGAAAAAGATTGGCGGCATTAGAAGAGCATACCGACCTAGGAAGTGGTTTCCAGATAGCGATGAAGGATTTAGACATCCGCGGTGCTGGGAATTTATTAGGAGGTGAGCAATCTGGGTTTATTGCGGAGATAGGTTTGGAGATGTATCAAAAAATACTTCAAGAGGCGATGCAAGAACTTAAAGAGGCGGAATTTAAAGACCTTTTTGAAGGAGAAAATGATATTTCCATTTATAAAAAGGAAACGGCCATGGAATCCGATTTAGAGGTTAATATTCCGGATAGATATGTGAGCTCTGTTAATGAAAGAATCAGTTTATATAGTGCTATAAATGATATTAAAACGCCAGAAGACCTCCAAAAGTTTGAGGATAGCTTAGAAGATAGATTTGGACCAGTTCCGTTTCCTACCAAAGAATTATTACGTTCCGTTAAATTGAGGTGGTATGCTGAGGAATTATTTATAGAAAAGTTGGTCCTAAAAAGGACAAAAATGCGGGCTATTTGGAGTACTAAAAATGCAGATAAAATATTCAAGGATTCTAAATTTGGACATTTAATTGATTATATTCAAGTCAATCCATTAACTTGTAAAATGGAACAAAAAGATAAAGAAATTACCATTACTTTTTTGGATATTAAAAATATTAAATCGGCTATTGGGATTTTTGAGAAGGTATTGGTAAAGGAAGGGTAGGGTATCTTTCACCCTTTCAAGTTCCTTCTATTTATTTGAATTTCTAAATAATATTAAATCCTTATCCTACTCTTCCCCTTTTCTAATTTTAGATATTTTACGACTAATTAGATAAATGATTCCTAGAAACAATAATATTTCGAAAATACCTGGAAAGTATCCAACTTTATCTGCAAAAGCAAATGCGACCGATACACATAATAATCCAAAAAATAACATGAATATTATCCATAGAATATAACCAGTGATTCTTAAATCATCATATGTTGTTGTTTTATACTTTGATTTGTTGTTTTCAGATGTTATGAAATTGTTTTTATTAATGCATATTTGATTTTGATTACTCACAATTATATCACAGGCACTATTATGAGGATCAGGTAGAATTATTCGCCTATTTGTGATTAAATGGAGTCTTTTAATGATTTTTGGATATGGCTGATTGTTGTTATCTTTTAATACAATAGTTTTAGTTTGTACCTTGTAACTACAAGAACTAAGGAGCATCAAAAAGATAATTAGGTAGTTTGTTTGATTAAATTTCATTTTTTGTCAATGGTTTTTAATGAATTTATGTGTGAAGTAAATTAAAAGTGTTGTAAAAATCAGAATTAAAGAAATGATCATTACTGTACCTGGAGTGAAGCTTATATCAGATAATTTGGTTTCAAATAATATGCCCACAAAAGCAATAATTAAACACAATAAAAATATTAATCCTATTAATCCTAATATTTTCCCTACATCCATGTAGTCTGTAAATGGATTAAAATCATAGCTTTCTTCATATTTCTTCCCAAGTTCTATGTATTCGTTTTTGTTTGCAAGAAATAAATTTTTAGTTGGTTCTAAACGAAACTCTTTCTTACATGATGATACATTCTTCTCCTGGTTTAGTATTTTAATAATTTTTGTATAGGGCTGATTGTTGTTATCTTTTAATACAATAGTTTTAGTTTGTACCTTATAGGAACAAGAACTTAAAATTATCATTAGTATTATTAAATTGCCTTTATTAAAAAAATATTTAAGCTTCTCCATTGACGATTCTAATTATTTGCCAAATTATAACATATATGATTCCTAAAAATAACAATGTAGCAAGAATTCCGGATAAAATACTCGCTGTTATGAATGTAATTGCTACACACACTATCCCACCAAGTATAGCAGCAATAAGTAATAATACATATCCAAGTACAGAAATGCTATCATATATTGCCTCGCTACCTCCATAATTAGTAGAAATGTTCAGTTTTTTTTTAAAAGTATAAATGCCATTATTTTTGCTTGCCTGAATATACTCACTTTTTTTTATAAATTCGGTTTGGATACCGTTAATTGGTGCACTTTTGACCACCTTCATCACTTTTGTATATGGCTGATTGTTATTATCCTTTAAAACAATAGTTTTGGTTAGGACTTTGTTAGAACAGCTTGCCAATATAAATATAATGATATTTAGGTAAAATATATTAATATATTTTACGCAACTTCTTATCCTCATATTTTTTTAATTTTATGCCTAAAATAATACTATAAAGTTCTAAAATTAACATCGGAACAAACATTAAGGGAACCATTATTTTTGCTAAAGTATTTGAGGTGTCATCGGTTTCTACCAATAAAATTAATAATCCACAAAGTAACAAATTTATAATAAATAACAATAGTGCTAATACTGCAGCAACAGTATTCATGGGTGTGATTTTTATTCCAAGTAATCGTTTTTTAGGTGTTTTTATTGGTTTGTTAATTAAGATATTTTCTTTGAATTGAATTAATTCAAGCTTAGGGTTATTATCAATACTTGTGTAGATGATAGGTTTCTTATTATTAATTGGTACACTATTAGCCACCTTAACCACTTTTTCATAAGGCATATTGTTATTGTCCTTCAATACAATAGTTTTGGTTTGAACTTTGTAGGAACAAGAACTAAGGAGCATCAAAAAAATTATTAAGTAGTTTGTTGTTTTTATCATGATTTTATTTTAAATACATATCAAAATAATCGGATATTTTTTGCATTAAATGGACTCTATCCTTACCTAATACGTTATGAGGATGCTCAGAATAAATAAAATAATCCAATTGGATGTTGTTGTCCACGCATTTTTTAATGTACATCATGGAGTGTTGCATGACTACTACATCATCTACTCCTCCGTGAATCATTAGGAGTTTTCCTTTTAGGTTTTGCGTATAATTCAAAAGATTGTTTTTATTGTATCCTACCTCATTACTGATTGGAGTACCCATGTAACGTTCACCATACATAATTTCATAATAGCTCCAGTCAATAACTGGGCCTCCGGCTACGCCTACCTTAAATGCCCAAGGAGTTCTGGTCATTAAACTGGTGGTCATAAATCCGCCAAAGCTCCATCCATGTACACCTACTTTATTGGAATCCACATATTTTAGGTTTTTTAGATATTTTAATCCGAGAAGTTGATCTTCCATTTCTATGGTTCCTAATTGTTTGTGCGTGATTTGTTCAAAATCCTGTCCTCTGTTCATAGAGCCTCTATTGTCTAAAGTGAACATAATGTATCCACGTTCCGCCATGTATTGAAACCATAAGTTTGCCCCTCCCAACCATCCGTCAGTGATCATTTGAGCATGAGGACCTCCGTAGACATAAACGACCGCTTTGTACTTTTTAGTACTATCAAAATTAGTTGGTAAAAACATTCTGCATTTTAAGTCGGTTTTTCCGTCTCCAGCTTTGATTGTAAATAACCTCATTTGTCCTAGATTGATGTTATTTAAAGGATTTAATGCAGTTAAAACATTGCTTTCTATTTCCCCTGAATTGCAGTTGCGGATATCAATTTTTCTTGGAGTAGTTGTATTGGAATATTTATCTATGACGTATTTTCCATCTTTAGAAACGACGGCTTGGTGCATTCCCAATCCTCCTGTAATCATTTTAATTTCAGGTGTTAGGATATTTTTTGTCAGCACATTTATTTTTTTAGGGATGTTTAGTTTATACGCATTAATTGATGTAGGACTAAATTGAGTGGAGGTATAATAAATGGCGGTATTGGATTCATTAACTCCAAGAATATCCACTATTTGCCAATCCCCTGTGGTGAATTGTTTTAATTGATATGGGTGATCTATATCCCCAATATAAAAGTGACGGTAACCGCTTTTTGCGCTTATAAATAGATATTGATGGTCATTAAAAAAATAAAGCGGATATAATGGTTCCACATATTTAGGATGTTTTTCTCCATATAATGTTTTAACAAATTCCCCATTTTCTGCATTGTATTGATTTAATGACATTTCATTTTGGGCTCTATTTAATTCCTGAATAAAAATGTATTTATTATCAGGACTCCAACAAACATTGGTTAGAAATTTATCTTTTGGAAGTCCGGTATTTAAGTAAATGATTGATTTTTTTTCAGGATTATAAACTCCTATGGTCACTTCATGACTTTTCATTCCTGCCATAGGATATTTAATTAAATCCACTTTTGCAGGACGGCTGTCTATATGGACAATAGGGTAGTCTGTGACCATTCTTTCATCCATTCTATAAAAGGCTAATAATTTACCAGAGGGGCTCCAAAACGTTCCTGATTTGATTCCCCATTCGTTTCTATGAACTGCTTTTCCGTAAACGATTCCTTTCGCAGTGTCAGGGTCAACCAGGATTCCGTCTACATAGAGTCCGTCTCCTAAGGTGTAGGCGTGTCTTAATGTTTTTTGATTAAAATCTATGTTTTCGGCTTTGTCAGAAATGTATTTTTCTGATTCTAAGGTATGCTTAGTTACAGAGTAAAAATAGTCATAGCTTCCTGCTCTAAAGCAAATTTGTTCATTGGAAATCCATCCTAGGTATTTAAGGGATTTTATTTCTCTTCCAGTTTTATTTGTAATGAATGTTTTGATGGTTTCTAGTCTTGCAATGGTGTCCGCAATGCTGGTTAAGGCATCCACTAATACCACTTTTTTGCCGTCCATTGATAGATAGGAGTATTCAGTATTATTCCTCCATTCTAGGTTGGAAAGATTTTTAGGCGCAAATTTTCCGTTTGGTCCTCCTCCTAAAATGGCATCCTCCATGGTTAAGTTTTTTAATTGAGCAGATGCGTTAAAATTGAATAATATTAGGGTCAATAAGGTGATTATCACTGAAACCCTTTTAGTAAAAATAGAAAAATCCATATTCAAATATAGTTTAGGATTCCTTTTACCAAGAAACTAAATTTAATTGACGATTGTACCTTTGTAGTAACGGTGGACTTTGAATCCACTTAGTTGAAGAATATGTCAAAAAAAGGAAAAGTATTGGTTGCAATGAGTGGGGGGCTTGATTCCACCGTTGCAGCAGTGATGTTAAAAGAACAAGGATATGATGTTATAGGTCTTACGATGAAGACCTGGGACTATGAAACATCAGGCGGAAAAAACTCTAAAGAAACAGGTTGTTGCTCTTTAGATTCCATAAATGACGCACGATCCATCGCTGTAGAACACGGCATTCATCATACCATTTTAGATATTAGGCAAGAATTTGGTGGGAAGGTTATCCAAAATTTTGTAGAGGAATACATTGCAGGACGCACCCCAAATCCTTGTGTATTGTGCAATACGCATATTAAGTGGGAGGCACTCCTTAAACGAGCAGATATGTTGGATTGTGAGTTTATTGCGACTGGGCATTATGCATCCATTAGGCAAGATGAGGATTCCAAAAGGTATATTATTTCCAGAGGGAAGGATTTGAATAAGGATCAATCCTATGTACTTTGGGGCATCAGCCAAGAGTGTATGAAAAGGACGATTTTGCCATTAGGGAATTATCATAAACCAGAAATCAGGCAAATGGCAATTGATTGGGGATATCATGAATTGGCTAATAAATCAGAGAGTTATGAAATATGTTTTATCCCTGATAATGATTATCGCTCCTTTTTAAAACGTCAAGATCCGACCTTGGAAGCCAAAGTTGATGGAGGACTATTTAAAGATACTAAAGGGAACATTTTAGGGAATCATAGAGGGTATCCTTTTTATACCATTGGACAACGTAAAGGATTGGAAATTGCTTTAGGGCATCCTATTTATGTGGTAGAAATTGATAAAGAAACCAATACGGTCTATTTGGGTGAGGAGGAAGAATTGCAAAGCAGGACAATGAACGTTGGATTTATCAACCTACAGAAGTATGCTTCCATTCCTGACGCAGGACTGGACGTTTTGGCTAAAATCCGCTATAAAGATTCAGGGGAAATGGCTAAGATTGCTCCAGAGCAAAATGGGACCGTAATAAAAACAGATTTTGTCCATTCCGTTAAGGCGATTACTCCAGGTCAAAGTGCTGTTTGGTATGAGGGCGAAGACGTGATTGGTGGCGGGCATATTTTGTAGGCAGTAATGCCTTGGTTTTTAGACAATTTCTTACTATATTTGTTTTAACTATATATGCTTATGAGATTATCTATTAAACTAACGTTTTGCTTGATTTTTATTTCAATGACTCTTTTCGGTGCCAAGGGGGTTAAAACCACTATAAAAACAGTAGTTCAAGAATGCGGGAATAAATCTTTTAAGAATACTGAGGTATCGGTTTTTTATAAATACCCAGACAAAACAGATAGCTTTGATTATTACTATGATACCTCTGGTAGGCTATTTAAATATAGTAGTATTTCAAATAATTATGATAAGAATGGTAAAATAATTTCCCGAACACATTATGGGTATTCAAATAAAGATTCCATTGCGCTAGACAGTTTAAGTTATATCTACTTCAAGGATTTTAGAATTATTAAACATTATATTTTGAATGTTACAATGAAAATAGAGCGATTAGATACGATTTATATAAATAAATTAGGATTTGATAGCCTGCTCACCTACACATATTTTGGTGTTAATTTAGGGGTTGATAGTATGATTAAAAACGGAATTCAGTATTATTATACATCAAATAATCTTGATTCTACCTACAGAATAAAGATTTATAAAAATTTTGGACTCATTCAAAATGCTAGCTATATAAATTTACGTAATAAAAACTATAAGGATTCTCAGTTATTCTACAATTATACAGAAAATAATAAAGTTTGGTTAACTGAAAAATATATTAGAAATGCAAACTTTACTAATGTACATTATTGGCTAGGTTATTCAACCAAATCATATTATATTGATTCTACAATACTAAACAAAGATTCGGCAATTTCAAAGTATATTTTATTAAGATATGACGAGAGTTATGGTAAGTTTTTGCCTTTCACAGCATTTAAATATATTTACAATTCTAATAAAATATTAAGTAAGGTGTTGAGATATGATTATTCTGGCTTAGCTAATGCAACACCAACTTGCCCTACAATAAGTATCCAAACCTACACTTACGATTCAGTAGATTATATAACTTCTATGGTTGCTAGTCCTATGGAAGAAAATAAATTAGCCATTTACCCAAATCCAGTGGGTACGGATAGAATAATTTATCTTGGTAATTCTATTAATTCAGGAAAAGTGCAGGTATATGGATTGGATGGAAAGTTGATTTATTCTACAGGTATTAAATCATCTAATAAAGTTGAAATGCCAATAGAAATCCCTAAAGGATTGTATTTGATAAGGGTTCAAGATAACTCTGGATGGAGTGGCTATAGTAAGGTGATGGTGGAGTAATCAAATAAATTAAAGAAACATCCCCCGGTCTGCCTTCGCAGACCACCCCCTTCCAAGGGGGAATTAATTCTTTCAATTATTTTTGTATTATTAAATTCTATTTTCTTATTAACTGGTTATAATGAGTTTAAACTCATTATTATTCCCCGTTCCATTTTCCCTTCTTCCTTTTTTCTTTAAAAAAGTCAAACTTATCAAAAAACTTAGTTTCTGGTGTTGCACTACGGACGGTAACGATTTCTCCTTTTTTGACAGGGTGCTCAAATTCCATTTCATAGCATAGTAAGCAGATTGACCTATCGTTTAAGGGTAAATTACTTCCGTATTTGGTATCACCAACAATTGAACAACGTATGTATGAAAGTTGCGCTCTGATTTGATGAGGACGTCCCGTAATTGGGTTTACCTTAATCAAGCTCATATTTCCGTCCATTTCTAATAATTGATAAAACAACTCTCCTGCTTTGGAGTCCGTTTTTTCTTTATCATAGCAATAAACTTTATTGTTTTTAGGATCCTTCCATAAATAGTTGAATAACCTTCCTTCTTCTGGATTTGGCCTTCCGTGGGTGATGGCCATATAGGTTTTTTTGATTTTCCGTTCTTGGAACATTTTGCTCATCCTAGCCGCAGCTTTGGAAGTTTTTGCAAACAATACGATTCCTTCTGTGGGCCGGTCCAATCTATGGAGCAGTCCAACGTATACATTTCCGGGTTTTTGATACATCAATCGGATATAGTTTTCTACCATATCCACTAAGGGTTCATCCCCTGATTCATCACCTTGAGTAGGAATACCTGCAGGTTTATGTACTGCAAGTAAATGATTGTCCTCAAAAATGACTTTTAATTTTTCCATGGTACAAAGTTCTTTGTTTTTTAGGGTACTATCTTAAAAAGGGAATAAAAATCCTTAATTTTGTTCTTTTAAGTTCAGTTACCAGTGACGACTAATAGTATGACTACAAAGAAACCTGCTAAAAAGGTTGAATCTAAAGCCCAAAACGAAGGGATGATTTTTGCTTCTGATTATCAATCAAAGGTATATAATTTAGATATTGCACCAAAATTTGGAAAAGAACAGTACATCAAATGGCATTATGAAATGTTATTAATGCGTCGCTTTGAAGAAAAAGCGGGTCAGATGTACGGAATGCAAAAGATTAGAGGATTTTGTCATTTATATATCGGTCAAGAGGCGGTAGTAGCGGGAACTGTTTCTGCTTTAAAACAAGGAGATAAAATGATTACAGCTTACCGTGACCACGCACACGCTATCGGGTGCGGAATTACTCCTAGAGAAGTCATGGCAGAACTTTATGGTAAAGTTACAGGATGCTCTAAAGGAAGAGGCGGGTCTATGCACATGTTCAGCAAGGAGAAAAACTTTTTTGGTGGACACGGAATTGTTGGGGCTCAAATCCCGATGGGCGCAGGAATTGCCTTTGCAGATAAATATAAAGGATTAGATAATGTCACTATTTGCTCAATGGGGGACGGTGCAGTGCGTCAAGGGGCTTTGCACGAAACCTTCACTATGGCTATGCTATGGAAAATACCTGTTATCTTTATTTGTGAAAATAATGGATATGGAATGGGAACTGCAGTAGGACGTACGACAAACGTTCCAGATTTATGGAGAATTGGCGTTAGTTATGACATGCCATCCTTTGAAGTAGATGGAATGAATCCAGAATCTGTTCATCATGCTATTAGTGAGGCAGCAGAAAGAGCAAGAAAAGACGGAACACCGACATTTTTAGAAATCAAAACTTATAGATATAAAGGACATTCCATGTCCGATCCTGCTAAGTACAGAACTAAGGAGGAAGTTGAAGAGTATAAAGGAAAAGACCCGATAACTCATGTGGAAGACATCATCCTAAAAAATAAGTGGATGAGTCAAGAGGAATTGGAGAAAGTTGACCAAGATATTGCGGCTATAGTGGAAGATTCGGTTGAATTTGCAGAGACATCCCCATATCCAAATCCTGAGGAACTTTATGAGGACAACTATGTTCAAGGGGATTATCCATTTTTGATAGATAAGTACTAATTTTGCAAATTCATACTTTTTCAATCACGTAACGAAAACGTAAGTTTTAATTCAAAATGGAAGAAATTAAAGAGCCTGTACAGTCAAATCACGACGTTCATGTACCTAGAAATGCTAGTTCCTTAGCTAAAATAGAGGTATTTATATATAACAATAGTAAAAACTTACTTTATGTAGTAGGTGGAATCGTTCTATTGATTGCAGCGTATTTTGGCTATAAAGAGTTTGTAGTTAAACCTGCCGAAAAAGAAGCAGTTGTTAAGATGTTTAAAGCTCAACGTTACTTTGATATGGACAGTATGAACTGGGCATTGAAAGGTGATGGTAAAAATATGGGATTTGAAGCCGTTGCTGAGGAGTATTCATCCACAGATGCTGGTAAATTAGCTAAAGCTTATTGCGGACTCATTTACCTTAAAAAAGGTAAATATGAAGATGCGATTAATTCACTGGAAGGATTCAACTCAAAAAGTCTAGTTCTAGGACCATTATTTAAAGGCGCTTTAGGAGATGCTTATTGTCAAAAAAAGGACTATGCAACTGCAGCCAAATTATACAGCGAGGCAGCCCATTTAGATGATAATCAGTTTACTTCCCCAAGATTCCTACTAAAAGCAGGAAAAGTTTTTGAGGAATTAAAACAACCTACTGAAGCTTTAAACAGTTATCAAGAATTAAAGGAAAAATATCCTAATTCCATAGAAGGAACTATGATT
>Ga0209084_1001933_pt1 | contig 16721 bp, 8 predicted proteins | sample C_130820_MF_Meta_FD_187309 | JGI IMG/M metagenome (GOLD analysis project Ga0209084, IMG submission 187309) | Freshwater microbial communities from Lake Croche, Canada to study carbon cycling - C_130820_MF_MetaG (SPAdes) (version 2) | ecosystem: Environmental > Aquatic > Freshwater > Lake | place... | reverse complement strand
TATTCCTGGTACTCCATATGCAACGGCTAATACATCTAGTTTGGTATCTTCATATACTTTGAATAATAGTTATATTCATAATAATTCAATTCAATCATATATTCGAGCACAACAAGTTATTGTTCGTGCAAAAAACATGAAAGTTAATTCACCTATTCATTGTTATTTTGATGGAACTAAAGTTGACACTTATATGGCTAATCCTGATATTATTGAATTATCTAATGCTTCTGGCCAATTTATTGAAGATGATGTAATTGGATTAAAAAGTTCTTTAGATAATACTTTTTATCCAATTGCTGTAGTTGCTAACATTTACCAATATCCATCATCCAATAATGTTCGATTGTATGTGACAAGTAATTTTCATTCAGATTATAATTTCTTCACTCAAGGTGAATCGATTTCTAATGTTATATCAAATGCTAAATTTGATGCAAATGGAAATTATGTAAGTAATACAGCTTTTGGTTATATTACCGATTCTAAAGTTATTACTACAAAAAATAATGGTTACATTATGGGTGTTGGTGGTTCATTTACAGACGCAAATTCAAATACTATTACAGGCATATATTCTGTTACACAGGCAGGATACGGAAACTTTGCTACATCATACGGAATATGGCATAATCAAAATCGTGCCACAGTCCAAATTTTTGATGTAACATTCCCTTTAACAGTCGCAACAACTGGTACATATTATTTTGCTTCAATGGGTGATGATGAAATTGGTATCTACTTAAATGGTTCTCTGATTACGGGTGGTTCAGGTTCTGGAACTCTCTATTCATATTCAGCTACATTGACTGCTGGAGTACAATATAAACTTCGTGTATTGAATACACAAAGTGATACGGATTGCTTTGTTGCGGCCGCTATATCAACTAAATCTTGGACTGGTGGCATTAATGCAACAACGACTGGTTCAATTGTTTGGTCTACTAGAACTCCACACACTTCTACTTTACCGGCGGCAATTAGTGGTGTAGCACAAGTATTCTCAATGCCTGGTGGCGGAGTTTATTATACAGGAGTAACAAAAGTTGCTTTACATCCGGCATCAAGTAATACATCAAATTCGATGTATGTAGGGTCACAAATAAATATTACAACAAATTATATTTCTTATGCTAATACAAATGCTACATTTAGTCAATCTTTAGTTTCTAGTTCAAATAATGTAGGAACTTCAACTCCATATTATTTCTCAGCTAATGTAACAACATATGATCCAAATACAAGAATTGCTACACTTGATGCGCCAGTGAGTATTTCTATTGGCCAAAATTTAACATATAATAATATTGATTCTACATACAATTTAATTGGTACAGCCAATAATTATATTGTGTCTCAAATTTCAGGTAATGTTTCTAGTTTATCAACTAATGAAACAGGAACATTCTGTGGTATATTTAATGTTCCACCAGCTACTTTTACAAATCAATCAAAAACATTCCGCATTGATAATAGAAGTATTTCTAATGATGCTTCAACAGCAACAACATATTCTGAAGCAACATTTTATGGTTCAAGTTTAGGTAATATAAACGCCACATCTGGTCAATTTTCACCTTCTGTTGTTTCAGCCTCACAGGTTATTCTTGCTACTGCTCAAGCACCTAATGTTGTTGTTAATCCAAGCACATTATCTAATTTATTAGATCCAATTGCGCAAACTTTTAGTATTGATTCGACAACTTATCCTCGTGGCGTGTTCTTGTATTCTATGAAGTTTTTCTTTCAAAGTAAAGCAACAGTGACTCAATCTCCAGTTAATTTATCAATTGTTGGCACTTCAAATGGTACACCAAATGGAATAACCTTAGATAATTCAATTGTTACATTAACTCCCGATAGAATTAATGTTTCAAATACACCTTATATTGGAACAGCCTCAACTGCTACAGAATTTGTATTTAAAGCACCAGTGTTTATACAACCTGGTGTAAAATATGCACTTATTTTGCAATCACAATCAACAGAATATAACATCTGGTTAGCTTCACAAAATGATACAGCATTACAATCATCTGTTGGCGCAAATACAGCAATAACAAAGATTTCTACTGTACCTTATACTGGTTCATTATTTGAAACACAAAATTCAATTAATTGGATAGGTGATGCAACTAAATCTTTGATGTTTGTGGTAAACCGTTGTATTTTTGACATAACTAAACATCCTAAAATTCCTTTTGTTGTTCCACTTGGCGCTCCAACCCATAAATTCATTCAACAAAACATAGCTTCATACTATGGTACAAGTTTGGTTAATTTTCCAAATAATATGTCCAATAATGATGTTGAAATAGATGCTTTAAATGTAACTACAACCGATTACATTCCAGCTAAAACGAGTATTGTCTATTCATATAAAGCTATGTTGAAAAATACAAAATTGATGTCGGCTGAAAAACTTATTTCACCAGGTCGGTCAGCTTCACCTAATTTACAAAATGAAAATTTAAATGATAATTTAGGTCCTAGATTATTACAAGCAAACAATGCTAATTCATTTGTGTTGTATGCAACTATGTCATCAACAGATTCAACCATTTCTCCAATAATCGCAGATGATGGATTAACAATGTATGATGTTCGTTGGGGAATTAATAATTTACCATTAACTAATGGTTTAATTACTTTAGTTGACGGAGGTACAGGATATAATGTACAAACAACACAAGCTAATGTATCATCACCAGATTTTGGAAGTAATAAAGCTACGGCAAATGTTTCAATAGTTAATGGTGTTGTCACTGGTGTTTCTATTATAAATCCGGGTGCCGGGTATTTAAATCCCGCATCAATCTCAATTTTTGATGCTAATACTTCTCCAGGTTCTGGAGCAAGTGTTGTTGTTGCTTCTGAATTTTCACCTAAAGGTGGTAACGCAATTGCTAAATACATAAGTAAAATTGTACCATTATCAATTTCTAATGAATCTGGTGATTTTAGATTTTACTTTACGGCTTATAGACCAATTGGTACTAATCTTTATGTGTTTTATCGTGTATTAAATACTAATGATAGTCAACGATTTGAAAATGGATCTTGGCAATTAATGACATATATTAATAATTCAAATCAATATTCACAAAGTATTACTGATTTGATTAATTTTCAATTAGCTCCAGGTATTAATGGTGTAGCTAATAATTTTGTGAAATATACTAGTACAACCTCTGGATCAATTTATAATACATTTAATCAATTTGCTTTTAAAGTTATAATGACAACAGATGATAATACTAAGGTTCCACAATTGACTAATTTAAGTATTGTTGCTACACCAGCTGGAGTATAAGATGCAATATATTAAAGTTAAAGATACCAATTTTGTTAGAGACCCAATTAACAAAGCTTTGATTAATACTGATATAGTTTCACTTGAAGAATATAAATCTTCATTAAACCTTGTAGCCTCTAAAAAAGGTGAAATAAATAAGCTAAACACAGAGATTGTTGAACTAAAATCTGAACTATCAGAAATCAAAAATATGTTATTACAGTTACTAACGAAGTAAGGCAGACATGGCAAACACTATACAAAATATCAGTTTATCTAATACCTTTAGTGATTGGGTTAGTACAACAGTACAAACAGTCAACGAAGTAAACTCCATTGGTAATTATGAATGGCATAAAACTGGCGGAACTCTATGGCTAGATAGCATAGGTACAACTTTAGAAGTTTCTAATACTGCTTATTTTCGAGGCATATTAAATGTACCTGGTTCTTTAATTAATCCTACATTAAATTCGGCCTATAATCAAGCTAATACGGCATATAATTATGCCTTATCTGCCAATTCTTTTTTACAAGCAAATGACTCATTGACTTTAGCTTCGGCTGAATCATATACTGATTCGAGTATTGTTACCGTTTTAGCAACCTCTAAACTTTACACAGATACAAATATTAAAGCCAATGTTGTTGCTCTCAATAGTAGTATTAGTTCTAATTTATCAATATCACAAGCTTGGTCAAATACTATTGGTGGTTATGCTAATACTTATTCTATGGTTTATGCCAATACAATTTGGTCTTATGCTAACACTTATACCAATACTATTGGTGGTTATGCTAATACTTATGCTGATTCAGTTGGAGTAAGAGCTAACAATTACACTAACATAATTGGTGGATATGCTAATACTTATTCTAATTCAGTTGGTATAAGAGCAAACACTTATGCTGATTCAGTAGGAACTAGAGCTAATACTTACGCCGATTCAGTAGGAACTAGAGCTAATACATATAGCACAACATATACTAATACAGTTGGTGGTTACGCTAACACTTATAGTACAACTTACACTAATACAATTGGTGGATATGCGAATACATATGCTGATTCAGTTGGAACTAGAGCCAATACATATTCTACTAATTACACCAACACTATTGGTGGTTACGCTAACACATATGCTGATTCAGTTGGAACTAGAGCCAATACTTATGCTGATTCAGTTGGTATAAGAGCAAATACTTATGCTGACTCAGTAGGCACTAGAGCAAATACTTATTCTACTAATTACACCAATCTAGTTTGGTCTTATGCTAACACTTATACGAACACTATTGGCGGATACGCTAACACTTATGCTGATTCAGTAGGTACTAGAGCAAATACCTACTCGACAATTTATACAAATACAATTGGTGGTTATGCTAATACATATGCTGACTCAGTAGGAACTAGAGCAAATACCTACTCGACAATTTATACAAATACAATTGGTGGTTATGCTAATACATATGCTGACTCGGTTGGTACTAGAGCTAATACTTACTCTACAACTTATACTAATACAGTTGGTGGCCAAGCCAATACTTATAGCACAACTTACACTAATACAGTTGGTGGTTATGCTAACACATATTCAACTAACTATACTAATACAGTTGGTGGATATGCTAACAATTACTCAAATTTAATTGGTGGTTACGCTAATAACTTTAGCACTACCGCAAATACCAATTTAAGAAATTATGTTGAATCTAAATTTCTATCAAAAGTGGCTGGCGCAGCAAATACATTAACTGGTACCTTATACGGTATTGATGCTGTTTTCTCTGGGGCCGTGTCTGTTGCCGGTAATTTTATAATTAGCGGAACGACTGTATATAATTCAGATACATTTACATTAAATTCAGATGCATTAAGCAATACTAATGCTTATTTTGTTAATTATAGACCAGGTGGAACCAATTCAGCTATTCGTTGGACCGAAAGTTCAAGCACTTGGAATATTCGTGATATAAACAATCCAAATGATACAACTGCATATTCACCTATTATAACTGCAAACAATATTGCAACTACATCTGTTGCTGGTGTTGTTCAGTTAATAGATTCGGTTTCTTCTACAAGTATATTATTAGCACCAACAGCTAAAGCTTTAAAAACAGCCAACGATTCAATTACGTCATCAAATACAGCCTTAACTAATTATGTTAATACGGCTAATAGTTTTCATACGGTATATACAAATTTAGTTGTTACTGCTAATCTAGCAACATCTCAAGTTTGGGCAAATACAATTGGAGGATATGCTAACACTTATGCTGATTCAGTTGGTACTAGAGCTAACACTTATAGCATAACATATGCCGACTCAGTTGGCACTAGAGCTAACACTTATAGCACGGCATATACTAATACAGTTGGTGGATATGCTAACACTTATGCTGACTCAGTAGGCACTAGAGCAAATACATATGCTGACTCAGTAGGCACTAGAGCTAATACATATGCTGACTCAGTTGGTACTAGAGCTAATACTTACTCTACAACTTATGCTGATTCGGTAGGCACTAGAGCTAACACTTATAGCATAACATATGCCGACTCAGTTGGCACTAGAGCTAACACTTATAGCACGGCATATACTAATACAGTTGGTGGATATGCTAACACTTATGCTGATTCAGTAGGAACTAGAGCAAACACATATGCTGATTCAGTTGGTACTAGAGCTAATACTTACAGTACGGCATATACTAATACAGTTGGTGGTTACGCTAACACTTATGCTGATTCAGTAGGAACTAGAGCTAATACTTACGCCGATTCAGTAGGAACTAGAGCTAACACTTATAGCACAACATATGCTGATTCAGTTGGTACTAGAGCTAATACATATTCCACTAATTATACTAACACAGTTGGTGGATATGCGAATACATATGCTGATTCAGTTGGAACTAGAGCCAATACATATGCAGATGCTACCTTTGTTAAAGGTTATGCGGCTGGTTCAATTCAAACAATTACATCTGATTTAACTGTTACTGGTAATTTACTTATCAATGGTGTGACAACTACTATTAATACCACTACTGTACAAACTACAGATTCTCTCATTGAATTGGCAAAATATAATACCGCAGGCGATTCACTTGATATTGGATTCTATGGTGCATATCAAACGGGTGGGTTTACTAGATATACAGGCTTGTTTAGAAAAGCATCTGACAAATATTATCTAACACAAGGTATTACAGTTGATCCAACATCAAACAATGTTGGCCAATATGGAGTAAACTTCCGTGCTACTTTGGATAGTAACTTTACTGGTGGTTCAGTTTCAGGCCTATCTCAAGCTATAGCAATTGCGGATGGCGGTTCAAATAATACAACATTCACAACTGGTCAAATTACATACTATGATGGTACTAAGATTGCTTCTTTAGCAAATACTGGTTCTTCAGGTGGTGCAGCAAATGGTTCTTACATTCCAGTTATCACCATAGATACTTTAGGTCGAGCAACTATAACAGGTAATGTTAGTATTACTTCTACAAGTGCTAATAGTTACGCTGACTCAGTAGGCACTAGAGCAAATACCTACGCTGATTCAGTAGGCACTAGAGCAAATACCTACGCTGATTCAGTAGGCACTAGAGCAAATACCTACGCTGATTCAGTAGGCACTAGAGCAAATACTTATAGCACAACATACACTAATACAGTTGGCGCATATGCTAATAATTATTCAATGTCGTATGCCAATACTATTGGTGCTTATGCCAACAATGTTTCATCCACCAAATTATCAAGTATTACAGGCAACTCTGGTGCTATTGTCATAACAACTGGTACAAATCCAACTGTTAATTTAGCAACAACTGCTGTATCACCAGGCACATATGGTGGCGCAACACAGATACCAGTTATTGTTATTGATTCATTTGGTCGAGCTACTTCGGCTGCCAATGTGGCGTTTAGTGCTGGGTCATCTGTTTCAATTACGGATGATACGGCAACAAATGCTACTAGATATCCATTATTTGCTAGTGCTAACAATGGTACGGTAAGCACAGTATATACATCTTCATCAGATTTAATTTACAATCCTGCAACTGGTACATTATCAGCAACTACATTTACTTCACTATCAGACCAAAGTCTAAAGGATAATGTTCAAACAGTGCCTGGTGCTATTGAAACTATCAATCAGTTAAATGGTGTTTCATTCAATTGGAAATCAACCGGCAATAAATCATATGGTGTTATTGCTCAAGAAATTGAACAAGTATTACCAGATGTTGTACAAACAAGAGATGATGGTATTAAAACTGTAGATTATCAAGCCTTGACCGCTTTCTTAATTGAAGCAATTAAAGAATTATCAATCGAAATCGAACAACTTAAAAAGACTAAATAGATATGTCAGCTGGATACCAAGAACTATTTTTAGAACAAGGCACTTCATTCAATACCACAATCACTTTAGATGATGTGTATGGTGAAACCTATAATCTATACAATTTCTCATCGTCTAGCCAAATGAGAAAATCGTATTATTCGGCCAATACAACGGCCGTGTTTTATACGTTTATTAATCCAACCAACGGTGAAATTTTGTTGAGTTTGGATGCACCAACAACAGCAAACATTTATCCTGGTCGTTATGTTTATGACTTGGTAATTTATTCTAATACAGATGCATCTAACAACACTATAAGGATATTAGAAGGTATAATTAATGTAACACCTAGTGTAACAAGGTTCTAAAATGGCAAATCAAACAATAGGTAAAATAAAGGTTGTGGTAAACAACCAAGGCCTAGGACCAATTAATGTTAAACAAAGTAATCAATTAGAAAGCAAGGTTAGAACATTAAGTTATGGTCAACCTTTAGAGTTACACAAAGCACTGGATGTTTCAATTGTTGATCCACATAATGGCGATGCGGTTGTATATGATTCAGGAACACATAATTTTATAGTTGCACCAGTTACATCACAAAATGCAAATGTCGCCAATACAGTATTAGAAGTATTTGGTGGGTTATTCTAAAATAAGGAAAGCAAAATGGCTACACAAACATTAATTCAGTTAAAATATTCAAGCGCAAACACCGCTCCAAGCACACTATCTCAGTCAGAACCGGCGTATTCATTTGTATCAAATAAACTTTTTATTGGTACAGGATCAACAGTTGTTGCAATTGGCGGCCAATTTTATACTGGATTAATTGATGCCAATACTAGTTATGCAACACCAGGTACAATTGTTGTTCGAGATGGTGCAGGTAGTTCACAATTCAATGGTCTTTTAGCTAATACAATTAGTTCAAATACAACATTATATGCTGGACTTTCTTATGGTGTTCCATTAGGTGGAGCAACTAATCCATTGATTGGCGCAATTGGTTCTGCCAATAATTATGTTCAAGCTTATATTCGAAATACAGATGCTGGCGGTTCAGCTTCTGCCGATTTTGTTGCATATCCTGACAATGGTTCTGATGTATCTGGTTGGTTAGATGCTGGTATTACTAGTTCTACTTATAATGACCCTAATTATACTGTAACTGGACGTAATGAAGGTTACTTGTTTATGTCTGCTCCAAATGGCGCAGGATCATCAGGTAATTTAGTATTTGCAACAGATTCAACAGGTACATTTAATGACATGGTGTTTCAAACTGGTGGATTTACTGGTGCAAAACATCCTATTTTCAGTTTGAGAAATGGCCAAGGGGCTTATGTAGATTCAACTACTATGTCTTCAAGTAACTCAACCGGTTCGTTAATCACTAGAGGCGGGATTGGTGTTCAAGGTTCAGTTTATGCTGATGCTTTGTATGATAACGGATCCCGTGTGTTAACCACATTGAATGTAAATGAAGGTCCTGGTATTTCTATTACCAACAGTCCTTCAGGTAATACAGATACATTAACCATTACCAACTCTGGTGTACAATCATTAACTGCCAATTCAGGTGATACAACTGTAAATTCTACAAAAGGTAATGTAACTTTTGGTCTTGCTACAACTGCTGTATCTGCTGGTACATACGGCGGCACTACACAAATTCCATCATTTACTGTTGACACTAAAGGTCGTTTGACTTTTGCTGGTAATAATGCAGTTACGACTTCATTTACAGTATCGGGCAACACAGGTTCAGGTACACAAAATGGTGGTGGCACATTAACAATTCAAGGCAATGGTACAGGTATCGTTTCAACTGTTACTGGTTCTGGTGGTAATGAAACAGTTACACTCTCACATGATTCAACTGTTCTTCGTTCTAATACAACTTCAGTTGGCGTACAAACAATTTCATCAGATTTAATATTGTCTGGTAATGTTACATTGTTAACCACAGCATCTTCATTCAATGTTTATTCAACTACTGTAGTTACAGGTGATTCGTTAATTAAATTAGCTGCCAATAATAATGTTAGTGATGTTGTTGATATCGGGTTCTACGGCCAGTCAAAAGTTGGCGCAGGCAATGTATATCACGGGTTAGTTCGTGAAGGTTCGAATGGTGTAAATCCAGGTGATTTCTACTTGTTCCAAAATTTGGCTACAGACCCAACTGGCAATGTGGTTAATTATGCTTCTTTACAATCTGCTAATTTAAATGCTGGTATCATTAAAGCAAATAGCACCTACGCATCAAACGGTTCAGTATCAACTGGTCAATATATTGGTTCATACACAGACGGTATCATTTTAGATTATGTTACTGGTACAGGTCGGGTTTCTGTAGGTTCTGGAGATGGTATCACATTTTATAATAATGCTGATACAACCAGAAATCCTTTGTTTGCTGTTAATTCATCTGGTAATGTTTCAACTGGTGTCTGGCAAGCTACAACAATTACTGCTACATACGGTGGTACTGGTCTATCAGGCGTTGCTAACAATACATTAGTATATGGTTCTGGTTCTACAGCGTTTAACTCATTAGCAATTGGTTCTAATACACAAGTATTGATGGTCAATGCTACTGGTTCTCCAGTTTGGGGGTCAATCAATTTAAATAGTGCCGCAGTCAACGGTGTATTACCTGCTACCAACGGTGGTACAGGCCAATCAGGATATACGATTGGTGATATTTTATACGCTTCAACTTCAACTGATGTTTCTAAACTTGCTGCTGGCACTTCTAATTATGCTTTAGTTTCTAACGGCGCTGGTACTGCTCCTTCGTATCAACAAATTAGTTTAACTGCTGGTGTAACTGGTACATTACCTGTAACTGCTGGCGGTACTAATTCTTCATCATTCACTGCTAATGGTGTTGTTATTTCATCTACAACAACTACTGGTGCTTTAACTGCTGTAACTGGTTCAGCTTACCAAGTGTTACAACTTAGTGCTTCTGGTATTCCAATATTTGGTGGTTTAAATGGCGGAACATTCTAAAAAATGACACGATAAATATAACTTTACAATTCTTAATTATTAGGAGTATCGAATGAACAATGACTTGAATTTTTTGAACCAATATACTGAAACACTACATGAAAACTTTGATGCTATTATCAAACAAAATATAGTGTTTCAGACCAACCTGAAAATAGCAGAAAAAGAATTAGCTATTCTTAATGATGCTAAATCTAATGTAGGTAAATTGACTGATGAAAATCGTGAGCTAAAAGGTAGAATTGGTCAACTAGAACAACTTATGGGCGGCCTTAAAACCGTTGATGAAGATAAATCTAGGTTACAAATTGCTTTAAATGAAACTTCTCAAACAACTAATTCTTTGAGAGCTGAAGTGAATAGCCTTAACCAAGAATTGGCAAGATTGAAAAATCAACAAGTATCATCCGAAGAAGATAAGACTAGGTTACAATCTTCTTTAAATGAAACTTCTCAATCATCCAATACATTAAAGGCTGAAGTAAATAGTTTGAACCAAGAGATATCAAGACTAAAACTTCAAGTACAAGACTTACCTAATTTAAAAAAAGAAAAAGCTGAATTAGAGAAAAAACTTAATTCATTAGATACTCCAACTATCTCAATTTCTGCAACTAAATCTGCAAAAGTTGTTAAATCTACAGCTGGTACATTTTAAGAAAAGATAGATGGCAAATCAAACCACAATAGCATTAAAGAATTCTGGTAATACTGGAAACACACCGACTGCCATAAATTTGGCATACGGTGAGTTGGCTATTAATTATGCGGATGGTAAATTATTCTATAGAACTTCAGCCGATGTTTTAGGTACTTATTCTATTGTTGTTCCTGGCATTAACAAAGATGTCATATTCAATGATTCAGGTGTCTATGGGTATTCAGCTGGGTTAACTTTTGATAAAGCAACAGCTAACTTAACGGCCACCAATATGGTCACAACAGCTGACCTTAATCTGAATAATCAATCCAGTATATCTGTTGGTTCGTATACTACGGCTAATACTTCACAAGTGGTTGTTGATACCTTTTCAGTTTCAGTATACCGAACTGCCAAATACACCATGCAATTAACTTATGGTTCAACTTACCATTCGGAAGAAATCATGGTCTTGCATGATGGCGCTACACCTAGAATTGTTGAGTATGGTGTCATCTATACTTCTGGTTCACTCGGTTCATTCGATGTTAATATTGTCGGTGGTCTAGTTGAATTATTATTTACCCCTATTGCTACTCCAACGACATTAAAATTTACCCGTACAGTTATTGCGGTATAAATATAGCATACTTATAATAACTTCGGGGATATGTGAACCGTGGCTAATAACCAAAATTTCATCGTCAAAAATGGCTTAACGGTCGGCGGCAATCAAAATGTAATAGATTCTAGCGGCAACTGGCTAGGTCCTCAAACAGCCTTTGCAAATGCTTCTTTTGCTACAGCTAATGTAAAATCCCACGTATATTCACAAGACACAAGTCCTTCTACTGCTAATGTAGGCGACTTTTGGATAGATTCGTCTAATGGTATAGAATATCTTTATACAACATCAAACTCTACAAACATTTGGGTAGAATATGGCCCAATTGGTTCAGTTACAGGTAACATCACATTTTCTGACCAAACAATCATTGGTTCTGTAGCTAATCGTGACCTGATAATCCAACAACAGGGTTCAGGCAATATAAGGTTATTATCTGCAAATGTAATTACCAATGGCACAATGCACATTGAAAATCACATTTTTAGTAATACTGATGCAGCTTTACATATTGTTGGTTCAGATGATGGTGGTTTTCAACTTCCAGCTAATCCTGGTTATATGATTCATGTAACGGGTCGTGCCAATACTCCTTCTCGTATCATTAATGATTCATTTGGATTGGGCGCATATGGTGTTATGGCTAATAGAGCGGCTCGAGGTTCAGCTAGTTCACCTTCTGCATTACTAAATGGAGATGTGATATCTCGGTATTCAGCTTCAGCCCACGATGGTACTTCATTTCCATTTTTGGGAACTGGTCGTATAGATATCATAGCCTCAGAAAATCAAACACCTACAAATAAAGGTTCACGTATTGAATTTTGGACAACTCCAATTGGGTCAAATACTTTAACATCTATAGCTTCATTTAATGGAGTAACTGTTGAATTTACAGGTAATCTAGTATCAAACACGGCTAATCATATATCTTATTTCCATGATTTAAAAGTAGAAGGTTCGTTATTAGTTAATACTGCAATATTTACATCAAACACTACACAATATATTGATTATTCATTAGTAGGAATGACATTAATAAATGTGGCCACCACAACAACTTTTTCACATCAAAATTTTAGAACTGGCGCATCAGTTCAAGTCATTGCTCATAATACTAGTGGTGTAGACCAAACTATAAACTTAACTGTACCATCAACTAATTGTACTGCTACACGAGATAAAAATGGTAAATATAATGCACCATCAAATAATATAACAATATTTACAGGAACAACCGCAAGTTATCATTTTACATCATTTGATGGCGATTTGGCAAACGTTTTTTGTGTAATAACTCCAACATAAGAAGAATAAAAAATGGCCTTTAGCTTTCCATCCAGTCCGACCATTAATCAAACATACACCTTTCAAGGTAAAACTTGGAAGTGGAATGGTACAGGTTGGGAATTAGCAACAGTTCTTCCTACTGGACCAGTTGGTGCCACAGGATTAACTGGACCTACAGGTCCATCAGGTACTTCAATTGTAGTTAAAGGTTCGGTTGCCAATTATGCAGCCTTGACATATCCATACCTTGGTGCCATTGGTGACGGATATATTACATCTGACACAGGACATTTATGGATATGGACAGGAACAGCATGGTCTGACGCCGGAGCATTCGTAGGTCCTGTTGGTGCCACTGGTGTTACAGGCTCAACTGGTACTACAGGTGCTACTGGTCCTACAGGCGTAACAGGTGCAACAGGTCTTACTGGTACAACAGGTTCTACAGGTTTAACTGGACCAACAGGGTCAACAGGTGTCACTGGTCCTACTGGACCAACTGGTGCTACAGGAGTTTCTGGTGTATCAGGTCTCACTGGCGCTACTGGACCTACAGGTTCTACTGGACCAACAGGCGCCACAGGAGTTTCAGGTGTATCCGGCCTTACTGGTGCTACCGGCCCTACAGGTTCTACTGGAGTTTCTGGTGTATCAGGTCTCACTGGTGCTACAGGCCCAACAGGTGCAACTGGACCTACAGGCGCCACAGGAGTTTCTGGTGTATCAGGATTGACGGGCGCTACAGGCCCAACAGGTGTCACAGGTCCAACTGGCGCCACAGGAGTTTCTGGTGTATCAGGATTGACGGGCGCTACAGGCCCAACAGGTCCTACAGGTGCTACTGGACCTACAGGTGCTACTGGACCTACAGGTGCTACGGGTCCTACTGGTTCTACTGGACCAACAGGTGCAACAGGACCAACCGGTTCAACTGGCCCAACAGGTCCTACAGGCTCTACTGGAGTTTCAGGTCCAACTGGACCAACAGGTCCCACAGGTGCTACTGGAGTTTCTGGTCCTACTGGTTCTACTGGACCAACAGGTCCTACTGGTTCTACTGGACCAACTGGCGCTACTGGTGTTACTGGTCCAACAGGCGCTACTGGATCCACAGGCCCAACCGGCGCCACAGGTCCAACAGGTCCAACAGGAACGACTGGTGCTACAGGAGTTTCAGGTGTATCAGGTCTCACTGGTGCTACAGGGGTTACAGGACCTCAAGGTAATTTTGGTGGTGCATCATTTGATTATTATGCCAATACTTCTACCTCTAATGCTGATCCAACTTCTGGCCATCTTTCATTCAATAATGCTAATTTAACTTTAGCTACTGTAATGAATATCAATGATGTGAATGATACTGGAACAAATGTTGCTTCATATTTAATAACAATCGATGATTCAACCAGCCCAATTAAGGGCTATGCAATGATTTCAGATAAGGCTAACTCAGCAATATTTGTCTTATATGCTATCTCAGGTACAATCACAGGAGGTCCTTCTTACTATTCTGTTCCTGTATCTTATTCATCAGGATCAGTCACAACATTTTCATCTAACGAAAATGTCATTATTACATTTAATAGAGCTGGTGATATTGGACCAACTGGTGCTACAGGAGTTTCTGGAGTTTCTGGTTTAACAGGTGCTACAGGTCCAACTGGGGCTACGGGCTCAACAGGTCCTACAGGTGCTACAGGTCCAACAGGAACGACTGGTGCTACAGGACCAACAGGTCCTACTGGCTCTACAGGTCCTACTGGTTCTACTGGACCAACTGGTGCTACAGGAGTTTCTGGTGTATCAGGTCTTACAGGTGCCACAGGTCCTGTAGGGCCAACAGGACCAACCGGCGCTACTGGAGTTTCTGGTGTATCAGGCCTTACTGGTGCTACTGGACCTACAGGTTCTACAGGCCTCACAGGTGCCACGGGAGTTTCTGGTGTATCAGGTCTCACAGGTGCCACCGGTTCTACAGGCCCGACAGGACCAACCGGTGCTACAGGAGTTTCTGGTGTATCAGGCCTTACTGGTGCTACAGGACCAACCGGTTCAACTGGCGCAACTGGTCCAAATGCTGGATATGCAAATAATATTATATTTAAAAATTCAAGTAATGTTGTTGCCGGTAGTAATAATTTAGTTTATACAGAAGTTGATTCAACTTTATCTTCACCATATTTCTTTTCGTCCAATAGTGTAGGAGATGAAGGTGGTGAAATTCGATTATCAAAATCCGCAACAAACACAGTTCTTAATACTAGTGTTACGGTAGACATATATCAAAATAAATTAAGAATTTTTGAAACCGGTGGCTCAAACCGTGGCGTATATATTGATATAGCTAATTCGGCTGGAACTGGTGTTTCAACTAATTTAATGTCTGCTATGATTGGAGCAACTGGTGTCACTGGACCAACTGGCTCAACGGGGGCTACAGGAGTTTCTGGTGTATCTGGTCTCACAGGTGCTACTGGACCAACAGGGGCAACTGGACCAACAGGCCCAACTGGTGTCACAGGCGTAACTGGTCCTACGGGGCCTACTGGCGCTACAGGTGTGTCAGGTGTATCTGGTCTCACAGGTGCCACCGGTTCTACGGGTCCTACAGGTCCTACTGGACCTACAGGTGCTACAGGCCCTACTGGACCAACAGGGGCAACTGGACCAACAGGCCCAACTGGAACAACAGGCGCTACTGGTGTTACAGGTCCAACAGGACCAACAGGTGTTACTGGTGTTACTGGACCCACAGGCCCAACTGGAGCCACTGGCCCAACTGGTGTTACTGGTGCATCTGGTCCAACAGGACCAACTGGTGCTACTGGACCAACAGGTGTCACTGGTGTTACTGGACCCACAGGCCCTACTGGTTCCACAGGATCCACTGGCCCAACAGGCGCTACAGGGCCACAAGGTAATTTTGGTGGCGCTTCATTTGATTATCATTTTAGTACAGTAACAACTGATACTGATCCAGGAACTGGTGGTTTAGCACTGAATAATGCGACCGCTGCATCAGCTACTATCATGTATATGGATTACACAGATGATTATGGTGCTAATACTGACCCTTTCTTGAAAACAATTAGTGATTCTACTTCTCCAGTAAAAGGACAAGTTAAAGTTACAGATAAAGCTAATTCACAAATATGGGCTTTCTATTCAATTACGAATACTATTACAGATACAGGTCCAGGTGATTATGTTAAAATACCAATTGCGTTTGTTACTGGTAGTGGATATTCAACAACATTTACAAATTCTGAAGACATCTTTGTAACATTTGCTAGAACAGGTGATATAGGTCCTACAGGTTCAACAGGTCCAACTGGACCAACTGGTGCTACAGGTGTATCGGGTCCCACAGGTCCTACTGGCGCTACTGGACCAACTGGTGTTACAGGTCCAACAGGACCAACTGGTGCTACAGGAGTTTCGGGTGTATCAGGATTAACAGGTGTGACAGGTCCTACTGGACCG
>Ga0209084_1001932_pt1 | contig 16737 bp, 9 predicted proteins | sample C_130820_MF_Meta_FD_187309 | JGI IMG/M metagenome (GOLD analysis project Ga0209084, IMG submission 187309) | Freshwater microbial communities from Lake Croche, Canada to study carbon cycling - C_130820_MF_MetaG (SPAdes) (version 2) | ecosystem: Environmental > Aquatic > Freshwater > Lake | place... | reverse complement strand
GAACTCAGCCGAGCTTGAGTTCGCCTCAGCTGACACGATCTCGCTGGATGTGACAGCGGATGAATTGCACGCTTCAGGCTCGCACCTGACTGGGTCTTTGGATGCCGCCATAGAGCACGCAACCGGCCTGGGCTTGAGTGGCCTGCATGCGCTGGGTGTGGACTTTATCGACATTGGCGGTAGTGCGAACAACGTTACGCTGCATATCAGCACCGATGACGTTGCTGCCATGAAGGTTGCAAAACTGAGTTTTGCGGCCAACGACCACATCCTTGTGGATGATGACAAATCAATAGGGTTCGCATCACTGCGTGATGCGAACGGCCAAAACGACACCACAGCGCAAAAGCTTGCCTCCATCGTGGGCGACTCCCTCGGCCTGCACGCCATGGGTATCGACCAGGTTGCAGTTGAGAAGGACGTTTTGGTTATCCTTAACCAGGACGCAAACTTTGCAGTGGGCGCCGATCAGTCGCTCAAAGACCTGCTCATCGCGCTGAGCGACTCGGGCATCACCGTCGGCGACATGAACCAATCGCAAGACGCTGTTAGCTCCGTATCGGTCGGCCCCAATGCCGACATTGCGATCAAAGACTCCATGGTCAAAGCCTTGCTTGATGATGGCACGTTGTCAGTCGATACGGCCTCCAACATCGAGGTAGATGCCGACGCGGAGCACATGAGCACCAGCTTGCTACAGCTCGTCGATATTGGCGCCGATAAAGTGGTCACCAGCAAAGACAAAGTCTTTGTTGACCTGGGCGCGGTGTCAGACGCTGGTCAGCTGTCGAAGCTGCTGTCTAGCTTGCTCGACGACCCAACAGACACCAACCTGTCAACGCTCTTTGTTCACCAGACCGATGGCGAAAGTGTTCACGAAGTGGGCCTGGTGCTTACGTCCGATCAGGCGGGCCTGGCTGCCGACATCGAAGGCAACACCAGTTTGTTGGCGCAGCTCACCCACGTGGGCATCACCGAGCTCCTGATCGCTACCGACGAAGGCGGCAAGGGCGACGTGCAAACGCTGGGTCACGAGTACCACAAGCAGCCCATAGCCTAAACAGAAGCATGCATGTGACCATTTTTTTAGTGTTTAACCGGAGGCGGGGTTTGATCAAAATTCTGACCCCGTTCTCTAAGGGCTAGGCCCGTGAGCATTTCTCCAATCTCATCCAAAGCGGCCCAAAGCCTGGCCGCCGAAATCTCAGCGCGAACGGCCCTGGAGACGCCGCTGCGCAAAATCCTGGGCCAGTGCAGGCAAACCTTCTATTTGGTGGTGGGATTGACCTACCTGCTGGAGTTGCTAAGCTTGGCGCCCATGCTCTACATGCTCAATGTGTACGACCGGGTCTTGAGCAGCCGCAGCGGCATTACCCTGGTTTCGCTCACCCTGATCGTGGTGGCCGTCTATGTGTTTTGGGGGGCGCTGGAATGGGTCCGGCAGCGCCTGATGGTGCGCCTGTCCCTGCGCATTGACTGGGACGTCGGCCCCGACGTCTTTGACGCCTCCTTTCGCAGCCACGCCCTGCGTAAAAACGTGGACGTGTACCAGCTGCTAGGCGACCTGATGGACCTGCGCCAGTTCTTGACCGGCGCGCCGCTGCTGGCCATCATCCAGGCGCCATTTGCGCTGGTGTTCATTGGCATTGGCTGGTTGTTTCACCCCTACCTAGCCATCTTTGCGACTGTGGCCTCGGCGCTCATCCTGTTCTTCACCTACATGACGCTCAAAGTATCGGGCCCCATCATGCGCGAAGCCCAGCAAGCCAAGTCCCAGGCCAACCGCGTAGCCGCTGACAGCCTGCGCCACGCTGAAACCACGCTCGCCATGGGAATGCTCGGCGCCGTGCGCGACCGTTGGTACGAACAACACAGCCAGTTTCTGACCAAACAGGTCTACGCCAGCGAAGCCAGTGGCCTGATGGGCGGCTTCACCGGCTTTATCACCCGCGCCATGCCCTCGCTGCAAATTGGCCTGGGCGTTTACCTGGCCATGCAAGGCCTGATCACCGGCGGCATGGTCATTGTGGCCAGCATGCTTGTCAGCAAAGCCATGGGCCCTATGAACGCCTTGCTTGCCAACTGGCGCTCCATTGCCACCGCCCGCCAAGCCTACGACCGCGTCAACGCCCTGCTGCTGGACGACGAGGTCTACCAGAGCCAAATGCAGCTCCCCCTACCCAGAGGCGAGCTGCTGGTCAGTGACTTGGTGGGTTTGCCCGTGGGCGCCAAGAAGCCGGTGCTCTCTGGCATCAACTTTCAGCTTGCCGCAGGCCAAGTGCTAGCCGTGGTGGGTCCCAGCGCGGCGGGTAAAAGCTCGCTCGTCAAGCTGCTGCTTGGGCTGTGGGCCCCGGCGGCAGGCTCGGTACGCCTTGACGGTGTGGAACTGAGCGACTGGAGCCACGATGAAGTTGGCCCGCATGTGGGCTACGTGCCCCAAGAAATTGAGTTCTTTGAGGGCAGCGTCGCAGAAAACATCGCCCGCTTAGGGGTAGTGGACTCGGAGAAAGTAGTGCAAGCAGCGGAACTGATTGGCATGCACAGTACGATTTTGGGCTTTCCGCAGGGCTACGACACCCCGATGGGCGAATCGGGCTTTGCCTTGTCCGGTGGGCAGCGCCAACGCCTGGCCATAGCGCGTGCGGTCTATGGTGCACCCAAATACATTGTCATGGACGAGCCCAACTCCAACCTCGACGATCCTGGCGAAGCCGCACTGGTGCAAACCATTAACAAACTCAAAGAAATGGGCACCACGGTGGTCCTCACCACCCACCGCCCGCGCCTGGTGGGCGCAGTAGACCTGATGCTGGTCTTGCAAGCCGGCAAACAAGTCGCCTTTGGCCCCGCCAAAAGCATTCTCGCCGCAGTGCGCCAGCAGCAAGTCGGCAGCGCGGTCGGGCGCAACCTGGCGGTCGTGCCGGTCGCCCCTGGGCCTACGCCAGCTTCCGCAACAACCACCCCCGCCCAGCCTGACCAGCCCATCCTCTCCCCCGCAGGAGCCGCTGCATGAGCAAAAGCCGCACGTCCACCACCCAGCTCAGCGGCGCCCTCGCGCGCGCCGACAGCTTTGTGAGCCGCTGGGTGAGTGGCTGGAACCCCTACGACCCCACTCGTCTTAAAACCCGCCAACTCCGTCCCATTGCGGTAGAAGAATCCGTGGTTCGCAAACATGCAGCTCAAGTCTTCTTGCTCTTCTTTGTCATCTTTGTGGTCTGGGCCTCTACCGCCCCAATGGACGCTGGCGTCTCGGTGGTGGGCAGCGTGGTGGTTATGGGCAACCGCAAGGCAGTGCAGCATCCCAGCGGCGGCGTGGTGCAAGAAATCCTGGTCAAAGAGGGCGACGAGGTCAAGCAAGGCGACATCTTGCTGCGCGTCAACCCGCTAAAGACCGACGCCCAGTCCACCGGTGTGGAGCTGCAATACATCAACCTGCTGGCGTCTGAGTCGCGCCTAAAGTCCGAGCGCGATGGATCCTCTGGCATCCGCTGGGCCGAGGAACTCGCTCGGCGCTTTCCGAAAGGTGACCTGCGCGTGCAGGAGGCCAAAGACCTGCAAGTACAGCTCTTTAACTCCCGGCACAGCGACTTTGAGAGCCAGGTCGCCAGCCTGCGTGAGCAGATTGCGGGCTTGACCGCGTCTTACCAGTCGCGCCAAGCGCAGTCGCGCAGCATTGACGAAGAAATGCGCAACTCCCGCGAACTAGCCAAGGACGGCTACGTGCCCAAAACCCAGGCCAACCAAGCCGAGCGTGCCAAAAGCGACATCGATGCCAGCATTGCCAACACCCAGGCCGAGATCGCCCGGGCCACGCTGCAGATCAGCCAGGTGCGCACCATGTTTCTCAAAGACGTGGACACCCAACTGCAAGAAATCCAAAAAACTCGTGATGCTGTGTTTGGCCAAATGGGCGCCGCCCAGTTTGACCGTAACCTGGCTCAGGTGCGCGCACCTGTCAGCGGCAACGTGGTGGGCCTCAAAGTGTTTACCGCAGGCGGTGTCATCACCAGCGCGCAAGTGCTAATGGAAATCGTGCCCAAGGACGAGTCTTTGGCGGTAGACGTGCACATCCCCACCAACCTGATCGACAAGGTGCGCGTGGGCATGCTCGCTGATATGCGATTTGTCGCCTTTAACCAGTCCACCACCCCGGTCATTGCGGGAGAACTCAAGGTGGTGGGGGCGGACAAGCTCGCGGGAACCACGCCGGGTGAGTCTGAGTTCTACATGGCGCAAATCCAGACCACGCCTGAGGGTTTGCAGAAGCTTGGCCAGCTCCAGGTGCAGCCTGGCATGCCGGTGGACGTGGTGATCAAGTCGGGCGAGCGCACCTTTATGAGTTACCTGCTCAAGCCCCTGAGTGACAAACTGGCCCTGGCCTTCAAGCAATAAGAGACAAGCCGCGTGACTATGTATTCCCTTTGCAAAAGCAACCGGGCCGCTGCCTGCCTGGCCCTGTGTACCCTGATGGTGCTCACCGGCACCCAGGCCCGTGCGCGCGACCTGCTGGCCGACTACCAAAAAGCCCTGCAGTTTGACCCCCAGTACCAAACCGCCCTGGCTGACCTCACCATTGCCCAGCGCAGCGCCAAAGAAGCTCAGTCGGTTTTTTACCCCGAGGCAACGTTCAATACCGAGCGTCTGGCCACCGACACTGCCACACGGGCGTCTTTAGGCATATCGCAACCGCTCGTTGATTGGGCGCGCTATCTGACATACCGCCAAGGTGCGCCCAAAGAGCTCTTGGGCGAGATCAGCCTGCAAATCAAACAGCAGGACCTGGCCAACAAACTCATCAAGGCGGCCATCGACCTGGTGCTGGCCAATGAGAGTCTGCGGCTGAACGAGACCAAGATCCGCTCGGTGGAGCAGCAAGCCCAGCGCGCTGCGCGCATGCTCCAGCTCGGCCAGGGTACCGTCACCGACCTACGCGATATCCAAGTAAAGCAAAGCCAAGCCCGGGGCCAACAACTCGCATTCGAGAGCCAGTTGCAAGTCGCAGTCAAGCAATATGCGGCTATTACTGGCGAGACACCGCGCGTCCAAGATTTTGTGCTGCCCCCTCAGCAAGGCAGCTATACGTTGCTGTCACTAGGCGAATATATCGATGTCGGCCTGCGCGCCAACCCCAGCGCGCTAGCCGGGCGCCTGAACGTCGAGTTGGCGCAAACAGAAGTTCAAAAAATCAAGGCCAGCTTTGTGCCCACGGTGCAGGCGCGCTACAGCTATAGCAAGTCTGGCGACAGCACCACCAGCCAAAGCTATGTGGGCGTGGCCCTGTCGGTGCCTCTGCGAGCGGGCACGGTGTACAACATGCAAAGCGCCGAAGCTACCGTGGTCAAAACGCAAGAGGCCTTGCGTGAGACCGAAAGCACCATCCGCCTGAACGCCGACAAGCTGCGCGGCCAGGTACAAAACGGCGTGCAGGCGCTCAAGATTCAGCGGGAAGCCATTGAGGCCGCAGAGTTCAGTGTCGAAGCCAATAACAAAAGCTACCAAGGCGGCGTGCGCACGGCGGTGGACGTACTCAACGCGATTCAAACGGTGTTTCAGGTCAAGAGTGAATACGTGACGCTGGCGACTACGCAGGCGCAAAACATTTTGGCGTTGCAACTCTTGGCAGCGACGGTTCCGCTGGAGGCGGTTGCGTCGACCAAGCAGTATTTGTTTGGGACGCCGTGAGACGCCAACGATATGAACCTCGCAGAAGGAGATCACCTTGAAGAATGAAACTCAGCACTTGGCCGGTGCATCCGTGCCCGAAGCAAGCGTTGCGCCTGGCAGGCGCAATTGGCTGCCATCGCTACGCCCGTCCTGGCTCCTTTTTAAGCCAGACGCAGGCACGGACGCCAAGAACGCTATCGCGCAGGAGCGCGAAAACCTGATTCGCGACGTGAAGCTTCTAAAAACGGCCCTTGAATCCGAAATTCAGGCCAAGACCCAGGCGCTTGAAGCGCTCGCCAAAGAACAACAGCAGCGCGCCAAGGCAGAAGACGAGCGCAGGGTGCTGTCAGAGCAGTTGCTTCAGGCGCAAGACGACCTCGGGAGCTTCGGCTTAAACAACAAAACGCAGGAAGACGCCAAGGGACTTGCCCAAGAAAAACCGAGCCTTGGCCAAAGAATCGCTGCGCTCAAAGCCGGTCTGGCGTCAGAAGACAAGGCCAAAGCAAATGCCGCAGAGCAACTGGCACAAGAAACCTCCGCACGCAAACAGGCCGACGAAGAGGCCGCTCTGCTACTTACCCAGTTGCTTCAGGTGCAGGAAGAGTTAGAGCGCTTCTACTTGAGCAACAAAGCCTTAGAAGAAAACGCTACGGTCTTTGCCCAAAGCCAGCGCGACTTCGAAGCGAAGACGAAAACCGAAACTGAAGCACTGCAGACCACCTTTGCCCAAGAAAAAGACATCTTGACACGAGAAAATCAGACCCTGACGCAAGACAAACAGAGCCTTGGTCAAGAAATCGCTGCACTCAAAGCCGGTCTGGCGTTAGAAAGCAAGGCCAAAGCACAGGCCGCAGAGCAACTGGCACAAGAAACCTCCGCACGCAAACAGGCCGACGAAGATGCTGCTCTGCTACTTACCCAGCTGTTTCAGGTGCAAGAAGAACTAGAACGCTATTACCTCGAAAACAAAGACCTCCAAACCAGCCTGCGCCAATTGAGGGCGCGGTTTGTGCGCATATTGTCGCGTCAGCCCGAGGGCATTGACTGGGAAACCGTGCAAATCCAGCCGCTTATGGTGGATGGCAAACCTGCGCTAAAGTGCAAGGCGGTACATGTTGCTGTCATGGGCAAAGAGTGGGAAGAGCTCACCTTTTTGGCCTTTAACCACAACGGCGTGCTGAGCTTTGGCGTGGAGCGCGGTGAAGACGTTTCTGGCACAGGCACTCTCACCCGTTGGCCGCATGCCTTGGCAGCACTACCGACGCTTACCGTGCGCTTGGGGCAAGACGCCTATGACGAGCCAAACCTGAACATACTCAAAGACTTAAGCACCAGCGACTGGGACTTGCTGCGCGGCCTGCCCCGGCTGGTGACCAATGGACTGCAATCCCTAGCAGGCGTGTGGCCCGTCGGGCAGCCCGATATGGTGACATGGCAAAACGCCGTGCAGTCAACGCCCCCGGCGCTCGAATGCCTTCCGGTGGCACTGCGGTATGACAGCTTCAAAATTCAAGGCGCTGCCACTCTGGCGGGCTATGAAAACTTGCAACTTCAATTCAACGCTTTGAGCCTGGGCCAAAAGCGCTTTGAGAACTTTGAGTTTCGCTTTGCCTGCAATCTGGGCACGCAAGGTGAATTTGGCCTGAACGCTCGGCTGGAATTTTTCAAGTTGAACGGCTCGCCTGTTTTTGAGCAATGGGCACCCAATTACCGTGACGGCCAGCGCGAGCGCCTTGATCTGGTATTTGTCTTCCCCAGTATCTTGAATTTGAGGGAATTCAGCGCACTGAGCACCAACGACCGCGCACTGGTCCTTTTGCTGGCCGATCTCTTGCCGTCATTGCTGGCCGACCTCAGCCCCAATGGCCTGGCGCTTAACCGCCCATTAGAGGACTGGACGGCTCTGGCGCAAAAACTGCGCAGTTTTGTCCGCGCGCGGCTTGACGTAACGGGCGTGCAAAAGCAGCCTGGGGCGTTGGTGGATGCGGTGTCCGGACCTACTCCGTCAACCGAGCCTGACGTACCCCTTGCGGCTAAGCTACGTTCTGTGACGCGTGGTGTGAGGCAAGGTGTGAAGCGAGCGCCTTTGCCCATTACCGAAGCGGAACCCGAGGCAGTGCCAATGCGTTTGAATCTGCGCAAAAAATGAAGAGTAACGTTCGATTCGCATCTATCAGAGGTAAGACGGGCAGTTCGCCGGTCGTTACCCTTGCGTCCGCCGGGCGGCTCCAATGAGTGTTTCGCCTTTCGTCAGGCCGGATGGCCCGATAGCCCAGGCTAATGCTGCTCTGCGGGAAGGGTTGAGCATGCAGGCCTTGGTGCAGTACTTTCACGCACTGCACGGTTCTCCTGAACTAGAAAAGTTCATCACGCCAAATATCAAAGCGGCCCTGAAAGGCTTGCGCTCAAAAGTAGCCGAAAGCACGCCCCAATTTCGTGTGGGTGTCTGCGGGTGGAACCTGGCAATCAATGCGGCAGGACGGGTATTTACGCTTGCTCACCTGTACGAGCAATTCGCCCAAGTTGAAGTAATTGGTTGCCTGTTTTCCAACACGGGCCATCAGATTTGGGAACCTTTTCGCCAAAGCAAGATTCCAATACGCACAATCTTGGTGGAAGAAGAAGCCAAATTTCTACTGCAAGCCATTGCACTGGTCGTGGCCCACCCCTACGACTTGGTTCATCTGTCGAAGCCCAGGTTGCCCAATGTGATTCTGGGAGCTTTGTATAAGTTGATTTGGGGCTCCCAAGTCATCATGGATATTGATGACGAGGAACTCGCCTTTGTCAACGAGTCCACGCCTTGCTCGGTATTTGAATGGATTGGCCATGTCGGCGACTTGCCGAAGGCCCAGGCCATAGCAGGCGGGGAGTGGACGCGCATTGCGGTCGGTCTCGCAAGGGGCTTTGACGGCGTAACAGTATCTAATACAGCGCTGCAAGAGCGCTACGGTGGCGTCGTCATCCATCACGCGCGTGACGAGGCGCTTTACAAACCCAGCCCCACCCGCAAACAGCAAAGTCGTACCCAATTTGGAATTGCGCCAGACAAAAAAGTAGTGCTTTTCCTGGGTACGCCGCGTCCCCACAAAGGCCTTACCGCAACAGCGCAAGCTATTGCATCGCTAAATCGGCCGGACATACTGCTTCTCATCGTTGGTGAATTTACTGATCTAAAAGCCAAATCTGAATTACAAGCAACGGGCCCGCAAATACAGTTTTTACCCAATCAGCCCTTTGCACTGGTGCCTGATATTTTGGCGATTGCCGATGCCTGTGTGTTGATGCAAGACGCCACCTCGTCCATTGCGCAATGGCAAGTTCCTGCCAAGATGAGTGACGCATTGGCAATGCAGGTACCTGTATTGGCTACCGATACCCCGGCACTGCGCGCCGCCTTATTGGCGGGGGCGCTGTTGCCGGTTACAGGGGATGGTTTAGGGCCCGCATTGCTTCGCGTGCTGCATGATGTGGCGCTTAGGCAGCAGCTTCAATCCGCAGGCCGCAGCTATTTTGAAAAACATTTGTCTAGCGGCATCAGTGGCTTGGCTCTTCAAAAAGCGCTAGCAGATTGCCCCAATCGCGCACTCTCAGGCCCACTGTGCGATCTGATCTATGCCGGACGCCGCTCCCCCTGGATTAAGCCACTGCGCTGCTTGCTCGAACCCGAAGGAGCGCCATATTCAACGCCTCAGGCGTTTAAGGCGCCCAGTTCCCTTCAATTTGATAGCCCCACCAGTGTGGCAAAAATCGCTTTTGTCGTCCATGTCTATTACCCCGAGCTCTGGCGAGAAATTGCAGACCGGCTATTGGCTATCGAATTTCCATTTGATCTGTATGTCACCACATGCAACGAAGTGGAAGCCTTGGTGCGTAACATCGTGTTGGCTGCTTTTCCTGCCGCCACCGTATGTGTCTTTCCGAATGTCGGCATGGACATCCTTCCCTTTTTGTCTTTGGTAAACAAGCTCGCTGAGAGTGGCTACACCGCAGTTTGCAAATTGCACACCAAAAAGGGCGACGGTGTGCTTGCGGCCCAATGGCGAACTGCGATGGTGAGCGCATTGATTGGCACCTCTGAATCAGTACAACTTGTAGCACAAGCTTTCGCAGCCGATCACCTGCTGCAGCTAGCGGGCCCTGCGGAATATTTTCTGTCGGCGCGAAAGCTCATGCTAGACAACGAACCGGCAGTGAGCGATTTATATGCGGGCCTGAGTCGGCAAAGCGGGCATGTATCGATTCCAGGCGATTGGGGATTTTTTGCTGGAACCATGTTTTGGGCGCGCCCCTCAACGCTAAAGCACTTGGCTGAAATGGTGCTGAAAGTGCCATTGGCCAAATTTGAACCCGAAGCCGTCAAACTGGACGGCCAATTTGTGCACGCGATTGAGCGCGTTTTTGGGCTGTTGCCTGCGCTTTGTGATGGAAAAATTGGTTTGCTGCATCAAGGCCTTCAGCGAGAAGGCCTTGATGCAGCGGATGATTTCAGTTCGCCACAACACCACTACCCTGTTCTGCAGAAGGTCTACCCAGGTGCGCAAATCGGTGTGGCGTCCATGAGTGCACTGGCCCGGCAGCACCAGTCGCTGACCAGCGATGCAAATGCACTGCGCACCGTGGACGTATTTGACGAAGTCAACTACTTAGAACAAAACCCGTTGCTTGAAGGATTGGGCGTCGACCTTACTGCCCATTATTTGTTGATAGGCCGCTTTAAAGGCGCGTTACCCCACCCAGACTTTGACGCCGCACACTATTCGCACCTACACGGCCATCTGCTGCGTGGTGGCAAAGACCCATTTACCCACTATGTACAAGAAGGTGCCAGCAAAGGCTTGGATTTTTGTAACTGGCAGCCCGGTTTGGGCAGCAAATCGCCAAGCCTGCGCTTCCAGATATTGGGCAAATCCTTGCTTGATTGGGGTGCCGAGAGGCGTAAGAAGCGAGAAGCTAATTTGGTATCCATTATTGTGCCTGTATACAACCAGAGTGAACTCACCGAGGCATGCATTGAGTCCGTATACCAACATACACCCCCTGAACTGTTTGAGCTGATTATTGTTGACAACGGAAGCGATGCGCCGACACAGCAAGTAATGCGAGATTGTCAGGCGCGCTGGCCTAATCTGAATATTGTGCGAAACGAAGAAAATTTAAACTTTTCGCTAGGATGTAATATTGGATTCAAGGAAAGTCGTGGCGAGATTGTAATTTTTTTAAATAACGATACCACCGTAACCGCCGGATGGCTGAACCCTTTGGTGCAGCTGCTGAGGAAACCTGGTGTTGCCGTCGTTCAACCCAAACTAATTTATCCCGACGGCAGCATTCAGTGCATGGGAATCGAATTTACGACCAACGGGTTTTTCGGTTATCCAGTTAAGGAAAACACAAGTGCCGCGCTAGACAGTTTGGAAAACCATAAAGCATTACTTGCTGTTTCAGGTGCCTGCATGGCAATGCATGCGCAAGACTACGCGCGATTAGATGGACTAGATCCAGTTTATGTAAATGGCCAAGAGGACATTGATCTGTGTCTTCGTCTAAATAGGGCGAGCAATGGGGTCTGTTGCAGTGTCGCCATCGCTAGCAAGGTAATACACCACGAGAGCAAAACCAGTGGTCGAAATAGGTATGTTCAGAGCAACCGGACAGATTTTGCGAAAAGATGGTTGAAATCCATATCCGAGGCATTTATTCCTGGTTCGATAAATCCTAGGTCGTTAGCGCACGGCCAAAAGCAGCTTGTCGGTCAAAGATGACTATGCAATATCAGTCGGTACCAATAAGATCAAGCGGAAGCGGTCGGTTGCGCTACCGGGCAGCGTCCCATTTCAGACTTCCGGTCACGCGCTTGATGGACGAGTCAACACAGAAGGCGCGAAACATTTACACGTCCGAAGGACGCACGGCATACACGGCCTGGTTCTTCAGTGTGGTTAGGCAGCTCAATATTGCCCCTCTTCTGGCCGGGCGATGGCGCTCGTGGGTCAAGTCGCAGCCAAGCTACAAGGGACCGCAGTTGGAACGGACCCATGCTGCAACAAGCTTGGTCACACCAAGCACACCCACAAATAAAGCAGACAAGCCCTTTGGTGTAAACCTATATGGCTTTGCCTATGGTGAGCTAGGTATTGGTGAAGACTTGCGCATGGCCGTGGCCTGCTGCGAAGCTGCTAACATTCCATACTATGTGGTGAATGTGGATGCCGGCAATATCAGGCAAGCCGATAACTTGCTAAAAGGCAAAACCCACGATCTGCACAGCAAAGATCTGCCACCTTATCGAAACAATATATTTTGCTTGCCTGCATTCGATACAGCCAGCCGCATATTTATGCAAAAGGGAGCAAGCGCTTTTGAGGGCTACCACAACATAGGCTGGTGGCCTTGGGAGCTAAGCGTATTTCCTAAAGCTTGGCAGCCCCATGCATTTAAGCTGGTAGACGAGGTATGGGCCAGCAGCACATTCTTAGAAGACATGTACAAGCGGTCTACAGGCAAGCCAGTGCATTTGGTACCTTTGGCGGTGAGTGTGGATAGGCTAAAAAAACACCCGCGCAAATACTATGGCCTGCCAGAAAAGAAATTCCTCTTTTTATACGTGTTTGATTTCAATTCCTCTGTAGCCCGCAAAAACCCCATGGCTGCAGTGAATGCATTTAAGAAAGCATTTCCGCAAACAGACAAATCAGTTGGCTTGGTTTTAAAAACCATGAACACTAACCCAGCTAGCCCTGAATGGCAAGCTTTCTTAAAAGAATGCAAAGTAGATAAGCGAATTTATGTGCTGACTGAAACAATGGATAGGCCCGATGTTTTGGGCCTTATTGACTGTTGTGATGCCTATGTTTCCTTACATAGGGCAGAGGGATTTGGACGGACAATAGCAGAGGCAATTTTATTAGGTAAGCCAGTTATTGTGACCAATTATTCTGGCTGCGTTGACTTTAATTCACGTACTATTTTAAATTGTTACGTTTCATTTTCAATTTTAAAGGTTTTAAAGGGAGAGTATCAATGGATTGAGCATTCAGATATTGCTGTTTGGGCTGATCCTGATGTCCAGGCGGTAGTAAAAGAATTGAAAATGATTAAATCTAAAGAGATAACTGCATCGTGCCGAAATAATTCAATTGCTTTTGGGCAGCAGAGGTTTAGTGTTCATTCGGTATCTAAATTATTATTTGGAATTTTACATGCAATTCAATATTGAAAACAAAAAAGGTAAAAGAAACTTCAAAAAAATAAAGAATGTAGTTAATTCTATGCCGTCAGCTGTGATTCTATCAACACAGCGTTCAGGTTCTACTTTACTATGTGACTATTTACATCAGAAGGGTTTTGGTAAGCCCGATGAGCATATATTGAAAATGATGTCGGTTGATGATTTGGAAGAATTTGAAAGAGGTGATTCGACGTTTTTTTTGAATAGATTTAGCATTGATGAATATATTAATTTATGTATTCATGGGGGTGTATTTTGTACAAAAATCATGTCTAACCATGTGATTCAGCTTACAGAAGCGGTTTGTCGTTTGTATAAAAACACAAATAAATTAGCTAAATATATTTCTTTTTTCGATATATTTTCGGACTCTATAATTGTTTTGTTAAGAAGGAGAGATTTCCTTAAGCAAGCAATCTCAAGACATTTTTCTGCTAACACTGGTGTGTGTCATGAAATTGCAACTGATAATTTTTACTTTAATGGCGTGAAAAACTTTGATTTAGATGTGAAAGCGAGAGTGATATATTCGTTTCGAAATATAGAAAAGGAGCTTCAAGCGATTGATTATCAAAATTCTTGTTTGGATGTCCTTGGCGATTTTGCAAGAAAAAATGAGCATTATGTTATTGATATGGTTTATGAGGATTTTGTTTCAAGCGGCTATGTTGATAGTTATATTGACGATGCATTGAAAGTTGCTTTATTAAAATACAATTTACCAATTTCTAAGGCTGTATACACTCCATCATTAAAGATGACCTCTAGTATTTATAGTGGTTATATGGAATTGGTTCACAAGCGCGTTAAATCTGATTATTTTGAAAACATGACAAATGATGAGTTATTATTGCTTATTATTGATTCAATGAGAGAGTTTAGAGAGCTTGATCCCGCCTGGTTTGATATTCAAATTTCCTACATTATGAACGGGAGGTACGCTTAAAATGGCTAATTCAATTGTTTCACAATTTCATGGCTTTATTAAGCTTGGAGATACTACGGGGGCAGAAAAGGTTCTTCAAGGCATGATTGATAATAATTATCCGTCGTCGTTAATTTCAAGTCTTCAATCAATTTTATTGAGTGAATCTAAAGATAAACATCTACCTTTGAATGTGGATGATGCATTAGTTAGTGTAATTATTCCAATTTATGATCGTGAAGATTTATTGATTGCTGCTATTAATTCAATTCTTAATCAAACATATAAAAATTTTGAGTTGATCTTAGTTTCTGATGGATCTCCTTCAGGTACTTTAAAGGTAATTGATTCATATAAATCTCATCCAAAAATCAAAACTTATTTCTTTCCGAGGCCTTTTGGGAATGCTGTTAGGGCGCGCAATAAAGGAATTCTCGAATCTTCAGGTAAATACATCGCATTTCTAGATAGTGATGATGTAGCGCTGCCGAATAGGCTTGAGTTATCTGTAAGGGTTCTTGAGAATGCATCTGTGGATGTCGTTTATGGTGACTGGCAAGCTGTTCTGGACGGGTCGCGACTTATCGATAATATCGAAAATGGTCAAGTTATTCAATCTGCCGATTATGATGTGGAGTTGTTAAGGAAATGTTGCATACCATGTCAAAGTACGGTTATTGTTCGTAAATCTGCTATATATAAAAGTGGATATTTAAAAAATAAACTTGAATATCGTGAAGATCATGAGTTTTGGGTTCGTCTCGCATATTTTGGTGCAAATTTTTTACGAATACCCGAGATTTTGGTGAAATTAAGATTGCATGCTGGAAATAATGAACTGAATTTTAATTCAGAAGACAATCATTGGGCGAACCTGGTGCAGCAAGAGTTTTGTATACGAGGAATGATTCCAAAAAAAATTGTTTTTGTGTTACCAAGTGTTGGAATATCAGGAGGTATTGGCGTAGTCTTCAAACATGCTGACATGTTAATGGCTGCTGGGCATGATGTGACTATTTTGAATTTTGGACCAGTAAACGATGGAAATTGGTTTCCCAATAGAATTACGCCAATTGTTCATATTGATGACTTGTCATCATTTAATTCTTCAAATATAGATTTATTATTCGCTACTGAGTGGAGTACTGTTGCGCATTTAAATAAGTTTTTCGCTAAAAGAAAATTGTATTTCGTTCAATCTGATGAGCGTCGCTTTCACGATGATGCGGATAAAATCGCAATTGTTCATTCCACATATCAAATGAACTTAGAGTATGTAACGGAAGCGCATTGGATAAGAAGCATGTTGAGAAGTGAGTTTTCAAGAGACTCATATTATGTTCCCAATGGCTTAGATCCAAAATATTTTTACGAGGGAGAGCCATTGGAGCCCAAGAGAAAAGATCGAGTTCGCGTTTTACTTGAAGGTCCCATATGCATTCCATTTAAAGGTATGGCGGACAGTTATGCTGCTGTTGCTGATCTGGATTGTGAAATTTGGATTATCAGTTCGGCAGGGAAACCGCCTCCTGATTGGCGATATGATAAGTTTTTTGAGGCAGTCCCGTTTGTTGAAATGCGGAAGATATATAGCTCATGCGATATTTTCTTGAAAATGAGCCGTGTGGAAGGTTTTTTTGGCCCCCCTTTAGAGGCAATGGCATGTGGCTGCTCAGTGGTTGTGGGTAAAGTTACTGGATATGATGAATACATAATTCATGAACACAATGCATTAGTAGTTGATCAGGGAGATGTTCAGTCTGCTCATAACTCAGTTGATAGATTAATTAATGACTCTGAACTTAGGATGCGCTTGATTAGTAATGGATTTGAAACTGCTAAAGAGTGGACATGGGAGCAGTCTGCACGTTGTATGAGCGAAGTTGTTAATGAATTTTAAAGGCTTGGTCAAATTTTCGTGAGGTTGCTAAATTACACATTAATCAAGTTATTTATTTCGTCATGAGCATTTTCGTTACTGGTTGCGCTGGCTTCATAGGCAGCAATTTCGTTCACACTTGGTTATCGTCTTCAGACGAAACCGTGGTGAATTTAGACAAACTCACCTATGCAGGAAATTTGGCCAACTTGGATGCCCTCGAGGACGACAAGCGTCACGTGTTTGTGCAAGGTGACATTGGTAACCGGGCCTTAGTGGCCAACCTACTTGCTCAGCACAAGCCCCGTGCGGTGCTGAACTTCGCCGCCGAAACCCATGTAGACTGATCCATCCATGGCCCAGGTGACTTTATTGAAACCAATGTGGTGGGCACGTTCAATTTGCTAGAAAGCGTTCGTGCTTATTGGCAAGATCTGTCGGCGGCAGAAAAAGAAGCTTTCCGCTTTTTGCATGTGTCTACTGACGAGGTGTATGGCACGCTGTTGCCTACCGACCCGCCGTTTGCAGAAACTAAGGCGTTTGAGCCTAACAGCCCCTACTCAGCCAGCAAGGCCGCCAGCGACCATTTGGTGCGTGCATGGCATCACACCTATGGCTTGCCTGTGCTGACCACCAATTGCAGCAACAACTATGGGCCGTATCACTTTCCAGAAAAGCTGATTCCCTTGATGTTGCTCAACGCCTTGGCAGGCAAGCCATTGCCCATTTATGGCGATGGCCAGCAAGTGCATGATTGGCTGTATGTAGAAGACCATTGCCGTGCTATTGCACGAGTGCTTGAAGCTGGCAAAGTGGGCGGGACTTACAACATCGGTGGTTGGAACGAAAAGACCAACCTAGAAGTGGTGCACACTCTGTGCGCTGTGCTGGATGAGCTGAAGCCACGTGCAGATGGCAATGCGTGCTGCGGCCTCCTTGAGCCTGTAGCTCTTGCCCTCAAACTCCAGCATCGTGCACCGGTGCATCAGCCTATCAAGAATGGTGCTGGCCATCGTCACATCCCCCAGATACTTGCCC
>Ga0209084_1001931_pt1 | contig 16742 bp, 15 predicted proteins | sample C_130820_MF_Meta_FD_187309 | JGI IMG/M metagenome (GOLD analysis project Ga0209084, IMG submission 187309) | Freshwater microbial communities from Lake Croche, Canada to study carbon cycling - C_130820_MF_MetaG (SPAdes) (version 2) | ecosystem: Environmental > Aquatic > Freshwater > Lake... | reverse complement strand
TATTCCTTTTGTACCACGGGTTTGTTGAGAAGCAGCAATCAAAGCATTAGAAAAACCTAAGTCTTTGTTTCTTTGGCTCATTTCGCCAGTTTGTCTCTCATGTTCTGCTTTATCTCTATTGGCTTGCTCTTCTAAATACTTACCAAAAGACTCACCTACGGGTTTAGCTAAGGCTGTAGCTTCCGGGTGGGCTGCTATGTATTGCTGTTTAAACGCATCAAAGTCTACCGGGGCTTCTGGTTTATAAGCTTTGTATTGATCAAAAGCTTCTTTAATCATTCCCTCGGCGGTCATACCGCCTCCTGCATACCCAATAATGCCACCTTCTTTGAAGTTGTACATTGAATTAGATACGGGTAATTGAGCTACACCACCCTCATATAAAGCTTGAGGTGGTTGTTGAGGCATCTGTTGAGGCATCTGTTGCGGCATACGTGGTTGCATCTGCGGCATGTTTGCCGATATTCCAATTGGATTAGTATTTTGAGCCATCAATTGACCTTCAATCTTATCTTTCACTGTGCCTTGAGGAGGTGACACAGGTGGAGCTGATTGTAAGCTATCCAAGAATCCAAGTGGGATAAATTTCATATCTTGTGGAACGCTCGGATCATTGGACAATTTATGAAGATAAGCTTGAAAAGCTGTCTTTTGTTCTGGCGTTGTAATATGAGAAGCCAAAGACTTTAATCCGTGGGTCATCTCCCCAATGTCTTTTCTTGGATCTTGATACATATTTATTCCTTAACCTATGCCCAATTGTTTTAACTTGGCGGCTATGTCTGGATTAGTTACAACACCCAACGCAGCTAATATATTCCCAGTGTCAGACATTGCATTAGGAGTAGTCACTGCGGTAGATATAGGCAATCCTCCCAATAAACTCTGTTGGAATGCCAACTGTTGATATGGATACAACTGTTGTTCTTTGAATTGAGCTTGATCAGCCTGAACACCCTGTTGTGCAATATCACGTTGAGCCGCACCTGCTTGACCCAGCATATCGAGAGTCTTGATGCCTGTGTTGGCGCTGAACTGACGAGAAGCTTCGGTGTTCTGTTGAGCGGCGGCTTGCCTTGCTTGATCAGCATTGAACTGAGACATGGCATTGCTATAGGCTGTGTTGTAACCAGAACCAATCAATTGATTGCTCTTGTCAAGCAAGTTGCGGTTCTGTTCACCCATTAATACAGCTTGGCGACCTCCTCCATAGGCTCCTGCGCCTGTTAGTTTAGATGCATCCATTGTGTTATTGATCTGCGCTTGTCTCTGTAGCTCAGACAGTTGAGGAGCCAATGAAGCACTTAAATAGGGATTCATGTACTTCTGGGCTTGCTCTTGATTAAAATCCTGTGATTGATAGTCCATAGGGTTATAACCAGTCTGCGCCATTTGAGATAAGCCTGCAAACTGTTGATTTTGCAACGCAGATTGCCCCGCCGTTAATGGCCCTTGGTAAGTTTGCATAGGAGCATTAGCCAAAGCTTGGCCCTGTCCTAGCATTTGAGTTACATAGGGAGCCACATAAGGAGACAAAGTATTGGATGATTGACCGCCTGTGTTGGTCAATCCTGCTATGCCTGACGTAATTCCCGAAGATACAGTGCTTCCATTTTCTCCCGCATATCCTTTTACATTCCCACCCATTGCATAACCAGCAATACCGCCAGTAAATTTGTCTGGATTAATTTGTTTGCCTTGTTTAGGATTTCCTGTTCTGGCTTTTCTAATTTTAGCCATCATGTCGTAGAGTTTTTTTGCCCCAGCATCAGAGTTGCCATTACCCATATGGGAGACAACGTCAGCAGGAATAACAAACTCACCATGACTTAGCTTTGCACGTTCTCTGTCATCAATCGTTGTGTTGATTTCATCCGCCATGCCATCTGTATCACCAGAAAGATAACGAGGCTGTTTTGCTCCTCCACCAGCGGCATAACCCATTAGACCGCCTGCTTTAGCTCCTCCAGCATTATCATAGTTCATGCTGTATGCTTGTTGAAAAGCTTGTTGGACAACAGGGGCAGTATCAGCTCCAGTAACCGCAATCACTTGATCCGGGGTATACCCTTGGCTCATCAATGCAGAAGCAATAGAAACGTTATCTGCTCCACTGGCTTGCATAGATTGAATTGTGCTTACTATTGAGTTGGATGTTGGAGTAGGAGCAGGAGCAGGAGCAGGAGCAGGAGTAGGGGCAGGAGCAGTGTAACCAACTGAATTTGCAAAATTTGAATTGATTGGTACATTATTAGCGGTATCAGCGTTTAATATTGCTTGAGCAATAGGGCTTATACTTGTAGGAGTGGGAGCAGTATAGCCAACTGAATTTGCAAAATTTGAATTGATTGGTACATTGTTAGCAGTATCAGCTTTAAATATTGCTTGAGCAATAGGACTCATAACAGGGGTTGAAGTAGCGGCTGCACCATAATTTAAGTTACTAATTCCTCCTGTATACCCAAGATTTTTAGCTACTGTAGCCGCATCAGCTTGCCCTAAACCATATTTAGTAATGATATCTTGTGGGTTTAAACTTTGGGCATTAATTAACTGTTGAGCTTTTGCATAATCCCCTGCGTTATAAGCTGCCAAAATAGGATCTACCGCAGGAGCGGGAGGAACATACTTGCCTGTTGGATTAGCTTGTTTATATAAATCAGTAATTTGTTCAGTAGTCATGCCTGTAACAGCAGCTACACGTGAAGGAGATATAGAAAATTTATCCATTGCTTTTGCAATTTCTGCATTTCCGCCACCGCCAGCTTGAATGTTTTGTATATATTGCGCTATATCAGAATTTGTATATGCGGGAACAGGAGTTGGAGTAACAGTTGGTGTTCCTGTAACTGTTGGAGTTCCCGCAACTACTGGAGTTCCTGTAACGGTTCCCGGTTTTGTTATTGGGGTTCCTACAACTGGGGTTCCTGCAACTGGGGTTCCTACAACTGGGGTTCCTGCAACTGGGGTTCCTGTAGTCCCTGTAACTGTTGGAGTACCCGTAACAGTTGGAGTAACAGTTGGAGTACCCGTAACAGTTGGAGTAACAGTTGGAGTACCTGTAACGGTTGGAGTAACAGTTGGAGTACCTGTAGTTCCTGTAGTACCTGTAACGGTTGGAGTTCCCGTAACCGTTGGGATTACTGGAGTCCCCGTAGTTCCTGTAGTTCCTGTAACAGGCGAAGACGTTGTTCCAGGTTTTATTGCCTCTCTAAATAAATTCGTTATTTGTTCAGTAGTCATTCCTGTAGCCGCAGCTACTTGAGCCGTACTTACATTAAATTTCAACATTGCATTAGCTATGTCGGTATTTGTTCCTCCATTTGCTTGGATTTGTTGGATGTATTTAGCTATGTCAGATGCGCTATAAGCGTTATTTCCAGTAGGAAGCCCTGCTATCCCTGAAGTATTAACACTACTTGGTTGTTGGGTTAACGTTGGCGGATATGTTTGCCCGCCGGGTTGTTTGTTCCAAGGCATAGCAAAGCTAGGCACTGGAGCGTTGGGTTGATTAGCCGCAATAGCTTGCGCTTGCGCTTGAATCATTGCCTGAGCGTTGGCTTGCTGGCTGGGATCAGAATAAATGGTGTCTGTAAAGTATTGTCTTCCAGAGCTTCCGGGTACTCTATAAGGATCAGTTGTCCCGGGGACTTGCATCCTATTGGCTACAAGACTAGGAATGCCTACAGCAGATTGCCCGCCTCCTCCACCGCCATTACCAGATAAAGCAGATGCCAAAGCACCAGCCGAAAGAATGCCTTTATTTTGTTGGATAAAATTGGTAACACCTTTAAGAGCATCTTGCCAATTAGTACCAAACGATGCATTTTGACCGGGTATAGTGGGTTGAAACGTAGAGTTTTGCAAAACATCTGTGTTTAAACTACCATTTTCGTACAATTGAGGGGCAACATATGGAGCAGTTGGCGCTCCTGCTTTATTAGCCGTGTCGTATGCACTCAAGTCATCATATTCAATATCATCAGGCATAATTAACTCCTTAAAAGAGATGGTAGACCTACTGATCCACCTGTATACATTTGCTCGCCTTCATAAGGATTGTTTGCCTCATAAGGATTTTCTTCCCCAAAAATACTCTTTAATGTTTTAGTTTTAGCCATTAAAGGATGTACTAAAGTCTGTCCTGATTGTAAACCAGCTACCCCATTATTGGAAGCGGCAGGTGCAGTCTGTCCAAAACCTACAGTTGGTTGTGCAGGCGCAGACTGTGGAGTCATTGATTTAATAAAATTTGAGGCTTGAGAAGCTATTTTTACATCTGGACTTCCAGTCAAGCTTGCCAAAGCACTTAATGCTCCTGCGGTGTCACCCTTCTTCAAAGATGCTATGCCACCTAAAATCTTTGTAGCCTCTACAGAACCAGCAGGGAGAACATCTGCAAAGCTGTTTAAACTACTAACCAAGCCAGCTAAGTTCCCGGTTTTTAAAGCGTTTATACCGCTTGCTGCGTTCTTGGCTGTGTTTAAACCAGCTATAGTCTCAGGACTAAATCCCAGTTGATTGCCAAGTCCTGCTGCCGCCGTTATTCCATTGAGAACGGTTGACATATCTAACTTGCCGTGAGCCAACGAATTAGCTGCGTTTAAACCAGCCATGACTGGTGCTGCGCCGGGGATCATTGAAATTCCTGCCATTAATAATGGCGTTCCAGCCCATCCACCTTTAGATGTATCTTGTACGGGAGCGGCTTTGCCAGACGCATCCCATACGGGTTTAAATTTAGATTGACCGCTTAATTTACCATTTGCATCCGCAGGGAATACAGGATTTGAACCACTAAAATTGGTTAGGTTACCTTGGCTATCGTAGTTTGCGTAAACTTGTACTTTTGGATCCCAACCAGCAGGGGTATCAATTGGGACTGTGTATGTACCGGGGTCTGATTCATCTCCACCCGGAACAAATCTCATTCCTTTTGGATTGCCTTTAGCTTCAAGACTTTGAGGATCAATAGTTTTTGGCGCAGATTTAATAAGGTCTGAGGGTAAACCCGTAAACGCTGAATACGTTGCTAGGTCATTGTTTGCCCATGTGGGTAGTGCTGTTGCCATTACCCAACTTTCCAATTTGTTCCATCAGAATACACTGGCACTTTTACCGCACCGCCAGAAACTACAGTATTTCCAAACACAGGAGCCAAAGCATCGGATACAAATGCTACAGTACCAGCACCAGAAGTTACTGCGCTTGGCAATGTAGCCACCGTGTAAACGGTATATGTGATTGTGTTTAAATTAGCAGATGCATTCAACTGCCCCATCAGTTTATCTATACGGTTAAAGTACAACCGCAACACATTGTTTAACTGTTCTTGGTACAGCCGTGTGTATTGCTCTCCAGCCAAAGGCAAATTGGGAGCTACTGTTTTGAATAGCTCGTCTTGAGAAGTAATGATATAACTCATCTGCGTCCGTCTGGTCTAATGTCGATACGAGGCGAGCCTAACTGCCATGTCGTACCAAGGTTTGTAGAACCCACTTTAAGAATCAACTGGCGACCACGTACTCGAGTATTGATCTGTCCTGTAAATCCTTCTGTTACCACATACTGCGCCCCAGTCAATAGATTGACCGTACCACCTACTGGAACCCCTGTGCCTGAACCCGAGTTTTGCATGGGATAGAAAGTAAACGTGGCTTGCGGTGTAGGACTAGAATCCGACCCCGAGAACGTCAAGTCAGGCAACATTCTCCAAATAAACCCAAACTTATCCCCATCGTCAATATCAAATTCACAAGAAGATACATAAGCAGTAATTGGCGCTAAAGTACCTGTTTCCCCATCATCATTACCATATTCATGGTTGACCAGATTTTTGCTATACGTAGCCGCAATAGGATAACTTCTTAATCCTGAATCAAGCCATGCAGTTCGTCCCATTGTGCCGTAATACCACACGCCTATGCCACCATTTGCGTTCTTTTCTGCATAGTTGTACACAACATACCGATTGATGACCGTACTGCCTGAAGAACAATAGAAGAACCAAACTTCATTAAAGCCTTCATTGGTACTGGCAAAACATTGTTGGTTTTGGCTTAAGTTAATATCTTGATAAATATATCTACGCAAATCACAATTTAGTGTTTGAACACGACCATCGTACATATAAAACTTATCAATCCCCATCCAATAAACTACTCCCGATGCTTGAGCTATAGCGTTCTGTCCAATGATAGAGATATTATCTCCAAGCAATTGACTACTCCATACCGCTGGCAAGCCAACATATTGAAGTGAATACACGGCTGAGTCACTCAGCACCACGATCTCTTGGCGAGTTTGGATGGATGTAACCAAGTAAGATCCATGAGACAATCTAACGCTACCTGCCTGATTGGTAGCACTTGGAGTCCATTGAGTTACAGATTCTTGATCCGTCCAGCGAATGAGCATAGGATCTTGTATAGAGCTGCCGTAATCGTTACAGCCAAAAGCAAAAGTAAAGCGACTGACATCAGACACATATACAAAATTCTGAACGGTAGGTGTATCGGACGCACCATATAGCGATGATAGCGGGATAAGATTTGGAAGTATGTAATGAGTTCCAGACTGCGTTCCTGATGTATTGATTGCCGCACCACCTGCTGTAGCGGCTAAGTTAAACGTAAATCCAGTAGAGTTAATCACATAGTAAGTGACACCCGGAGTCAGTCCCGTAGGCAGAGCAGATGGATAGCCTGTATTGGTTAAGATAACAGGCGAATTATTGGTCAAACTAACAGTAGAAGTTACTACCGCAGGTGTTGCAATGGTTATGGTAAAAGATGCGGGGGTTACACCATACTGAGAATCCCAGTAATAAATTTGACTGCCATTAAAACTGGCTACCAAGTTCTGTCCAAAGTTAGACTGACTCCACAACCTTAGTCCAGCAACTGAAGTGCTACCATATCCCCAGACACCCAATCCCCATCCACCTGCGCCCCAGCCAGTTAGAGGAACTTCATACTCTAAACCTACATTGATTTGATATAAAGCCTGAACTGTCGTACCACCTCCACCGCCCGGAACAGATGAAGTAGCTGCGGTTGCAGATTCAATCGTATAAGAATTGTTGCTTACATAAGTTATCTGGTATTCACCGTTTAAACTTAAACCACCAACAGTTGCAGCATTGCTAAAAGTAACAAAGTCACCTGTGATGCCGCCATGTCCAGTATGGGTGACGGTTACTGTTGTGGAAGTATTGACAGTAACAAATGGATTACTCAATGTGGCATGGCTACGGATAGGGGTGATATCGTTATAACCGCCTCCGTTTTCAAGGTAGAACTTTAAGTTAGTGCCAAGACCAAGCAGATTAAGATTGCTAAGAGTAATCCAGTTCCAAAGCGAACGGCATATGCCAAGGAATGTGTTCGTGGAAAACCTAACCCAACCCCCAATCTTCTCAGGATTTCCCTGACGAAAGCGAATCTTGTCGGATTCATACCAGCCACCCTCGTTCGTATATCGAGTGTTTTCACGGTTAACCCCCGGTTTTAAAACGAGTTTTTTGAGTGGCATGATTTACCTATGCGTATGGTCTTGTACCCATTTTATCAATGATAAGTGCTTGCCGTCTAGGTTTATCGTCTGGGTGGTTTGGTACTGAGATATGAGTCCAGCGGTCGAACTCACGAATAACTTGATCGAACCCTAAGTCACTAGCAATGATGGCTTGGACTACCTCGTTTGGTGTCATTCCGGGAACACGCAGGTCAGCCGCACAGCCAACCCTATGTTGAGACGAGTCTTTTGACCCGACTGCATCATTTACGGCTTTTGACCGAAACGCTGAATTAACCATGATCGGCTTGCCACCCAATAGCTCTTTAACTTGCTCCAAAAAGACTGCAAGGCGGACAAGATTTGCTCTTTCAGATTCGTTGGGTTCATTTGAAAACTCCCTGTGATCGGTATGTGTAAGCTCTTCAAGAGTGAAGTTTTTGGTGAGTATGGTCATTTTGTTGGACTCGATTGATGGAGCATAGTATCTTTGGCTTGGGAACCTGAAGATGAGCCAAAATAAAAAGATAGAACAAGCATCAATGCACCGTCTAGCGTACCCAGTACACGGGCAATCAACTCACGCATGGTCGGCTCAATCACATGGGTCAGAAGGAAGAACTGCACTGCCGCCCAAGCCAACACAATCATAACGGACAACGCTGGAGGTATAAAGCTACCTGTGGTCATCTGCATCTGACGGGCGCTTGCACGGTCGGCTACTGCCAACTTCTCAAAGTCAAGACCCATCTCCTGCGCTCTGGCTTTCAATGCTAACTCTGCGGTTTGGATTGAGGCTATTTGGTCAGCAGATAACTTGCCTGAATTGATGGTGTTTTGGACTTCACTAGGGTCAACCCCTATGGCTTTGGATACAGCCTCAATCGCCATGCCCGCAAGTGGGCCGCCAAGAGCTGTGGCTATCGTGGGTGCTATTGACTTTAACCAATCCATTTATTTCCCCAAATGATACTTAGACTTCTGATACTCGTTGTGAACGTAGTACATCAGCCCAACAAACTCAAGCACAAGAATCAAAATTGCAGCGTATATTGTGGCTTGAACTTGGTATTTTTGAATAAGAAGTCTACGTTTGTACGTAGCTTCTGCCACAGCTTTTTTTGCTCACGCTCGACTTTTTCTCGCTCTTTACGCACAATCTCACGCATTTCTGTGAATTTTGACCAAAGACCGGGCATTCCAACCTGATAAATAATCATTTCACGCAATTCAGTTTCCATCTGAGTCATCTGCTCTTGGCGAAGAACTCTGTTCATTGCCTCTTCGTTGATGGATATATTTTTGGGTAAAGGAACCTTTTGGGCTTCCTTCTCAGCAACTTTGAACTCCTCGTTGTGCGTGAAGAACTTACCCAAATGCTGACTGATGTCGGTGACTATTCCTGATAGATCTTTACCATCTTGCTTGAACTCGTTGTAGAGTTCTACGCATTCTTTGATTCCTGCGTGTGCCGCCTTACAAGCCGCAAAGATGGTAATTGGATCCACATTAACTCCACTTGATAATTACGATACCTGAACCACCTTTAGCAGGAGAACCAGCCGATCCAGTAGTACAAGCACCACCTGCGCCCCCTCCCGTGTTGGGTGTTCCTGAAACCCCGTCTGCCGCTGATGTTCCCCCAGTACCACCCGCTCCACCGCCACCAGCACCCCCAGCTCCTGCCGCAGTTCCTTGATAAGTGCCACCACCTCCACCACCGCCCGCAAAAGTAATACTAGTGCCAGTTATGGTTGATGCTGTGCCTGCTCCTCCAGCACCAGATGTTCCTGCTATACCTGCTCCACCAACAGCACCTGCACCACCACCACCCGAACAACCGTAGGGTGAAGTAGAACCACCAGTTGTTTGAGATCCTCCATTATTGCCTTGTCCCGATGGGGTAGCTGTACCACCAGAATAATTAGTAGCCCCCTGAACGCTTACACCACCTCCAGATCCACCGTTTCCACCGTTGACTCCAGTTCCACCACCGTAGCCACCACCAGCAGAAGTTATTGAAGAAAATATAGAATCTGAACCTGCTGTTCCATTACCTGTTGTTGCTGTTCCTGCACCGCCACCACCTACTGTTACAACGTAAGTAGTACCAGCCGTTACTGAAAGTCCTGTAGCTGTACGGAAGCCACCAGCGCCACCAGCCCCACCACCTGCACTACCTCCGCCACCTCCGCCAACAACTAGGTATTGAACTTGGGTTGCTCCTGCGGGTGCTGTCCATGAGCCTGATGAATAGAATATTGCAACATTGACAAGTGTTGGTGTTGCTGGAGTTAGAGAACCTGAAGAAAGAAAAATATGAGCAACATATCCATTATTGGCAGTAACGATGCCACCTGTAAACCATTGTTGGTTACCTTGATAACGTATGATGACTATTCCAGAGCCGCCTGCGCCCGCAGTACTTACACCATTCCAATCTCCACCACCACCAGAACCTGTATTTACAGCGCCTCCTGTAGAAACCCCAGATGCGCCATAACCTCCATTTCCACCTCCTCCAACTCCACCAATTCCTCCACTAGCCGCTCCAGAACCTGCTCCACCACCTGCATACACTACAACTGATCCAGAAATAGAAGATGCAATACCTGCTCCTCCATTTCCTCCAATATTTCCGCTTACACAATTTAAACCAACAGTACCAGCACCGCCACCTCCGCCAGAAGCATTAATTGGTGACTGTTGACCATTTCCACCAGCGTTCCCTTGACCGCTTGTACCATTTGATCCCGGTAAATTACCTGCTGTGGCAGATGCCGCTCCACCACCACCAGAACCACCAGATTTAGATGGGTTTGTATAACCAGCACCACCACCTCCACCTGTGGCAACAAAGTTTCCTGTAGTAGCGCCAGAAGAAGTTGCAATCAAAACTGAATTTGACCCATTATTACCAGCCGCACCATAACTACCAGAAACAGTTCCACCAGCGCCAACTGTTACATAACAAGTTGATCCTTGTGTAATAGATGTTTGCCCTGAGATAAGACCACCAGCACCACCACCTGCACCATCGGCAAAGCCTCCTGATCCACCGCCTGCAACTATCAGATACTCAACTGTTTGCGGAAAGCCTATCCACTGCCCAGCTTTTACCGCTTGGCTTACTTGACTTAGAGTCCACATTCCGCTTAGTTGAGCCATGATTTATGCCTGTGTAGTTACTTCAACCCAAGAGGTTGTTTCTTCGTGCCATGAAAACATTTTGCCTTCGACTACAGGCATAGGTGTAGGGGCCTCCCACAAATATGTATCTGCGTTCTTTGTCCATGAAGCAAAAGGTTGCGGTGGGGCAAAGCCTGTTCCGTCCCATGTATAACCTATCCCTGCGTAGTTCTTGTGCAATGGTCTGCCTTCAGGATGTTGACCGCCTTGGGTATTGTAGGAAGTTTGTACCCACTCGGATGGATCACCCCAATGACCAAGTGCTAATGTTTCTGCATCGATAACAATTACATTGTCTACGATTCCGTTTGTGATGTGTGCAAAATGTGCCATGTTTACTCCTTAAAAAGTGATTGTGCCTGAAGATGTCCAGACGTAAATTTGAAACCCGTTATTGTACAAAACTTGCTGTAGATTTGTTGTTGATGCAGGAGGGGCGCAGTTAGCAGGGTAACGGATAATGACTATGCCTGAACCACCTGTACTACCAGCATAACTGACACATCCACCGCCCCCACCTCCACCTGTATTAGCTGTACCGTTCGTGCTAGGAGGTGAATTTGCGCCAGCGTTGTAGCCACCACCGTTTCCACCACCAGCAGAACCATAACCAATAGTAGCCACTCCAGTATTGCCACCACCTCCACCACCACCTGCATATTGGACAGGGCTACCTGTTATTGATGAAACTGTTCCTGTTCCTGCATTACCTCCAGCTCCAGTTGTACCGTTTCCTGCTCCTCCAACTGAACCAGAACCACCGCCTCCGCCACTTACGTTATAGCCAACTAAAACGCCACCTAAACCACCTGCGAATCCCTGACCTGATGTACCTGTTCCTGCGGCATTAGTTCCACCTGCATTTGATGTTCCACCACCTCCAGAACCACCATTTCCACCACCAGCAGTTGCATATCCAGCACCGTATCCTCCACCGCTTGCAGTAATACTGCCAAAAACACTATTCACACCAACTGTTCCAGAGGTAGTACTAGTAGCACCACCAGCACCACCAGCACCTACGGTAACCGTAATAGGAGAACCAGGAGTTATTGTGTATCCAGTAGAAGTTAATAATCCCCCTGCTCCGCCACCACCACCACCTCCGCCACCACCACCCCCACCAGCCACAACCAAGTATTCAACCGTGCTTGTAACTCCGCTAGTCAAGGGATTAAATGTTGCTGAGATGTAACCGCCGAGTAGCGACTGAGACATTGTTTATCCTTTAAAAAGTTACAGTACCACTTGCAGTCCAAGTGTACACACGATTCTTGTATCCTAGTCCTGTTGCAAATGGGGATAGTTGGTTCCATGCTGGTTTGCCAAATGACCCCGGAGCAGACGGCGTAAATGAGTTTGCTGAACTGTCCGTTGTATAAGAACCTGACACCGTATTAAGCAAAAAACTTGTTCCTGATATTGCGGTCAGCGGTGTCGTGCTTGGGGTGAAATTGCTTGTGTATACTGCCACGCCTTTGACAACACGAACATTAGACAAGTATCCATTTGGTACACCGTAACCATTTGGGTACGCAGATTGAGCATAACAACCAACTGTTGATGTAGTTGTTCCAGAATAAATACTTCCAGCAATTGTTCCTGTTGAAACACTTGTTCCATTTATATATAGCGTAACTCCAGTTCCATTTTTTACTACAGCAATATGATACCAAGTGTTTATTGATAATGCGCTACCTGAAACAACTGATATTCCAGTATTTAATCCTGCTACTGAATAACTAAAAAACGGATTTAATCCACTGCCAGTCTGTAAGTTCCATTCATTGTTTGTATTGTCAAATGGGTATCTTGCAATAATGGTGGATTCTTGTACAACAGTAAAATAACACCACGCCTCAATAGTAAAATTTCCAGAACCAAACTGCATTGTGGAACTGTTGGGGTATGACAGATACGGGCCACCGCCAGCGCCTGAACTGCCGTTCATGTACATACTACCACTACCACTTGTAGAAGCAGTATATGTTCCTGTTAATGTTGTAGGTGCGTTATAGGTGTCTGGGTATGAAATGATGGCGATGCCTGAACCGCCTGAGCCTGATGTTCCAAAAGAACCGTTGTATGCACTTGACCCGCCACCACCGCCTGTGTTAGCTGTTCCAGATGTTCCATTTCCTGAGCCTGTAGCACCTGCTCCACCGCCACCTACACCTCCAGTAGAAGCAGTAGCAGTAGATAAGGCAAGCCCTCCACCTCCACCACCTGCATAGGCAGTAACCGTCCCAGAGATAGAAGATGCAATACCTGCTCCACCATTACCAGCAGAACTACCATTAACAGCAGATAAGCCTACAGTACCTGCGCCACCACCTCCACCACCATATAGCGCTGAGCCATTGTAATACCCAATACCACCTGCATTGCCTTGACCTGATACTCCACTACCTGCGGGATTTGCAACATTTGTAGTGCTTGCGTTGTTAATCCCGGGGCCTCCACCACCAGAACCACCATTATTTGTAGAACTTGGAGAATTGTAATTTAAAACACCTAAACCACCGCCAATTGCAGTAATGCTAGAAAATACAGAATTTGATCCAGCAGTGCCTTGACCTGCATTACCTGCTACACCAGTACCACCTGCACCAACAGTTACTGTATAAGATGTGCCGTTGGTTACAGGAACAACACCTTGCAATAAACCACCAGCACCACCACCACCAGTATAGTTACCCGCACCTCCACCTGCTACAACAAGGTATTCAACTGCGGGGGTTGTTTGTGAGCCTGTCCAAGCCTTCTGCACAAGCCCAAGTAACTGATCTCTAAGTTTGAATATTCCTGTTGCCATTATGATGTTACCAATTCAAATGTGTGGTTGTTATGTATCTGAACAATACCTTGTTTTTTGATTCGCCTCAATACGGTGTAATATTCAAATCCAGCATCATATATCTCTTTCATGCCGCACAATATGCGTTGCTCTTTTGTTTCTATATTTGTAGCAATAACTTGATATTTTGTATTTGGATTTTTTAAACCACGTACACCATAAAAATAACATTTTTCACCACTTTGCAATGGATTTGGTACGCCTTTTAAACGCTCTGATGCTCTTTTCTTTATGTGTTCTTGTTGCATTGGATTGCGATGCTTCATTCGATCCAATTGTTTAACAGTTAATTTACGTCCCAAAGTACCCCATCCACCATCTGTTTGATTGTAACCATTTGGGTATCTTGATTTGTTTTCAGTAATAAATGTTTGTTCCAATAACTCTGCATCTTTGCGTGTGAAAGCATCTGCTAAATGTAGCATTTCAAAATTATCTATGCCTTCTTCTCGAATTGCACAATGTAGTTTTGAAGTGTTGTAATTGGCATTTTTATGGTTATTCCATCTTTGTTGTAAGTTTTTAGACATGCCAACATACTTCATCCCATTGGATAAATTTGTTATTACATACACAGAAAAAACTTCACGTTTCAAAATGTGATACTCCCTGAAGCATAGAAGATATAGACGTTATATCCTCCTGCTTGGTAATAAGTAGGTGAGCCTGTTGTACTTGTTGCTTGGGATAGATAGGATGGGTATCTGATGATTACGATGCCTGAACCACCTGTGCCACCTGAAGTGTTACTTGGGTTAACAGTATTACTTGATTTAGAACCACTTCCACCACTACCTGTGTTAGCAAGACCCGTGTTTCCATTTGCATAAGAAGTTGGGCCTGCCGCACCGCCAGCTAAATTTGAAATTGGAACATTACCACCAGCGCCCCCACCAGCATACTGAATTGGCGTACCAGTAATTGAAGAAACAACACCCGCTCCACCAACAGAGGCCGCATTCCCAGTTGAGTTTATACCTGCGCTACCTGCTCCACCACCACCACCACCTGCATCTGCTGATGTGTTGGTAAATACATTTCCATATCCACCAGCATTTCCTTGTCCAGAGGTTTCAGAGCCACCAGCTTGAGTTAGTGCCGCACCTTGTCCACCACCACCGCCAGAACCACCACTAGCACCAGTTAAGTTGTATGCACCACCCCCACCGCCACCAGTCGCCGTTATTGAGCCAAAAACTGAATTAGCACCATTACCACCACTAGCCGCTGAACTACCAGAACCTCCTGCACCAATAGTTACAGTTATTGAAGAACCAAGGGTGATTGAATAACCAGTAGCTTGAAGTAAGCCACCCGCTCCACCCCCACCCCCACAAGTACCGTTATAAACTCCACCTCCTCCAGCACCACCCCCAGCAACAACAAGATACTCTACCGTTGTTACAGGATAGTTCAGCCCATTGTATTGGGAAGAGATAACGCCACCGATATGAGTCAAACTCATGGTCAGTCCTTAAGAGATCAATTCGTAGCTGATCGAATAGTTAATTGCCGAACTTGTACCTGATGTAACAGAGATACATGAGTTCTCCATCAAATACAAAGCTGATGTCTTATCAACAACAACCAATGATGCATTAGGAGGAACAGAGATTTGATAAGCAATTGGGTAAGCCGTACCGCTTGATGGAGCAGAACCTTGAGCTACTGCGCCGTTTGTGTAGATGCTTACTGTTACCGTAGCCGCAGAACTTGTGACATTAGCTGCCACGATCTGATTGATCTTGGCTACAGAATTGCTACTTGCTGCGTTAGTCAGCAATACAACTGCGGTTGTGCCACTTGGGTTGTAATACGTTGTGTTGCCGTATATGGTAGTTGCGCTACCTGCGATATTAGGATTTGCCATTTATAACTCCTGAAATTTTAGAGACCAAAAACAAGCGCCATAGCCACCGCCTGCCCACGGGTTGCACCTGTTGCCGCAGGAGCTTGCCATGTAGGGGCTGCACTAGCATTTGCTGTTAAAACATACCCAGCCGTACCCGCCGCTGTTGTTGCCAACGCTCCAGTTGTTGCCGCATATGTTACGCCATATTGTGTAAACGCACTTGTTTGACCTGTACCGCCGTAGTTATACGCTATGGCTGATGTGGTTGTGATGGTTGTAAATGCACCTGTACTTGCCGATGTAGCACCAATTGTCCCGTTGATCGGGCCAGAGAAACCTGTGGAAGTCAGTACCGTTCCACTCCATGTCAAGTTAGCAGAGCCACCTAAGTTACCAGAATTGTTAAACTGAACCTGCGTGTTTGATCCACCAGCAGATGCACCTACACGAACATAGTTTGTGCCGTCCCAAGCTACTAGAGCTTTATCGCCTGCCGCAACGGTTACGCCTGTGCCTGTCGCAGCTTTAACAATGATTGATTGAGTGCTTGTGGTATTGTTAATCACCACATAGGTTTTGGATGTTGATGGGACTGTAATGGTGCGAGTGGCTGTACCGCCCGCTGTCCAAAGCAAAATGGCATACTGAGAGCTATTGGCTGTTAAACCTGTACTGCCCGCTGTTCCTGTTGTAAGTGCCAGCGTTATATCCGCATCCGCAGAAATTATCTGTGAGCCTGCTACCGCCACATCCACAATTTGAGAAATAGCGTTGTTAACCGTATCACCCCAAGTACCCGATAAGGTTCCTGTGGTTGGTAGGCTTAAACCTATTAGCGATGTATTTGCCATTTAAAATCTCCTAAGATGTAGGAATAGTTGTCCAATTTGCTGTTTCCACATCAGTTACTACAGTCCAGTTCGGAGTCTGCGGATTGCTGATATTTTGCCATGTTACGCCTTGTGTGTCATCAATTATTTCCCACAAGAACCTTCCACCATTTGTCTCTGTTATAGCCATTGTGTCGCTACAATTCACTTGATAGTTTGCTACTCCACCATCAACCACCGTCAAAGCCGCTGACTCGTCCACATCCAGCGTGTAATACGTTCCAACCGTCTGAGCATCTGAAGTTGCCATGCTCTCCGTGATCGTCATAATCAGGGTTGCAAGCTGGCTTTCAGCTATCGCCACGCTCTCGGTAACACTACCTAAGAACAGGACTACCGCTGCCTCTACCGATACTATCGGGTTGGTTTCCGTTACAGAACCTACATAAGCAACTTGAGCTACCTCTGTTTCTGTTGCCGTCGCCGTCTCTGTAACCGC
>Ga0209084_1001930_pt1 | contig 16750 bp, 9 predicted proteins | sample C_130820_MF_Meta_FD_187309 | JGI IMG/M metagenome (GOLD analysis project Ga0209084, IMG submission 187309) | Freshwater microbial communities from Lake Croche, Canada to study carbon cycling - C_130820_MF_MetaG (SPAdes) (version 2) | ecosystem: Environmental > Aquatic > Freshwater > Lake | place... | reverse complement strand
TGTGGTTGTTATGAAGACGACTTTTTGTGCCATGTGTTACCTATAAGAATTTGATATTCTTATTATTTATAATACTTAATGACTAGTAAGTGTGACCTGGGTATTTTTTGAGTGCATAGTCCATGTCTGTACGGGTAAGATTATCTTCATACCAACCTTTACCAGTATGGATATTAAGCACAGCTTGGAAGTACTCCTCATACATCTTTGCTACATGATCTAGTGAGAAGTTGTTGACAGCCCAATCTCTACAGTCTTGAGGGTTGATGCGATCGATGTTCTTAAGAGCCCAAACGAACTCTTCAAAAGTACGGCATCTATAACCTGTAACACCATGGATATTGTTCTCTGTGAATGAACCCCAATCAGTCGTGATGGTTGGTGTACCAGACATTAAGTTCTCGATCTGTACTCCACCAAACGGCTCAACGTACATGGATGCAACGAATGATACCTTAGCTTTACTCATTAGCTCTCTACGTTTCTCTACGTCTGCATAGCCGATGAACTCAACGTGTTTTGGGATCTCTTTGTAACCGCATGCCTCAAGGTTATTCTGACCTGCAACCTTAAGCTTCATACCTGCGGCCTCTGTAGCTTGGATAGCCACGTGGATACCTTTACCTTCATAGACTCGACCTAAAAATAGGCAGTAATCTTCTTTTGTTTCAGGTGCAAACGTGAAGTCTGCAGGATCAAAGTAATTAGGGATAACTACGTCATAGAAGTTTTGCTTGCAACGACCTACAGCATCAAGGCCGTAGTATGCATGGTAGATAGCATATGATTCAAAGATCTTATACTTTGCCCAGTGGCCACCAGCATATCCAATGCCTGGTTCAACTGTGATGATATCTGGATGAGCGTCACATACTGGACGGGTACCAGATCCCCAGAATGGTAGGATAAAGTCGTTAGGCTTCTTGCGTTTACCTACTTCACTGATAGCGTTCCTATAGAACGTTTGGTATGCGTGATCGCCTGTGTTAAACTTAAAGAAGTTCTTACGCCAATCATAGTCACCGTAGGCGATCTTAAAGTCTTCATTAGTTAATACAGATACGTTCTCTGTTGCTTGTGGGTCAGAATCCTCATGACCATAATGTATGACTTCATGACCTCGGTCAGTCATCATCTTACAGAACTTAAGTGCTTTCTGTGTGTAGGCACATGCAACGAACTCCTTAGTCGTTACTGTGTGAGGTAAACCTAGTACATGAAATCTCATTCTTTACTCCTAATCGTGTTTAAATAATTTTTAATATCCCCATTTGGCATAGAGAATCTATTAACTAATTCAGGATTGATATGTTCCACCATCGTGAATATTGCTTCTTCAGTGCCTATCGCACCTAGTTTCAATGACTCTCTCAACGCTGCTTCATATTTATCAAAGAACCCAGAGATCTGTTCTTTTGATCCACCAAATATAGTTGCTCTACATACATACTCAGGTTTTAAACCAATGATATCTGTCATCACGTTGATATCATATCCATGTATCTCAGAGTTAGTTGAGTATGGATAAGATGATAATGAGAACTTATCTTTTGGTAACTTAAGGAAGTTAAACTCTGTGATAGATTCTTTTACACCAAAACTATTATAGAACCCAGAATCTATCCAATAGAACCGTTTAGATCCCATCGGATCTGTATCTGCTACGTTACCAAGCAACCACATCTTAAGTAGTGTTAGCGGTACATAATACTTATTAACAAGCGGTGAGTCTTTTATCCAGTCAGATCGATTGATCCATTCATCCTTTGTAATGATGTCTTGCATCTCTTTATAGAAAGGCATACGTTCTATCATGTCAAGTGTCAATGGCCTACATTGTACTCTATTGTTGGATGTCGCTATGCTTAGTTCTCTACGTCTCTTAACTATATAGTCATGATACTTTGGATCTGCATAGACTACGAGTGGGTTACGAACTGATAGTAGTTTATCAAGGCCTTTGATGTAATGTTCCTCAAAGTCTCGATCTCCACGTGATAGATCGACCGCACATGTAACGAGTGTCACGTCTGCAGGATACTCATAGATCCAGTCCATCTCCCTGAAGTTGATGTATGGAGCTCTACGGTTCTTTAATAGTTCTTGAGGATAGAAGTCATATGGTACTTTACTATCATCTGGTCTTTGTCCGGCCATACGTGAGCAATGATCACCGAGGTGTCTTGCATACTCACCGTTTAAGTATACACCCTTAAATCCTAATGCGGTAAACTTGCGATCTATGTTCCATTCGTTATGCCACTTCTCTACACGACCTAACATGATAAGGTCATCTCTTCGTCTGAGGTTAGGAGAGCCGCACCATGCATGCCATGCTAAGTGGCCATCAGTGATCTTCCATGGTTTTTTCCAAAAGAACTCACCATCGATGAGTTTCTTTTCATATGAGTCGATGCCTTGGAACTCAAAGGTTCTCCATGAGATGTCAACGACACCTACTTCTCTATACTTTTGTAGGATTGCTTTTGATTTATTGAGGTAACCATGTTGGGTAAGTTCCCAATCATCTTCAAGGTAGAAGATGTATTCTGAATCACAGTAGGATACCATGAAGTCTAGTGCCCACCATTGAGATCGATTACGTGGGAAACAGATGACGTCACAGTAATCTCCATATTCTTCAACAAGCTTCTCAAATACACCCAGCTCTGCAGAATCATCCACGATCACCATCTTGGTGATATAGTCTTGTGTATCAAAGAATGATTGGAGGGTTTTTGCTAAGACATCAAGTCTATTGCATGATAGCACGAACGTAGTTGTATCTGAATCTGGTTGGTTCACTGTGTGAAACTTCACTTGTGACATAGTTACTCCTCAATTATAATATGTGATATTTATATGACTTTTAAATCGTTTATAAACTTTATCCCATCAAGGACAAACGTTTGTAGTTGTTTAGTTTTTAAATCCAGTATCAATAGACATGATGATTTACTGTCAGATGCTTTAAAGTTTACTGACCCACCTATGATGAACTTATCTTGCCACCTATCAAGTCCTCGCATGAAGATACCATCATCTACTATCTTATACCTATCATGTTGGTTAGTTTGTAAGTCTACATGAACGAACTCTCCAGTCCTTGTAGATAACGTATAGAAGTCATTATCTTCTATGATGATGTTATGTGCACATAACCCAGCTTCTACGACTATCTTTACTTCATAAGTCTTCTTATCAAAGTATCCATGCTGAGATGTCTTCTTACCTCCATTATGCAAGCAGAACCATACCTTATCGCCATCGTCAAACAAAGAGTTGACATGGTTTAAGTCATGAGTATCCACATGTTCAGGTTGTTCAAAGCTATCTACTATGGTAAACGTATTTAAGTCAAGGAACTTATTGATCCCAGTATTAAGGTCGTATATGCCTATATTATTTACAGAAGTATTACATGCATACACCATGTTACCATCTTTTAGTATCTGATGTGTATTAAGTGACATAGGAACATCTATCAAAGATTGAAACTCATAGTCATGGTTAAACTTACCAAGCTTATCGTTAGATGCTATGTAGATATGTTCATCTACAGCTATACCAAACGGTCTAAACGTAGATCTCCCTTCACCTTCTAACCCATGACCTATAAGGTGTGGGCAATCTAGCTCTCCTATCTTTTCTTTCTTATATGTTATGGTGTTTGTTTCTAAGTCAAATATAACAAACGCATAATCATCTGTCGTGATTAGTACTTTAGACTTTGAGGACATAATTAATTACTACCCTTCTATTATTGATCACAGGTACAGAAGACCTATGCATTATGTTTGATTTGAACCATGTACAGCTGTTCTTCTTAGGTGTTACCGATGAAACGATGTTATCTTCATAGAACGTAGTATCACCATCACTATCATTAACATAGTATATCATGGATATATATGAGTCGTCGATATGATCTATGTGTCTGATATTATCAAGCCATTTAGGTTCTTGATGTAACCGTGGAAGGAAGTTTACTTTGACTCGTTGGATCTCTTTGACCATGATACCTGACTTTTGTTGGAAAGCCATCAACACGTTCATGGCAAGCGGCCAATATGGTTCTGATATTATCTGGGAACCTTCATATAATATATGCACCATCTGGAGTAGCTCGTTGTCTGGAGCAGAGTCGACTACCTTATGACAGTACCATGGGAAATATTTACCCATGATGGTATCATGTAAGTCTAGTTGTTGTGCTTGTGGGAGTAAATCTTCAATCATCATATAATTATACCACCAGCACTAATTAATGTACAGTTATTTTAGAATATATCAAAGAAACTTTTAGGCGCAGCATTCAATATCCATCCACTAGTGTTTGTAAGTGTACTATGGCTAGCTGGCCCTGCATACCATTTGCCTTCATTTAAAGACTCATCGAGGGCAATTACATCAGAGACGTTTAAATAATCACTATCTACAACTCCACCACCTAATTTAACTAAATATGATGTGGTATAAGTATCCGCTGTAGTATTAAGTGTGACGATATTGCCTGAAGAACCTCTGATATCAAAATTACGTACATAACGATACTCACTACTAGTGCCAGAAGCAAAACTTATAGTATGAGCTACAGTCTTTGTGCTTGATAACTTATTAATTGTCCAACCATTATTACCAATACTAAGTGTAGATGTTCCTGTAGTGCCTCCTATAATTACATTATTATAAGTGAGAGATCCTTGACCTGGATTAAAAGTTCGGGCTGTGGTAGATGTATCAGTTAGTATGATGCTAGAAGTACCTGGTATCAGAGTCATGCCTGTGGTGGTGCCCGTGCCCCATACCGTACCTGTGCCTGTAAGGTATATTGTGCTTGAACCTAAATTTAATTGTCGGGTATTACTATTATTTGAGAGAAACGATTGTATGGTCATGGTTTTATTATTAAGGTCTAATGTACCAGTGGACAGATTAATCTGTCCACTATGTGTTAAAGCATCTTGTAATTGCCATGAACCATATGTAGGTTGAGCAGACGCATCTATTCCAAATACAAGATTACCGAATCCAGCAAATGATATGCCGGCTGTAGTAACAGTTCGTACTGTTGATGATGATGAACTAAACCTTAGATTGCCCGCGGTAGTGGCATCTATAGTCATACCACTCTTAAGAGTTAAGTTACCATATATATTTTTAAGTGTAGTAGACCAACTACCACTAAATGTTCCGCTAAATGTATAATTTAAAAATACACTAGCAGCATTATTAGTAATTAAATCTGCACCAGCACTGACATTTATACTTACAGCAGTACTTTCTGTACCAGCAGCTGCACTACCCCAAACAAATGTTCTGGTTTCTCCAGATAATCCAGCACCGGTAACATTTATAGTAGGTGTTCCAGAAAGACTAAATCCTGTAAGTGTACCGCCAAATAAAATAGAGGCATTAGTACCTGTGATTGTAATGTTGCCAGTGCCAAATGCGATCACACGAGTGTTGGAGTTATTAGTACTAAGTATACTACATGTTAATGTATTATTATTAAGGTCTAGTGTACTACTGGTGAGTGTATAAGTTCCTGTTGAAATTAACGCATCAACTAATTTAACTGGTCCAGTTTGAGTAATAGCACATGGGAATGTTTTTCCATTAGAAGTGATCTGTCCTGCACCAAGTGTAGCTGCTAAGTTTATAGTTCCAGCTAAAGTTCCCATCGTCATACCACTAGATAATTTTAAATTACCAGTAAAATACTGAGAAGTTGTGGCATTCCATGTTCCGCTAAATCCTGTAAAATCAACGTTATTACCATAGAACGAAGAACTAAACGTAACTATATCTGACCCAGCACTAATATTAAAATTAGCATGTGGAACATTTACCGCATTGATTATAGTTCTAGTACCTGTTGAGCCCGAATAAGTTAAGTTAACTATTGGTGTGCCACTCATAGTTAAGTTTGTAGAAGTCGAAGTTGACCAAACAGTATTATTATTACCAGTTATCGTGATGTTACCTGTGCCGGCCGCACCGAATGCGATAGCTCTTGTATTAGAGTTACTAGAAGAAAATATACCTGCAGTTAATGTTTGATTGTTTAAATCTAAAGTTCCATTAGTTAATGTATAAGTTCCTGTAGATGTTAAAGCATCAGCTAACTGTACTGTGCCACCAACACCTGATTGAGTGATAGAATATAATGTTTTACCTGCTGATGTTATAACTTGAGTACCAGAAGTTGCAGTAAAAGTCCAAAATCCAGTACCAGTAGTAAATGTCATACCACTTACAAGTGTTAAATTTCCTGTAGTAAAAGTAAGTGAATTTGTAGCTGGTGCAAATGTACCTGTAAATCCTGTAAAATCAAGTGAAGCCATTGTTCCGTTAGGTAAAACAGTATCCGTTCCAGCTGTACCGAATGAAAGTTGATTTCCTGTCCCTGCTCCTACAGTAAACGCTGAAGTTGTTCCAAGAGTAAATGCTCTAGTTCCTACAGACCCAGAGTAATTGGAAACAATTTTTGGTGTTCCTGTATAGCTAAATCCAGTAGAAGTTGCAGTATTCCAGAGTGTGTTGTTGGTACCAGTTAAAGTAATCTGACCTGTACCAAAAGCTATGACACGAGTATTGGAATTATTGGAAGAAAATAATCCAACAGATAAAGTATAATTACCTGCTCCACCATTAGTTAAATCTAATGTTCCTGTAGTAAGTGTAAATGTTGATGTAGAACTTAAAGTTAAATTACCATTAATCCTAACAGGAATAGTAGCTGGAGTAAAAATCTGAATATTTTGTGTAAATGTAACATTTGCAGATGTAATTGTTTGTGTTCCACTTCCTTTTACAAAAGATAATGTTCCTGTTCCAGATACAGTAATAGCTGAACTTAAAGTATAATCTCCAACAAATGAATTAGCAGCCGCTATTGCAAGATTAGCAGCATTAGAACGAGTAGATAAATCTAATGTTCCAATGTAATAATTAGCTCCAGATTGAATAGTGATTGTATTGCCAGTTGTTAATCCAGCATTATCAATTATAATAGTATCTTGTGCCAATGGAAAAGCAGTAGTAGTTCCACCTGTGTTTCCTGATGATGTAGACCATACAGCAGCGTTCCAGTTAGCAGATGCGGCAGAGTTCCAATAAACTGTTCTTGGAGTTGCACCTGTAATATTTGTATTTCCACCAGCGTCACCAATACGAGTGCCTGAAAATGGTGATGCAGCACCTGATGCTGTAATGTCTTTAAAATCAATATCAGTTATAGCAGTTAATGTAGCTACATAAAGAGTTGCAGCAGTTCCTGTTGTAGCAGTACGAACTATAAGTCTAGCAACGCCTGTAGTACCAGAACCTAATGTTAATGTTCCATTAATTGTATTGGTAGTTGTTGGACTGAATGTTAAAATTGCAACGCCAGCAGCAGCTCTAGCTGCAAAAGTTAAATTATTAAATGTATTAGAACCACTTATGCTAATAGAATATAATGCTGTACTTGTAAAAGATACATTGTAAAATGTTAATCCGCCACCAGCAAAAGTAGATAGTGTGTTAGAACAATTTATTTGTGATGTTCCAGCGTTAAATGTTAAATTTGAACCACTATATGTAAATGGAGTAATACTTGTGCAAGTAATAGTGGATGAACCAGCATTAAATGTTCTAGTTCCTGCTACTTGGAACAATAATTGATTTGTTGATACAGCAAAATTACTTGTATTAAATGTACCTTGTTGCCAATCAATTGATGCAGTATTAGTAAAAGCACTTCCTAAAGTCCAAGTGCCTTGAGCCAAACTAGCTATATTAGTACTAGTTAAAGATACACCATTAGTAGTTATTGTATAAGAGCCAGTTCCTCTTAATCTTATATAACTTCCTGTAGTACCAGACCAAGTGAAATTAGCTGCAGGTAATGTAAGTGAACCATAAACATCTATGTAAGCTGTAGCACCTAAAGATAATGTCATAGCACCATCTAAAGCACCGCCAGCACCACCTGTGCTAAAGTTTGCACAATTAGAAGCAGCATTAGCTGTACCTGTAACTGTTACTGTAAATGCAGTTGTGCTTGTGTTTGAGTTTGCATCAAAGATTACATCATCAGCAGATGTAGGAACTCCAGCACTACCAGCACCACCCGAAGATGTTGCCCAGTTAGTTGTTGTAGTTGCGTCCCAGTTACCAGATCCACCTACCCAGTAGTATGTTGCCATTTACTACTCCGTAGGTTGATCGTCTTGAGGTGTGGTGATTATTGCTATCCAGTTATCAAATCGAGCTTGTTTCATCTCGTCTAACTGTGCATCAGTAAACCCATGATCTTCAGGTAGTACTAATGCATCTTTGAATGCACCGTAGTCAGAATCAAATTGAAAGTCTATCGTTATCATGATTATTCCTGAACTGTTGAGATAGCATCCCAAAAACCAGCAGCTGAGTTGTATACACAACCAACATATAGTGTTTTTGAGGATACTGTAGTTGAAGGTAGTGTCATACCAACTGCACGGTATGCGCCAGTAGCACCAGCCCATGTAAGTGCACGTGCTGTACTATCGTCTTTAAACCTTAGTACTAACCTTTGACCATCTACAGGAGATCCGGATGGTGTAGCTATCGTAGCAGGAGTTGCTAGTCCATTGATAACATACGTATCATAAAGAGAAGCGTTAGGAGTGATCGTGGATGTAGAGCCAGTAGCACCAACTCTTGCACCTGGTACTGCACCAGTAGCTCCTGTATTACCTGTATATGTTGATCCTAATAGACTACTTAACGTTGCCATTTATCTTTTCCTTTAACTCGTCAATTTGTGCTTGTTGTTCTTTGATAGCGTTGATCAAGAAGCCAATGATACCGTTATAGTTAACAGATTTAGCACCATCTTTATCTGTTGATACTATCTCTGGTATAACCTTCTCGATGTCTTGCGCGATAACACCGTATGATGGTAGACTATTATCTTTCCATTCAAAAGATACACCGTTTAGTTTATTAACTGTAGACACTGCACCTTGGATAGATGCTACATTTTGTTTCTTATTCGCGTCTGATAACGAGTTGAATATAGTAGCGTTGATAGTACCAGTACTTGGGTTAAAGTATAACTTACTATTCGATGTATATGCTGTAGATAATGATACACCTGAACCTGTAGCACCAATAACAGATGACATCAATGGGTAGTAACTAGCGTTAGTAGTACCATCATCTGTGACTGCTATAGCTGGAGAGTAATCTGTACCTGATGTTGCAGTAGATACTACACCTGATGATGCTTTAAGTAGACCAGTTAATGATGTTGCGAGTGTCGTTGTACCAGTAGCAGTTAACGTTGTAAATTTACCAGTACCTGGAGTTGTAACACCTATGTTAACGTTATCCATCGCCCCAGTTGCACCAGATGTTATGGTTACAGCCGTAGTAGTTGGATTAAGAGTAACTGTACTATTAGCACCAAGTGTAGTAAATGCACCAGTACCACGTGTAGTAGCACCAATGTTCACGTTGTTCATTGCACCAGTTGCACCTGATGTGATGGTTACTGTACCTGATCCAGTCGGTGCTATAGATGTGTTAACACTTGCACCATTGATAGTAAGGTTTGGCGCAGTGATTAGACCTGATGTAGTGATAGATCCTGCAGCACCAGTGGCTCCTGTACCTACTGTTATAGTAGATGTACCTACGTTTCCAGTAGAAGTAATGTCAGCTGCAGTTACACCTGATGCACCAATAGTTTGTACGCTGAGTGAACCTGTAGCACCATATGATGCAGCTGTCGCACCACCGATGAACACTGGGCCATTGAATACTGCAGAACCAGTCGCACCATAGTATCCTGTTGCACCACCAACGTTTAGTGAGCTATGTGCAGCACCACCGACTGAAGTGATTGTACCAGTCGCACCAGTTGCGCCCAATCCTGACATCATTGAATACGATGTAAATGCACCATTACTTGAAAGCCAAGCTTGTTGTGTAGCTGTTGAACCAGTAGCTCCAGCTCCATAATAAAATGTTAATGAAGATGCTGGAGTTCCTGTGGTAGTTAATGTGAATCCATCAGAAGTTCCGCCAGTATTAACTAATGTATAGCCACCTCCAAAAGAAGATCTTGCTATGTATGAACCAGCTGTAGACCATGTTGATGGAAGCCAACCACCGGTATTCGTTTGACTTACAGCACTGATAGATCCTGTTGCACCTGTTGCACCTGCTAATGTACCAACTGCAAGATAGTTTGCAACGTTGACACCACGAGTTAGAGCACCCGTAGCACCTGATGCATCAATACGCATTGCTTCCTGTCCATTGATACTAAATGATAATGGTAAAACCGTTGCAGTGCCTTTGATGCCAGAATTTAATGTCATCGCGGTGGCACTTGCTGTTATATCAATTACTCCACCATTATCAGCATCAGGAGAATTCATGGCTCTCCATGCTGCAGAACCTGTTGCTCCACTTGGTATAGCTATAATACCGGTACCAGTACCACCTGAAGATTGGAATATTGGACGATTAGCCCATGTAGTAGTAGAAAAGTCCGCAGTGATACGGTTACCTGTACCGCTGAACGTTAAGTTACCTGATAATCCTATAGTACCAGTTGCTCCTGTGGCTCCTGTGCCGACTTCAATAGTTTGTAATGCCGCATTTGTTGATACTAATGTATTTGTTGTAATACCTGTAGCGCCGATCGTACCGGCAGATAGTGTTGCTATCGTACCAAGCGATGTCAAGCTTGAAGCTGTGATACCAGAACCTAATGTATTTTGATTAAGTACTGATACACCGTTTATGTAGTATGCTTTGTTTGTACCAGATAAGTTCCAGTTTTCTGTAGAGTTCCAGTAACCAGTGTTTGTACCACCAGTAAGTGCTGTTGCTTTCCAACTTATTGTCTTATCTGTTGCACCTTTAAGTGTGATACCACCAGTATCTGCTGTCACATCTGTAGGAACAGCTACTGAACCTAACTCTATATTAATATCATCTACTGTTATTGTAGTTGAGTTAACTGTAGTAGTTGTACCATTAACAGTTAGGTCTCCACCTACAGTTACGCTACCGGTTGTAGTTAATGTTGCAGTTGTGATACCTGTAGCACCGATGGTATTAGCTTGAACTGAACCTGTTGCACCTGTGGCTCCTGTACCAACTGTGATAGTAGATGTACCTACGTTACCACCTACATATAGATTTCCAGCAACACCTGCTCCACCCTTGACCTGTAAAGCACCAGAGGTGGTAGAGGTCGATGTAGTAGTTTTATTTACTAGTACTACATTATCGTCAGTAACTAAAGTTGGTGCGGTTGCATCGCCAAATTGGAACTCACGAGCGCTTGTTGCACCAATATAATTAAATCCAGCCCTTGTTTCAAATCTTATATTTCGTTGTGCACCAGATGTTTTAAATCCAAAATCAACTAAAGCATAAGGATTAGCGGAACAATCAAATAAAGCTCCATTTAATCCAGTACGACTTTGTAGTCTTAAGGTTGAAGGGCCATATTGATCACCAGTTTGTGTTAATACTAATTCAGTAGATGGTGTAGTAATCGTTGCAGAACCAGTAGTCGAACCAGCTCTAACTGTAATATCACCTGAAGCATTGATAGAACCAGTTGCACCTGTGATACCAGTGGCGCCAGTCGCTGCTGTACCTACTGTTAGTGTACCTAATACAAATACAAAACCTGTAGCACCAGTCGCTGCAGTTTGTGGACCAAACTGACCAGTAAACATTGTTACTGGACCACCAACACCTGATGCTCCAGTCGATCCTGTTACACCACTAGCACCTGTTGAACCTGTAATACCTGTGGCTCCACCTTGACCAGTGACACCTGAGGCACCTGTTGAACCTGTAATTCCTGTTGCACCACCTTGACCTATAACACCTGTTGCACCACCAAGTCCAGTTACACCTGAGGCTCCTGTAGATCCCGTTATACCCGTTAATCCTGTTGCACCGGTTTGGCCAGTGACACCGCTTGCTCCTGTCGATCCAGTGATACCTGTTGCACCACCTAAACCTGTTACACCTGAGGCACCAGTTGAACCTGTAATTCCAGTGGCACCACCTAAACCAGCTACACCACTAGCACCTGTTGAACCTGTAATACCTGTGGCTCCACCTTGACCAGTGACACCTGAGGCACCTGTTGATCCTGTGATACCTACTACACCTGAGGCACCAGTCGATCCTGTAATTCCTGTTGCTCCACCAAGTCCTGCAACACCGCTTGCTCCTGTCGATCCAGTGATACCTGTTGCACCTGTTTGACCAGTGACACCGCTTGCTCCTGTCGATCCTGTAATTCCTGTTGCTCCACCAAGTCCTGCAACACCGCTTGCTCCTGTCGATCCTGTAATTCCTGTTGCTCCACCAAGTCCTGCAACACCGCTTGCTCCTGTCGATCCAGTGATACCTGTTGCACCACCAAGTCCTGTTACACCACTAGCTCCTGTCGATCCAGTGATACCTGTTGCACCACCAAGTCCTGTTACACCACTAGCTCCTGTTGAACCAGTTATACCACTAGCACCTTGAATACCTTGTACGCCAGATGCACCAAACACACCTGTAGCACCTGTTGAACCAGTTATACCACTAGCACCTTGAATACCTTGTACGCCAGATGCACCAAACACACCTGTAGCACCTGTTGAACCTTGATAACCTGTAGCTCCTGTGGCACCTGTAACGCCTGAAGCACCTTGTATACCTGATGCACCAAACATACCAGTAGCACCTAATGGACCAGTAGATCCAGAAATACCAGTTGCACCGAGTGCACCTGATGCGCCGATCGGGCTTACGTTAGCAAATACTTGCCATGTTGTACCATCATAGATTAAGTCTAGTGTTATACCTGCGATGTCTACTACGAGATCTGATGCAGAACCTTCGATAGTTGAACCGTTTCTTCCAATCGTAAGGTTATTAGTTGCCCAATTTGAACCGTCTGCAAAGCTTACTACAGTACCAGAAGTTGGAGATGAAGGCAATGAGACTGTGAATGGGCCACCTGAAGTATTAGCGATGATAGAGTCGTGATTAACTGCAGTGTATGTTGTTGTCTTTGTTACCCAATTTGATAATGCACCTGTTGAACCTGATGCACCTTGGATACCTTGAACACCTGTTGCTCCAGTATCCGCAGCGCCAGTTGCACCAGCTGAACCAGTTGCACCGTTAGTACCAGCTATACCTGATGCACCGAAGCCTCCTGATGTACCACTTGCTCCACTTGCACCTTGGATACCTTGAGAACCTGTGGCACCGTTGGTACCATTAGTTCCTGCAACGCCTGTTGCACCACTTGCGCCTTGGATACCTTGTACACCAGTGGCACCTGTTAAACCTGTCGAACCACTTGCCCCTTGTAGACCTTGACCACCTTGTGCACCAGTTGAACCACTTGCACCTTGGATACCTTGTCCGCCTTGAGAACCTGTTGCACCTGATGCACCTTGTACACCTGTGGAGCCTGAAGCTCCTTGAACACCTTGATTACCAGTCGCGCCAGTATAACCGCTCGCACCTTGAATACCTTGATTACCTTGAGTACCTTGTGGACCAGTAGCACCAATATCACCTTGATTACCTTTTTCACCTGTGGCACCTGTTAAACCTGTTGATCCGCTAGCACCTTGTACACCTGTAGCACCTGTTAAACCTGTTGATCCGCTAGCACCTTGGATACCTTGGATACCAGTAGCACCTGTTAAACCTGTTGAACCGCTTGCACCTTGAATACCTGTTGAACCGCTTGCACCTTGAATACCTGTAGAGCCAGAAGCTCCTGTGATACCAGATGCTCCTGTTATACCCGTCGAACCAGATGCACCTTGTACACCTGTTGCACCATCAACCGGTGTTGACACAATAGCAAGGAATATTGCTTGATTACCTGTGATCGCTGAGCCACCACTATCAAGCAGTGCTACGGGAAATTCTACATAACTATTTGCATGTACTATTGGTGTACCGTTAACTTGCCACTTTTGATAGTTTGCAGAGTTGTTACGATCTTGTATGATTAATACATCATTAAGGTTTATTAATGAAAGGAATATGTCAATATCAATACTATCATCAGTAAGATGACTAACATGAATATTAGTAGCTGATAATAAAGTTGAATTGTTCCAGAGTAGGTAACCACTTCCTGGATCATTAGTTTGGGAGTTTGTCTTAGCTTGATATTTGTAAAAACTTGTTGATTGTCCGGTAGGACCTTGAATACCTGTTGCTCCAGTATAACCTGTAGCACCGATGCCTGTTGCGCCAGAAGCACCTTGATAACCTGTAGCTCCGCTTGCACCGGTGATACCTGAGGCACCAAATATACCAGTGGAACCTGATGCACCTTGTACACCAGTCGAACCATTAATACCAGAAGCTCCAAATATACCAGTGGAACCTGATGCACCTTGAATACCTTGGACACCAGTTGCACCAGTTAAACCCGTTGAACCGCTTGCACCTCGGATACCTTGGATACCAGATGCACCTTGTGAACCTTGTTCACCTTGAATACCTTGAACGCCTTGAGGACCTGTCGCGCCACCTGAACCTTGTGGGCCTTGAGTTCCGGTTGCTCCGCTTAGGTTGCCTGTGGCACCTATCCAAACACCAGATGAGTTGATTACGTCGATGCCAGACGCACCGCCGACTGCTAGTCCATTCTTGACTAGGAATTTATTATTATGTGTTGCCAAGGTCAGATTCCTGTATTTTTCTTACAATTATTAAAGTGATATCTTTTCATGTTTGATACACCACCAATTCTTTTACAATACGGACATGATAATTTATCTTGTGTAACTTTTAATTTCATCGATATTTTTTGTTTGGTTTCTTCTGATTGTTTTCTACCAAACATAGGGTTTTTAATTCCCATTTTAATTTCACTCTGATGTTTTTTAAATTGTTCAGATACAATTCTTTTTGTCCTTGATAAGGCAGTTCTTGCTATTTCATAATGACGATTTGTTAAAACTCTATTATTAAATGATGACTTATTCATCATCATTCTCAAAGCGCCACACATCTTACCTTTAGCTATAGATTTTGTAAACTTTGTTAGTAACCAATGACATATAAAATGCTCTCTGTATAGAAGGCATACTATATTTTCTGGATCGTTTGAACCACCGATTGAGGAAGGAATGATATGATGTTTTTCATGCAAAAGCCTATCGTAATCACGATTTTGAGCCTTTTCAACAATAGAAAAATACCATCTTTTATACTTATTTTCAATAAATTCGGTTGAGTTCACTATCCCTCGTCCTGCTACTACATTGTTATTTATATGTTATTTATTAGTACCCGTATGTAATCTTATCCAATGAGTTTCTTGAAGTAAAGTTACCGCTTGTGATCGTTACGACCAATGTACCACCGTCCCAACTATCGATAGTACCGATAGCAGGAGATTGAGGACCTACACCCGCATCATCGAACGTTACGCTTGTGCCGATCAATGTTGTGAAGTTGATTAAGCCAGACCAATATGAACCAGGATATACATAAGCTTTACCTGCTGTGATCGCTCCGTTATCTGCATTAGTTCTTGAAAAGAATGTATGTGTATTGTCACTGTCATGGATTGTTGTACCACCGATACGACCCATGACTGACTCACGTGTCCATGAGATGTTTGTACTTGCTGTTGTAGGAGTTACCTTCAATGATACTACTGAACCGTTTGAAGTTGCAGTAACATCCATAACGTTGTAACCTGTTGCACCAGTTCTTAGTGTTGCATACTCTGTCATGTATACACCAGAGCCATTTTGTGTTAAGATAACTTCTGTAGCTTGTACTCTTGATGATGAGTCTACTGCTTGTACTAAGTACTTAGCTGTACCTACTTCGTTAGCTGCAAAGATATCTACTGTAGCTTGACCTGTACCAGATAAACCAGTTGAACCAAGGACTAGACCATATGTACCGGTTGCACCATCGATACCAGATGCACCTAAGTCTCCATCTGGACCAGTTGCACCTATTACACCAGTTGCACCATCATAGCCAGTTTCTCCTAATACACCTTGATCTCCTTCTACACCGGTGTCACCTAATACTCCAGTATCACCAATACCACCTACTGTACCTGTTGCACCAACTACTCCGCGTATACCTTGATTTCGTGGACCTGTGCCGATCATTAATACGTCAGCTGAATCTGATGAATCGACTCCACCTGATGGTGAACCAGGATATCCACTTACTTGTAGGTAATATCTTCCACCAGTATATGCTGTAGGAGGTTGAACTATACCAATAGTAGTAACTGTTTCTAAGATTGATGATGTAGGCCAATCTATAACAAGTGAAGTACCAGCTGTTACATTACTTAAGTATGAGTAGATAGCATCTGTTTGTAAAAATTCTAATCTGTTTACTGAAGGTGATACTCCACCTGCGTATGCACTACCTCTCCATGTTAGTTGACCACTAGTCCACTCATAACCATGTTGGAGTTTTATAGCACCAAGTTCTCCAGTAGTACCTGTAGCACCTTGAACGCCTTGTGTACCTGCTGCACCTGTAGCACCATCGTTACCAATATCTCCAATAGCACCATCAAGGTTAATTACCCAACCAGAAACTCCAGTTGCATTACCTACAGATTTAGTTACTGTGAAGTCAATGTATGTTCCGTCTGTTGCAGTGATATCACCAACCATGTAGTTGTTGAAATCATAGGCCATCACGATCGATTGACCTACTGAATAATTATAGAACG
>Ga0209084_1001926_pt1 | contig 16773 bp, 5 predicted proteins | sample C_130820_MF_Meta_FD_187309 | JGI IMG/M metagenome (GOLD analysis project Ga0209084, IMG submission 187309) | Freshwater microbial communities from Lake Croche, Canada to study carbon cycling - C_130820_MF_MetaG (SPAdes) (version 2) | ecosystem: Environmental > Aquatic > Freshwater > Lake | place... | reverse complement strand
TGAATAATGGTAATCAATTATCGTTAACTGATTTTTATACAACATATGTTTCAGATTTTGGAATGCTTTTCTTAAGTTATGCAAAAGAAAAGAAAATGCCAGCATCGCTTGGGGAAATACCAAATAGAGTTACAGTATCGTCTAATAATTTTAAAGTTATTCAAACTGACCAACATATTCAAGATGCTGATAATACACTAGCAATCAAACAAAAGATTTCAGCAAAGGAACAAGCGGTTGCCCAGATTAGAGAAATTGATACTCAAATTTCAGCAGCAAGAGCTAACTTAAATACTAATGCTTCGCTAAATGAATCACAAAGGTTAAAATTACAAAAAGATCTATCAACTTTTGCTGATACCCGTGCAACTTTAACTAATACTCAACAAAGTTTAATTTCTGATATCACTTCATCAATTAAATCAACTCCAAGTTTTATAACTAATCCAAGCTATAGCGTTAGAGGTTTTTGGGCAATCCCAGCACCACTTACTAGTGCGTATGGAATTCAAAATGTTGCTCAGTTTAAAATATCATATCGTACCCTAAGTAAAACTGGTAGTTCAAAAACTGCCGATCAGTTAGAATTTTCAGATACCGCTGGTAATAAAATAACCGGTGCATTTTCTCCATGGACAGAATTTTTATCAAAAGCTAGAACTAAAAAATTAAATACGTTAACTGGCTTTTATGAATGGTCTGATGAAAATATTTCTGATCCAAACGTAGTTAATTCAAATCAATTAGATATTCCAATTAAAAAAGGGGAAGTGATTGAAATCAGGATAAAGAGTTTATCTGAAGCCGGCTGGCCAGATTCTCCAGTTGAATCGGCCTGGTCTGATACAATTTTAGTAGAATTTCCAGCCGCAATTGAAACCGCTGAGGACGCAACTATTGTTTCTCAACAAGCATTTGCTGACGAAACCCGAATAAATTTTCAATCTGAACTAAATGCAAAGGGTTTAGATATTCACTTGAGCTCTTCATTTACTACTCGTGATAAGTATTTTGCTCATAAATCTGAAGATATCGCTAGTGGCTTTTTTGCTAGTGATGGAAGCGTAGTTGATCTTTACACAAAGGTTAAAAATATTTCAGATTCAATTAGTGCAGTACAAACCGCTTTATCTACCGGAGCTGGTGCACTATCTGTGAGTATTGTAGATCAATCCGGAAATCAACAAACTATTACAAACGGTCAATCATTAGAGTTATTTGCCGGATATTACAAAGACCTAATTAAAGATACTAGCGTTGTACCAGTAGTATATAATCACGGTAAAATACTTGCAACTCAATACTTAATTCAACTACAAAATACTTCACAAACTGCACTACAATTAATTTCTACCCTAAATGGTGGATTAGCTGAAATTGCACCAATTACTAATGCATATATCAATCCAACTGTTAACTATCATGCTAATCTACGATATGATAGAGCTCCATTAGTTATTAATAATTCAATTAGCTCGAGTATTGGTGGATTTGTACAAAAAGACGGATACCAATCATCTCAAGTTAAAAGTCAATATATTTACTCAAGATATAAAAGTGTAACGTTAGCCGATACTTTATATTCTGGAGATAATCAAAATGGAGATGGTGATTCTTCCGGCACTGTATATTCAGCCTCAACCTCCAACTATACGTATGCGGGTATAACAATAGGTTCTACTAAAGTTCCATATTCGTCTGGTCATTATTTACCGTTTAATCCAACTACTGCAACTCCATTATACCCAGCTGCTGCTGTTACCAATACAAATATTTGGAATGGAGTAGTTACCTCAAATGTTCCACAAGGCGGAGGTCAAGTTAGCGAATTTTGTATTCACAAAAGCCACCCAAGCATTATCGCTGGAGGTTCATCAAATATTAGCTGGAATAACGCAGTGTATAATGTATCCAGACCAGCGTATTCAGCTGGAGAAACAATTCAAAGATATTTACCTTTTAGCCACGCAATTCATTTTGAAACAACTGAAGCTGAATCTCAAAATATATTTGGTGCTAAGTATTATCAACAAGCTGTTTATGTAAAACCAGCTTCTGTAACTTTAGGTACAACTGCCGTTAATATGAGAGAAAACCAATATCCTATTAAAATGGGATTTGTAAATAGCGATGAATTTTTAGTTGGAAAATATACGTGTGGAGCATATTTATATATTGCACCACAATCGCATACAACAATTTCAGTAGAGGGTCTTAGCCCAGCCGGGTCTCAAAAAATGTTGAACTTTGGTTCTGACTCAGCTATTAAAATTCCGCTAATTTTCCAATTTAGAGCATCCGACAAATTGGGATATATTGGAGGTTGGCGATCAGCCGTTCCTGCTGGATTAAAAAATGTAAGATATGCTAAAAAATTAGGTATTGATATTTACTCGTTAAATTCAGTATTCTCATTTGATATTTTAGTTAGAATTCAATACGAAAAAGAAACTGCGGTTGTTACTCCAGTAAGTGCTCTATCCGCTTCATCAATTGGCGTTAGTGCTTCTGCTTAAAATAAAAACTAAATAGTGATAAATCAAAATTTAACATATACCCGAATTGCTGAAAGAAATGTTAGTTTTCAATTACTTAGAACTAATCCAAAATTAACAACTAATATAAAATTAACAGTTGATTCAGGTGGTGATTTATGGCTTAATTCAATTAATGCAAATTCTCAATTATCTAGTCAAAAATATAAAAGATTTGCAATTTCTGAAAACTCTAACCATGAAGTTAATCTATATAGGTTTTACGATGATGGTCAAACTCCAACCTCAATTTCATATCAATTAGGTTCAACCATTGGATTAAAGGCAATTGCCAAAGATTTAAAAGATCAATATGATTTTGATCTATATACAAGTGGCGCTAAATATTTAATGGATAAGCAATATTCTGAGAAATTTACATATTTTGCACCAATCTATTTAGATAAAGTTCTTCCTGAAAAATTTGTAATTTTTAAAATACCTGGAGCTTCTAACTATACAGCCGGAAATGGCCAAGCAAATCAAAATATATCAACTCAACAATTTGCAACTGACTTATTTACAAATGCGCAAGTTGTAAAAATATTTGACTTAAGTGAATCTTCTAAACTTGGAAAATACATACATAATATTTCAAAAAATCCAATGTTTAATCAAAATCCGCTTTATGTTAATTATAAAAACGGAGGGTATTCAATTTACCGAGGAGCCTCAATTTCATCAGGTACGTATGTTGAACTTCCTGAATTAATTAGTAGTGTATTAAGTAGATCATTACCCCTATTAAAGGTTGAGCAATTTGTAACCCTAGGCTTTGAAAGAAATAATATTGTACATCCAAAGATTTTAAATTTAGAATTTCTATTTAACGATATTACTGCAAATCCATATGAATTTAATAGATATTTTGGAGTTTACTGTAATGATATTGATCTTGAAACATTTGAATTTGATTTATCGAAAATGTATGAATTAAGTTTATCTCAAAATACCGCAGATAATGATCAAACTTTTCCAGTAAATTTTATACAGTCCGATGATATTTCATTTACCTTAACTAATTCAACCGGCGTTAAATTACGAGGTCATGGATTATCCCAAAATCTATCTGACATTTATGCTAACCGGACAAGTAAAGATACATTATTTTTTCCATATTTAAAAACCAAAGATAAGCAAATTCATTTAATTAAACCTCTCTCTTGGAATCAATTAGATACAATTGTTGATTTCCAATTAGACGATAACCAATTTGATTTAGGATTAGCCTTTGGTCCAACCGACTTAATCACTCAAGAAACAGCGGACGTATCAACAGTAGACACTAAATCTACCGTTCTTATCGAAGTTTTAAATACTCCACAGCATCTAGATAAACTAAGAATATATCATCCAAGCGGCTCAGTATTTAGTATAACTGATGAAGGCGGAAAATATGATGAACTTGTTTTTGTCTCTGGTTATTTTATGGATAATGAAAGCTATTCATTATCTTATTTGTCAACTGGTGAATCTTTAATATATGTTAATGCCGACATAGATTTAGAACAAATTGCTCAAGCGATTACTGATATTGTAAGTGAACTTAAGAATTCATCAATTACTGGAATACGCATGGCCTCTCATGCTTTTATTCAAACTCAAAGTTATGGAAATACTTACGGTTCGTTAAAAGTTAGATCTTTAGAAGCTGTGTCAGCTCTACCTAAGTTTAAGATAAATGATAAGGTTACTAATGAGCTTGTTTTTGCAGATGGCGGATTCCTAAATAGACCTCACCCAATTATTGCATTAGGCAATGCAACTAAATTAGCTGGACAGTTAGACAATATTGTTGTAAAGACCACTCAAAACTGGTCAAAAATTAACAGAGTTTGCAAGTTAACTGATCAAATTAAGCGTGGACTTTCACAAACTAGCCAAGCTCAAGCAATTAATGATTTTAAAACAAAAGCATCAATTGAATTAGTAGATAATGAGACCGTTAGAATTGATCATGGTAAAATTGAAATAAGGAAAAATTTCAAACCGTCAATTGGAGTACTATCAATATTTGAAACAATGGATTTTAATTTTTCAACGTATACTAGCGATTATTCTAGAAATTTATTACTTGACTTATACAAAGATTTTTATATTCCAGAAAATACTCTGCTACTTGATTTTACTAAATACACATATCAATTAATTGGAGATGGTACAATTAGCATAAACGGAATAGAATATTTTGACCCAAATACTTTAATTTGGCAAAATACTAATACCCTATCCAAATACTCAGTTATTTCATCCGGCACAACTGGAAAACCTATTTTAATATATGGTTTAAAAATGCCAGGAACCACCGTTGATCCAAATAGTTCAATTTATTTAGATAGATTAGACATTCCGTATTTTGATAACTCAGGCGATGCGCAGAACTATATTGGCCCATTTTCAATAAAAGCGGATCATGTACCGATTGAATTCAAGTCTCCGACTTACAAGTTTAGGGATAAATTTGTACAAAGTAACTTGTCTAGTGAATATCATGCATATTTAGAAAATTATACAAAAGATTTTGCAATAGACGGTAGAGTAATTCCGTATATTACCAAATGGGGGATTACTGACTCTACCGACTCTAGGGATAATCCATACAGATTAAATTCTGATATTGTTTTTGGAAAAGATAATTTTGGGCCGTCTCATAGAGAAACTTCTGCTTCTCCTGAAAAATTAACACATGAATGGTTTTATATTGAGTCTAATTTTGGATATACTAAAGACGTTTCATTAGCTAGAAGTAATTTTTACTATTTTGATCAGCCTATGTTAATCGATCAATTAACCAGTTCAGCTAACTACTTTGACGAATATTTCACATATATTCCAACAGTAGATGGAGTTCAAGTAGGCCGACCTCAGTACAGATATTCATTATTATCCAAAAATCAATTCACTAAACAGTATGAAACTGTGTTTAAGGGTTCGTTATTTAGATTTTATGAATTAACTTCTAGCCAAACAACCGTTTCAAATTCAACTAGATTTGAAGATTATAAATTTACTGCACTATTAAAACCAGTTAAAGAAGATCCAAATACGGTTAAACAACCGGTTAAATATCGTGTAATTGAAAATACTGATTCAAAATCAATTACCTTATTAATTGAACTTGCTCTTGGAAATAAAGCCCAATTAAATAAGTCTATCTTTTTAACCAATTGGAATACAAATATTTTTGAAATAGGATACGGCAGTGATTCAAGTATAATTAGCCAAGCTAGCTTATTTAATGGAACTTTTAAATCAGCCACAATTGCCTATACCATTGATTTATGTAGCGATGTTAACGGTTATTCAGCACCAATTTCATTAACTGATTATCAAAACCAAATCTCAGGAGTATCAATAATTCCAGGATTAGCATTAGGCCAAGTAGCGCATATTAAATACGGTATCCTATCTACAATTATTGCAACCCCTGGCTCAGACGTATATAATGCAATTCAACTTGATAAAATAGCAACTGGAGATAAACTAGGTACTCGAGTATATGCAAATGTTCAAAAGGGAACAAATATACTCTTATCATCCGGTTCATATCAAGCTGCAACAATTACTGCCTATTTTGAAGATGCTTGGCAAAATGGAGATCCTGATTCACCAATACCAACGACAACTACAACTACTGCGGCTCCTGGAGGAACTACAACAACTACGACTACCGTAAGTGGAGGAACTACGACGACAACGACTGCTGCTCCAACTAGCACAATAGGTCCTGGCCAAATATACGAACAGACAAATTATGCCCCGGCAATTCCAGGCCCAGGAAACCCCGCTAAAATTGATCTAAATACAACTAATATATTATTTCATAATACCTCGTATGCAGATACAACACATAAATATTTTAATAATAGTATAAATATAGATCAGTCTCCTAAGCTTGATATTCTATTTAATACAGCGGCTCAAACACCTAGATTTAGCCTATCTGCACTAGACGGTGGAAACTATACTGAAATTATCTTTGATAAAGTTTCAACAAATAGCTATACTTCTGGAGTTTACAATATTCAAATAAGCTATGTTTCTGGAGATTTAGGACCAGCGTATAGTATGCCAAATGTTGAGCCTTTACTATTTAAAACCCAATGGTTTATTCCAGAATATACTAATTCAAATATTCCTGCTCTATATAGTTTTACAGTTGAAAATTCAACTGCATATTTTGATTCAATGTTTGGAGATTATCGAATTGAATTTGATCACAACGAAGTTTCAAACTTAACTCATTCATTCCTATACTATGCAAAAAATAAAAAGTATAATAATAAGGAATCCGCATATTCTACAATTAAATTATCTAGGGGAATTGACTTATCGTCAAGTGGAATTCATTTAGGCTCATCATTATTGCCAGATTATGCACAGACTGAAAAATTAACAGGTCTTGAAAGTTATGACGTATCTGCTGACTCTGAAATTAATCAAATTAGTACAAATTTTGCACCACTTTATATTATTAAACCTGGAGAAAAAAGTATACTTGTTCAAAGATCAATAGGTGATCCTCTAAATATATTTCAATTAATTGAGCCAAACTCTACCAAAGATGGTGTAGATGGAGTATTTCAAAATATTATTAATTTTACGCCAAGTCTAAATCCAATAACGTTAATTAGACCAATTCCAAATAGTTTAGGCGATACTCCTAATTTTTCATATACTGAGCATGGCCTCCCAAATGGAATTACCTTTAATTGGATAAACGATGCAAACCATTTTCAAATATTTGGAGGAGTTAACTATTTTCAAAAAGTATTTGAAAACTTATCATTTGCAAAATTATTTCAACTACTTGATAAAAACCAAAGTGTTATCAGTTGGGAATCATATACCAACGGTATTCTAAATAATTATAAAACCCTATCTATTGAAATAGCTGATGCTGATACCGTAAGTAAATCTACAATTATTAATATTACGCCAGACCAAGTAACTGAAGGTAGGCTTAATACAATTGCAGGTTATGACTTAACTGAGGTTCCATCTAAACCATATGAAGTTAACCGGTATTCTGCTGAATACGAAATAATTACCAAGCCGATTGCCGGTTTTAAATATAGTTTTTCAATAAATTCAAATAGTTTACCTGGAGCAAATATTTGTCTTGATCCAGAGATTGATAATTTCTTTATTATTCCAGATTTTGAATATATTAAATATTCCAAGCAAAATATTCTAGCTCTTGAAAATAGTAGAAATTACTCAGCTGTTTATCCATTAATTAATGAAACCCCAATTAGCCGTACTGATTTTAATAGTTTAGCATCAAGCTGGGACTATAATTATCATTTCGAATCACCAAATAAAGGTGCATCGGTTGGAGTTGCTGGCAGTAAGCGAGTGGTTGAAGATTATTCATTTATTTCAAAACTATTAAACCTGCCAAATGACTTTATAATTGAAGATTTTACATCAATTGAACTTGGTCAAAAGATATTCAATATTTCTCAAGCAACTGAGGCTGATATAGTATATGCAAATTATCCAGAACAAGTTAAATTTAAAATTAATAAGTCTGCGTTAATTACAAAACACCTATCAAATAATGGACTCAGATCAGAATTCCAAAAGTTTTTTAAATATGCTGACGGTTCCCAAATTATATCAGACTCTGACTTTTTAGGAGAATTAACATTTGAGGAATTTCTTTCTCAATATTGCCTACTTAACCTAATTAAATTATATACAGTAGAGGCATTTGAATTCTATGAATTAGATGATAGAACGATTCAGGGTAACTTAGTTGAATTTACCCAAGTTGGCTATAATTCACTTAATAACTTAGGCTATGGCCTAATCAAAAATATTAGAATAAATAATACCAAATCAAGCGTAGTAGAAGGTTCTATCCTATTAAAACCTAATACTGGAGTTAAATTGGTTCCAAAAATAAAAATTAAATTCATTTAATGTCAGTAGTCATAAACCTTAAGGAAATATTCTCAACAGACAGTCAAATTGACGTCTCTAGTAAAGTAAATTTTAACTTTAATCAACTAATTGCACTTGGTTTTGGACAAACTGGGCTAACCGGTGACCCTGGTATACAAGGTCCTCCAGGTCCAATTGGGCCAGATGGACCTCAAGGCCCAATTGGTACTGTTATTTTTGGATTAACTCCAATCTCAACCACTGCTCCAACAAGTCCTCCAACTGGCATGGTTCTTGGCGATCTATTAATTACAGCTGATTCAATTATTCGAAAAATAGGTTCAGGCACTGGCTGGGAAAAACTAACTGATTTTAATCAATTAGTTGTAACCGCATTAGGTTCAAATGCTTCGCCGTTTGTTAAATTAACCGGTGCGTCTAGAATAATTAAACCTCGAATTACCTCAGGTTTGGATTTAACCAATGCAAGTAGCCCTGCGCCAAATTACCAAACTCCTGGATTAGGTACAAATAATCAAACTGTTCTCTATAATTTTAATGAGCTTAATACAAGTTCAGTAATTATAAACGGTTCAGGTAATATTGTAATTAGTTCAAATGGTTCAAGTACAGTTCCATTTGACTCAACTAGCGGAGGTGTTAATCTTACAACTAACGTAATTACAGCATTAAGCGTATCAGGCCATGGATTAGTTAATAAGCAATACGTAACTTATTCTGCTGGAACCGGAACAGTTATTGGAGGTTTATCTAATTACTCAGGCTACTATGTACTATACATTGACGCATATACTTTTAAATTGTGCGATACCACATTAGACGTAGATAATAATAATCCAAATGACCTTACTAGTTATGGTACTGGAACTCAAACTATCATAACGTATCCGTCAACTGCTGAAAAAATATTTCCAGCAACTGCAAACTTATCATTGTATTCAGTATTTGGCAGTGATGCTTCTCAAGCAAAAGAATTTGCAAGTACAAGTAAGGGATATAGACATCAACTTGAATTAGGATCGGTTGATGCATTACCTACTGCATATAGCGGAATCTCTGGTGTAACTTATGTAATTAGTCCAAGTTTTGAAAATTTAAAAGTTAAGAAATATCGAGTAGGAAGTTATAGCGGAAGCGAAGCTTATCCTGGCACCTATTACCTAAGAGCCGAATACGATCTTTCTTCAGATGGCGGAACTACGGCTGAATCATTTTCTCCAAGAAGAAATAGCGAGCAAATTTGGAAAATCAACAAAATTGCAAGTACCCATGATTCAGGGCAAACTTTTGAGCTTAAATTAACCAATTCAAATTTATTAGCAGTTAATGAAATCAGCAGTGGCGTTAGCGTTGATGGTTTATTATTAAAACGCGGAGCACTAGATGGAGGTGGAGGTTCTGGTTATATTGGATTTGGATTTGATCCAAGTGATGCAACTAAAGCCAAACTTAATGCATCTAGCGGAATTACTAAATTTTCATTAGATGGAATTAGTCTTGAACTAAAAAATGGGTCAGGAGTTTCTACTTTATCTGTAAGTTCAGGTGGAGTATTAACAATCACAACTAACGGTACAATTGATGCAATCACCGGTAATAAAACAGAAACAATTAGCGGTAATAAAACACAAACAATTGGTGGTACTAAAACCGTAGTAATCAATGGAGTTTCAGTAACTCTAGCTAAATCATCTACTACACTAGTTGAAACAGTTGCAACCGGTTACGATTATACAATAAACACAGTTAATGGAAATATTCAATTAACCTCAACTGATTCAGGTAAATTTATTGCATTAAATGATGCAATTAAAGTTAGTGGAGACCGTTTAGTACATGGTATTCCTTTTCCAACAACACAAGTTTCAGCAGTTGATGTAAATACTCTTGATGATTATGAAGAAGGAACTTGGGGAGGAGCTGGTAATTCAGATGTAGTATATTGTCATAGAACTTGGCATGATACTTATATTGCTGCTTACGGTTGGCTTGATGTAGTTGGAGGCTCAATTGCTGGCACATCAAATGCATTATCCAATATATCTAATCAGTATACTAAAATTGGAAATCTAGTAACCTGTACAATAAACTATACTATAATTACAGATTTTATTTACTTAGCTGAAGGGCTTCCTCCATCTGATGACCTATTTATTAATCCTTTCACCTATGACGAATTGCCGTATGAAGCTCAATTAGGTATTAAATTACCTTTCCCAATAAAATCTGGGTCCCCAATCAGTGCAAGAGGGATCTATGTTGGTGAAAATGTTGCTCCAGGTTTTACCAATATTGAAATAGTTCAAATTGGACCAGCCGATAACTTTGGCATTGGCTTTTCCATTGCTGCTTTATCATATATTGAACCAGCGCCGCTTAATGCTAATTATAAAAAACTACAACCTCTCAACTTAGGAGTTGCAATGGATTCTCCTCCAGGCGGATCTCCAGGTTATAGTAATACCGCTAACGTTGCTTTTACAATTAGTTATTTTGCAGCAGACTAAACTTTAAGTTTAAATGGAATTGGCTTCTTTTTTTCAAGCAGCCGATTACAGTCTAGTAAGACATTGGCATCAAAGCCATGGCTAGGATTCATTATCTTATTTAGTAGGATAATATCCTTGGTTAGGGAAATTCCGTCAGATAACACAACATGATCTGTACCTGAAACTACAATAACATTTTTTTCAGGTTGAAAATCATTAAGCCCAGGTTTTTCAGTAAGTAGGCGGTCCCTAAATTCGCTATTTTTAAGCCCAGGTAAAGTCAATACAGCCTTTCGACTAATTGAATAGCCTAGGCTGCGATTACTTTTTGTATTTAGGGTATAAATTTCATAGCGATCTAATTTAGTAGACTTACAAACAATATAGATTTTTTCCTGTTTATGAATATTCGTATTATTAAAATGAAAGTGCAAATTTTCAAGAACTGGAATCTGTTTCTCTAAGTATTTTTGCATTACTTCAGATAGGATTTTGGATCCCATTTTCATGATTGCCTTACCACTAGAGTCATCCGATTGCGCGAGTTGAGTTACCACATTCGTTAAATTGGAGTGAGCCCTAACTGCATTCAAATGTGAATCGTAGACCTTTTTATCTGCAATTATTGTATTGATATTTAGGTAATGAAAAACAATTTCGTAAAAGTTTAGAAAGTCCTTCTGTAAATTAGTGATATATTTTTTTTGCGCGTCTAGTAAGACATACGTATAGTATTCCAGATCAACAAAATTAGCCTGGCACAGCCACATTGGGTCTAGTACAAGCTTGGGGTTTAGAGGTTTCATTGGTACCCCGGTTTTCTTATTATTTATTTTGGGTAAAGACGTAATACTCTGCGATAAATAACAAAAAGACCAAATTAATGCAAGTAGTATCCTACAAGATCATTCCAGAGCCAGATAAGAACTCGGTCACCTACAGTAAGAATTATAGAATTTTTTCTGCGGCTGAACCTGTTCCTGGGGCTGTGAAAATTGTAGGTTTTAGTGAATCCGTTGACCTGGGTTCAGCTTTACCTCAATATGTGATTCGTAAGTTTAGATATTCCTTTGATATGGGAAATTGGTCACTATGGTATGCACTTGATCCAGAGGATTTAACTAATATTGAAGACCTGTTATTTAATGAAGCTGACGTATTTTTTGAAGTCAAATATGAATATGACGATACTACCTACAATCCATTAACTACTGAATTAAAGGTCAATTTTGTAAAATTTAATATTCAGAGCACCAAGGTTTCTGAATCATTATATACTCCAACTGTCTATTGCTCGTCTGAACGCTGCCCAGCAATTGTTGCTGAAAGGGAAGCCTCATTTAAACCATATGAAGTTGGAACTGCAATTGGAATTGCCAAAGAATTAAGTTATCAAACGACTAAAATTTTTGGTCATGAAGTTGTTTATTTTAAAACTGAACCAGACCGCACAGGCGGCGATTTTATATTTAAGGAATGGACACTATTTGAAACAGTTGATCGTAAATGTGTAAAAGTGGTTGTACCCAATAATACGTTTCCGGATAATAAACCTCAATTTACCGAATTTGGAATTGATTTTGAAGTTCCATTTGAAATTCATATTGATCATGTTTATTTTCAGTCTATTTTTGGACCGGGTACTCAACCTCGAAAAAGAGATTATATGTACTTTCCATTAACCAATCGAATGTATGAAATTCAAGGTTCCTATCTGTATCGTGGATTTATGATGGAGCCCCTGTATTGGAAAATACAGTTAACCAAATTCCATCCAAATATCGATATGGTAATGAAGGCCGTGGATCGTAAATTCCTAGACAATATTATTATTTCTAGTGATCAGCTTTTTGGTAAACAGGCCGAGGTTCAGAAAAAAGATGCTCTTGATAAACAGCAATATAAAACAATTTCCAATAGATTTGATGAAACTCGTAGATCATTGCACCCTGATCTAAATAACAGAATTTTAGATCATACTTTTAACTATGCTCCGTTAATTGAATACTACTATGATATGAGTGGTGTAAAACAGGTGATTGCAAATTATGCAATTGCCTCAAATGGAAATTCAGAAGATCAATACTTAACTCCAACCGCTCCATATTCAGTGTATGCATATGAAGGTAGTAGTATATTCAGTGCATGGCAGCGTCGCCAACTAAACACCGGCGATACAAATATTGGAGCGTCAAGTCAAGCCACCATTAAAATGGACGGCCCTAAAGATTCGTATACCGCTCTTGGCAAATATGTAGTAGTTGAAGGTTATAAAAATCTGGCGCTAAATCCAACCAAGCGACAATCAATTACAGTTAATGCGGGTGGAGCCCTTCAATTTAAACAGTCAGATCATGCAGTTGTATATAAAGCGGTTGCCTCAACTGCTAATACTCCAAATATGACATTTAGTGCCTTAATTAAATTTAATAAGGGCACCCAGGATATCCGAATATTGGATGGATATGATAACTTATTAGGCACAGGATTGAGAGTAACCTGTTCACTAGTAGATAATGGAGTAGACGAGAATGGAAGACCTAGAGCATATGTAACTTTCTATGTATTGATTAATAATACATCATACCCATTCGTAATAGGAGATTTATATTATGATGAATGGTATTCATTAATTGTGCCAGTATCATCTCAATATGGGCAATTACAACTTAACCTATATTCATTTGGTCAGGATCCAGCAAATATCAAGAATTTTAATAGCCTAGTTAGCGTATACACAGGTTCAGCTAATCCTGGAAACTTTACATTTGTGACCGACCAAAATTGGGCACTACCATCCGCAAATTATTCAATTGCAAATATCCGATTGTTTAATACAATGGTTCAGCCAGAAGATCATGAATTTATAGTGAGTCAACTATTCATAAGAGATGAGTCTTTACTTGAACTAATTGATAATGCCAGACCTAGATTAAATGTACCATTCATTGCAATAAACAGATAACACATATATGTATAAAGATTTAACAAAAAGCTCACTATTTGATAACGTAAAATTAGGATTTGAATTTGAATTCTTTTCTCCAATTTTGCGTGCTGATTTAGCTGAGAAATTAACAACCATTTTAGGTAAAAAGGTAATTAGTACCAATGAATATGGTTCTGATATTCCAGTAAGCTATGATACTTTTAAAATTGAACCTGATTTTTCAGGTGGATTTAAAATGAATGAGCTTATTACTGGCGTAATGCCATATAATGAGGCAATCCATGTATTATACAAAGTCTTAAATTTCATTGATGAAAATGGATTTACTACTGAAAGAACTGGGTTACACATAAACATGTCATTAAATGAATTTGATCTTGGACTAAATGAGCGTCTGCAAAATCTAAATGTATTTAAGTATATTCTAGGTCTTAATGAAGAGAAAATATTTGAATTATGGCCATCCGCTAAATCCCGAATTCAAAAAATTTACAAGAATTCAGTTAGCAATATTTACCCTAAAACTAAATTCCTAGCTGAGACCTCAATTGACTATGCCCGACCAAACAGTCCACTTGATTTTTCATATCCTCAATCAAAATATTTTGGTTTAAATTTTGAAAAGTTAAATGAAGGTTATTTAGAAGTTAGATATGCTGGCGGAACTGATTATCAACTAAAGCGAGCAAGTGCAACTGAATTAATTAATTACATTGCTGAATCTCTATATACTACTCTTCAAGTAAATCACACATATTCAATTGATGAACAAAAGAAAGTTTATGAAGTGATGAAGAAGCAGAGAGAAAATACGCTAGCTATTAAAACATATGAAAATTTCAAAAAGAATTTTCCAGAAATTGAATTATTCATTGACTTAAGAAACGATCCGCGAATTATTGAATCAAATTATCTAAATCTTCGTGAAAAACTATTTGACCTAATTACTTTTGGCAAAATTAAAAAGGGTCAAGTAAATTACGATACTCAAAATAAAAGGGTTCAATTAAAAGAGTCTAAATTAGAAGAAGGATTCGGAATTCATGACATTGATATTATCAATTGTAAAATTGAAGCTGAAATTTCTAACTGTACTCTATACGGCTGCAAAGTTAGATCATCGCATATCACCGAATGTAGAATCCTAACCAGTAATGATATTAGATATTGTCATTTAGATGACTGTTTATTTGAGAGAGGTTGTTATAACCGAATTGACTTAAGCTATATTAAGAGTTCTACAGAAACAATTATCTATGCAGACTTAAATGAATGTATTGTTAGATCAGGGATTATTGCACTAGATTCAAAAGTTGATAATAAAACCGAAATTCTGTCAGGTAGTGCAAAAGGCAGTAAAAATCAAATAAAATAATGAATGGATCTGAAAGTTAATAAATAACTGAAATCCTTTAACCAACAATGGCAGTACAACTAAAAATCTCAAGTATTAAATCAATCAATGGTTCAAGTTTAAATACCATCATTGATTTGTCTAATTTCAACTTTAGCACAATTAAATCAGCAATTGACGAATTTTTAACCTCAATTAATTATTCTCAGCTTAATGGTGAAATCTCAGTTGATATTCAAGGAATCTCAACCAATTCAATCATTATCCGAAATGGTTTAACAGTATATGGAGCTCAACAGCAAAATGGCAGCTATCCTGAAGTAATTAAAATGTATCCAACTGGTGCAATCACTGCAAAGAACGTTGTAGTTGAAGATGTACTTGAAGGAAAACGGCTTAGACTTAAAGTATACGGAGTACTTCCACCAACTGCTGTTCCTGGAGAAATTGTTTATATTACTGCACAGAATGGAAGGGTTGAAGGTTTTTATGGATATTTACAATCAACTGGTTGGTGTTTACTTAGCTGTGGCGGAACTGGTGGTGGTATTTGTACTGCCTCAGTTACTAGGTCGGTTACCCCAAATACAGTATCAGGAGATGGAGAATTGCTATCACCTGGCTTATTACCAATACCTGCACCAATTCCAACAACCTCGTACTTATTATTTGTTAATGGTCATCAAATAACCATTGGAGACGGAGATAATAGTGCCAGTGCGTATTTTAGTAAAGACGGTGGAATTACTGCAACTATTTATGCTCAAGTTGATGTGACTGACGAATTATACTGGAATACAACTACCTCTGGCTATGGATTAGATGGTGGAGATTTTGTTACCTTAATGTATTCAACCGTTGATACAAATTGCGCTGGAGCAAATGGAACTATTTGTATAACTAATATCTTAACTGCTGGCAATACTGAATCAGTATTTCCACAACTTGGAGTTGATTTTATCTTGGAGAATCCAGCTGCAACCAGTTGTCCAATTACTGTTTGTACTTTACCAATTCCAACAATTGAACCGGAGGGAATTGATTTACCATATGGATATTTTTTAACTAATTCAGTTCTGGCGTTTGATATTTCTACCGGATGTTCAGGTTGCGCAATTATTGGATTTGGATTACCTCAAACAATGGATGAAACTGAATTTGATTCAGTTAGAATCTTTAAAGATATTAGTGGAGTTTACACAGATGTTACTATTTTAACTGGGCCGTATGCACCAAATTATTCAACTCGTACAATTTACGCAGAGGTATGTAGCTTTAGCGAATTTTATTTAGTACCAGTAGACTCAGCAATACCAACTACGACTACTACAACGGCTGCTCCAACTACAACCACTACTGCTGCTCCAACTACAACCACTACTGCTGCTCCAACTACCACTACAACAACTGCAGCTCCTACAACTAGTACGACAACAGCAAGTGGAGGAACTACTACGACTACTACTGCAGCTCCTACAACTAGTACGACTACTGCAAGTGGAGGAACTACTACGACTACTACTGCAGCTCCTACAA
>Ga0209084_1001924_pt1 | contig 16784 bp, 23 predicted proteins | sample C_130820_MF_Meta_FD_187309 | JGI IMG/M metagenome (GOLD analysis project Ga0209084, IMG submission 187309) | Freshwater microbial communities from Lake Croche, Canada to study carbon cycling - C_130820_MF_MetaG (SPAdes) (version 2) | ecosystem: Environmental > Aquatic > Freshwater > Lake... | reverse complement strand
GGCCGCTACGCGACGACGACGACTTGGGGCTGGTGCTTCCTCGACCTTGGCGGGCTCAGCTTCGCCTTCCAAAGTCAACCATTCCACCACCTCGAAGACCGGCGTGAAAATCCGGCCATACGACTTATGTTGGTAATGCTCCTTTTTGAGGCGCACGACCGGCACTGGTTTGGTTTGGTCTTTATCGACCTGATCTGCCAAGGCCACGGCCAAGGTCTGGACGCTGCGCTTGCCGCCCACCGAAGTGGTCGTAAAGCGGGCTTCCATGCCCTTGTCTTCGCCAGACAGACACTTCAGACTCATACCCACCTGAGTCTCCCAACCCTTCTTGGCTGCTGGGGGCGCGCCGTCCAAGTCCGGCAGGGGCTGGGACACGGGCACCATCTTCTCGCCCAACACCTCGCCGTCACCCCAAGCAATAAAGCCGTGGACAAAGGAAAAAGGGTTGACCGCCCAGGTGCTGTCGTCTTCGATTTCGGTTTGGTCTGCACCAAACACCCAATGGCCGGTCTTGTCCATTTTCAGGATGACCGTACCGGCTGGGCCGACATCGGATTGGATAGCCCGCAGGGAAGTTGCGAGGGAGGAAACTGCGGGCAAGCCCGCTTGGGAGAACGCTACTAAATTGGACATTTCTGTACCTTTATTGAAGTTTAGAAAGGGCAGCGGTTAATTGCTTACCCAAGAGCATCACCTCGGGGCGCGGGTCATCCGCGCTTGCCAAAGTGTTACCTGAAGAGATGGCGACCACCAGATCACCCGGCAAAGCCTGCTTGCGCTTTTTGAGCGCCTTCTCAGCTTTGGCCGGAGAGATCACGGAAGTCTCCAACACCTCAGATTCAGTCAGACCGAACGCGAACAGGGCGACCTTGGCCTTGTCCTCGTCAGTCCATGAACGGATCGCCCGCTTGGCGACCAGTTTGTAATCAGGCAGCTTGGCCCCAGACTCCAGCAACTGGAGCGCCAAGGCCCGCAGATCAGTAATCCACTGCTCCAGCATATCAGCGTTTTTGAGATAAGTGGCAATGGTCGGCGGGTCTAGGTTGTCAATGGTTGTCTGCAAGGCGCGCTCGACTGCGCCGGTCATCTGTGGGCACACCGGCTTAGCGGCACACCAGCGGCAGTGATCGCCAGAGCGCAGCGGAGCGGTCTTCTTCTCGCTCATCTTGACGGCCTGCACCAATTGCAATTCAAACTCAGCAATGCGCGCTGGTGTGGTCACCCAGCGCTTGACGGCGGGCGGCTGCACGATGACCATCTCAATCTCGGTCACGCCCTCAAAGGCCCACTGAGCGGCTGGCGTACGCATGGCGGCAGCGGCGTAGAACATCAGTTGCATATTCTCTTCGACCTCAACAGCCACACCATCGCCAAATTTCCAATCCAGCACAACAGCACGATTGCCAAGGCGACCGATAAGATCAGTTGAACCGAACACACCAGGTAGTAGGTCACCGAAATTAACGCTTGTCTCAGCCTCAATTTCCATCTCCTGCTTGGGGTCAATCTCGTCCAGCGCGCGCAAGGCGGGGTTTAGTTTGTTGTCTATCAGTTCTTGGGTCAGCACTTGGTCTTCATACTTGGTGCCAAGGTAATGCTCTGAACTTTGGCCGGACATCACGATCTCTGCGATGACGTTGTGTAAGAGCGTGCCCTCGTCAGCGTACTTGCTGCTGGGCTTGGGTGGCATCTTGGCAACTAAGGCCACAGAGCCAGGGCAGTTGATTACCCTCTTGGCGGTGCTACCGCCGACGATACTGGAATGCTGCATTTAGAGTCCTTTAGTGTTTGTGAGCCACAACTGTACCACAACTTTTTGTGCTAAACTTCTTGACATGAAAGAAAAAGATGTAGAAAATCATTTTGTCTGGGCGGTGGAGCGGCTTGGTGGTAAGACCTACAAGTTCACCTCGCCGGGGCGCAAGGGCGTAGCGGACAGGATAGCTTGCTTGCCTGACGGCAGCACTTGGTTTGTGGAACTCAAGACCAAGGGCGGTAGGTTATCAGAATTGCAAAAGCTGTTTGCGGCAGACATGGCGCGGCTCAATCAGAGGTATATGTGTATATGGATGAAGGAACAAGTCGATGAATTTGCGGCCCTATCAAGAGCAGGCGGCTGACTTCCTGTACGAGCGCGACAGGGCGATGATCCTCGCCCCTGTGGGTGCGGGCAAGACGGCCATCACGCTCACGGCCATGCAGGCCATGCTCAAGGACGGGCACGTTAAGCGCTTCCTCGTGTTGGCCCCCAAGCGGGTCGCTACCAGCGTCTGGCCGGTCGAGCAGCGCAAGTGGGCACCCGACGTGACGCTGGCCGTGGCCGTGGGCTCGGTCAAGCAGCGGGCTGCTGCGCTGGCGTCCAACGCCCAGGTGGTGGTAACCAACTACGAGAACTTGCCCACAGGCACCTTTGACGCGGTGGTGTTTGACGAACTGACGCGGCTCAAGAATCCTAGCGGCAAGCGCTTCAAAGACTTGCTCAAATTCCTTGCGCCTATTGAGATTCGTTGGGGACTGACCGGCTCGTTTACCAGCAACGGTTTGGAGGATGTGTTCGGCCAGTGCAAGATCGTTGACCAGAGCCTGTTGGGCCGCAGCAAAAGCGCATTCCAGCAGCAGTATTTCGTGCTAATCAACCCAGACTTTGGTGAGTGGGCACCGCGCAAGGGCAGTCTTGAGAAAGTAATGGCCGTGATAAAGCCTGCCACTTTTGTCTTGGACGCCGGTGAGTATAGCGACAAGCTGCCCCCGCTCCATACGGTAGAAGTGCGCTGCGATCTGTACGACCGCAAGCCTTACGACACCATGAAGAAAGACTTTAAGCTGCAAGACATCACGGCCATCAACGCTGCTGTGGTGACCGGCAAATTGCAGCAGCTTGCCAGCGGATTTGTGTACCACACCGTACAGAGCCCATCGGAGATACCTGGCAAGTGGGTGACGGTGCAGACGCCAGTGTGGTTTGACACGGCCAAGTTTGACCGGCTGCATGAGTTACTGGAGGAGAACCAACGTGCTAACACGCTTATTGTTTACAACTATCAAGAGGAATTGGCCGAACTCAAGCGGCGTTACCCCCATGCTCAGACACTTGACGACGACCGGGCAATTGAGCGGTGGAACGCAGGCACCATCGAGTTACTGCTTGTCCACCCCAAGTCAGCAGGCCACGGGCTCAACCTCCAGTACGGCGGGTGCCGGATCGTCTTTCTGTCCCTGCCCTGGTCGCTTGAGTTGTATGAACAGACCATCGGGCGCTTGCATCGTAGCGGCCAGCGGCATGACGTGTGGTGCTACGTGATGCTGACCAACAAGACGGTGGACGAACGCATCTGGGCCGCGCTGCACGACAAACGCGCTATTTCTGATATTGCTATGGAAGAACTATGTTAAATCAATTGAAAGCACAACTCAAAGCGGCCAAGGCCGAACTCAAAGCGCGCGCGCGCCAGTTGAACGCCACTTACCGGGCGTACGACCGCTGCGTTAACCTGATCACCAAACTGGAGACACGAATTGAAAAACACTTGGCGAAGTCTAAATGACCGTCTGCCCACACTGACCGAAGAGGAAGTGCTGGGCTTACTGAACAACGAGCGCAATACGCTCAAAAGAGTATCCGTACTGGAGCGTATGCACCAGCGGTACAACACCCTGCGCGTCGCGCGGGAGAGACTTGAACTACTAAAGGAAGCTAAATTACCATGAAATTTATTAAGTTTTTGAAAGACTACTACCGCGACTTGACGCCAGCAGAGGTCATAACCCGCGAACTGGCGCAAGCCCATTTAGACCGCTTGGAAGCAGAGGCGGCAGTTGAGTATGCCCAAGCTGTGCTTGACATGAATATGACCCGTATAGAGCGTCTAAACACACGTTTAAAGGAATACAAATGACTGAATGCTGCAACGATTTTGGTAACTGCACCCAAGGGCGTGACTGCCCTATCCGCAAGCAACGCGCTCAAGAAGCCAACGAGGCGTTTATGAACCGAAACAATGGGCTTGAGCCTGACTTAATAGATGATCTTGCTGCCAGCGTCAAGGGCTTGATTGCTTTGATGTTTGTGGTAGTTGGCTTGACAATGATCGCTATTGCGATTTGGGGGAAATGATGACAGGCTATCAAAGCAAGAAGACAGCGGCGCAAGACAAGCTAGATGATGATGATGACACACAGGTGTACCAGCGCCCGTGGGTAGGGTTGACGGATAATGAAAAAACAACCGCAATTTGGACAGATGGAGGTTTTGGTGCTGGCGCATTGTGGGCAGAAGCCAAACTCAAGGAGCGCAATTCTTGATCCCCGCTAACCACCCCCACATCCGGCGCTTGTTGCGTCGGCATCGTGACGGCATGACTGTATTGGACTTAGCCGAACAATTAGACCGCAAGACTGATTCAATTTATGCGGCGCTCCGTAATATGCCAGATTCTTATGTTGGTAGCTGGACAAAAGCCCAACACCAAGCGCCAGCACAAGCCGTATGGTGCGTTATCGTTCCACCCAAAGACTGCCCTAAACCAAATGCAAAACACACCAAATTTCGCCGCCTGGACAAATGAAAACTTAGCAAAATTTGCGCTGGAGGCGTATCTACGCCTACAGACCCAGCAAGATGCTTTGGAGCAACTGCGCGGTGACCTGAAGGACGCTATGCAGTTAGTACGGGCGAGTACCCTTACTGTCGATGATTAGCACCTGGCCCCGAGGCTTGCCCTTGGGGTCATTGGGTACGCTAATGTGCGTCCAACGGTCAAACTCGCGGATCAATTGGTCAAACGGCAGCTTGGCCGCGATAACTGCTTTGACTACGGCGTCTGGCACCATACCTGGCACGCGGATGTCCGCAGCGCAGCCGAGCCGATGCTGGCTGGTATCTTTGCTGCCTACCGCGTCATTTACTTCTTTGCTCCGAAATGCGCTGTTGACCATGATTGGTACGCCGCCCAAAACGCTTTTAACTTGTTCCAGCAACTCAGCCAAGCGTTGGAGATTTGCAATTTCACTAGGGTTAGGTTCATTTTTAAACTCTCGGTGATCGGTAACAGTTAATTCTGCCAGAGAAAAATGCGGGGTCATTTTGCAGCCACACCTTGCATCTTCTCAGCCGTACGCATACCCCCCAGGCCAAGCATTCCCAAAAGCAAAGGCATCATTGTGCCGGTGTCCATCGTGGGAAATTTAACGGGATGTCCCGCCAAAGCGGAACCCCATTCGGCTAGTGGGCCAATAACAAATTGCACAGCAAATCCTGCACTGCATACCCAGCCAATGCTAGGACGCCAACCGGATACAAAGACGTTGGAGCTTCCAGCTTCAATCTTATTGATGTCCATTTGTCCGGCAAGCTGGGCTAACTCACCCGACTGCTGGAGCTTCATCAATTCTAGTTTGGCTGCTGCTTGTTGGGCAGGATCAGGAAAAACTCGGTCTAATACTTTGCCACCAATGTCAAGCAATGCGGATACAGGATCAAGAGCCATTTGGCTTCTCCTCTTCTATGTGTGAACCTACTTTAAGGCCCGAAAGCCAACCAATCAAGCCACCAATAATGGTCTGAAATGCTGGGGATATGATTTCAAAGATTGCCTTGTTGTCTACTTCTTTAACAAACAACCCATGTATTAAAGCGCCTATTAATGAAAGAACAACTATACAAAGTGTCGATGTAACCATGTAAGTCACGACAGAAACCAACTTGTCTTTATCGTTCATCTTGCTTTCTCCATAATCTTTGCCCGTAAAGCTGGGCTATCCGATGTTCCTGCCCACTCTGGCAAATTGTTCCAAATAAGCGTGTAGTCATCCACGCTACACTTTGACTTATCCAGCCACGTCAGCATGGCTTTGTGGCGCTCTGCTGGATCGTGCGTTGACCAGGCTATGGCGTATAACTCCTGCACCGCGCAGCTTGGTTGTTTGGGCTGCGGCTTGGGCTTCTTGGGCGGCTCCGCATTTAGGATTAACTTGTCCTGGGCGACCGATACCGTGACCAGCGCCAAAAAGAGTATGACGCCGCGCATTAGTCATTTGTCTGCTTTGTTTTCTAGCCGGTCAAAAATCTTGCTTAGCATTTCTTTGATCTCGCGCATATCTTCTTTGTAGTCCTGACGAACAACGTAGATCGTTGGCAGCTTGGCAAGGTCAGTTTTAAGGTCTTGTACTGCTGTCCACAACTCACGGGCGAACCATCCGGCTACGCCCATGCAACCGCCTAGAATAAGGTTGATTGTTTGCTGGTCCATCATGGTGCCAATGCGTTTTGTTTAGATTTTTTGTTAAGCACGCCCGCTAGAGCGTTTACTGGTTGCGTTGCCACCGTGGCGGTAGCGGCTTTGTTGGCCGTGCTTCCATAATTAACCAAAGCTTTTAAAACCTCGTTTTTATCCGCTGTAGGCAAAGTGTCAAGCAACTCTAAAGTGCTTTGGTTTGTTGCCGTACCAGCACGCAATTTAGCCATTGTTGCGTTGCTTACGCGGCCTTCTAAATCACTAATCGCCAAGTTTGCAACCGAAGTTGCGCGGTTCATAAAAGGAAACCTAAACTTGAGACCTTGGTTATCCAAAATGTTTGCCAGTTCTGGCGCGCCTGCTTTGGCGGCTTTACTTATCGCGTCATTTTGTTCTAGTTCGGTAGCAATTTTGTTAAGTGTAGGCATTTTGCTGCCCATTTCTTTAAAAATATCGTAGCTACCTTTACCAAAAATTGCTTCTACGGCGTCTGTATTATTACCGCGTACTAATTTAACATATTGATCTGGCGAATCTTCAAACAAACGCATTGCTTCCGCTGCCATTGCTTTTTGATCAATAGCTTGCATACCTTGCGAATAAGTATTAAGGTATTTGCCCCAACCTGTTCCGCCCGCGTCTTCAATTGCTTTGTCTATTAGCGGCCTAACTTGCGTAAGAACTTTAGCCGTTAATTTGCTGCTAGTTTTGGGGTCTGTGGGGCCAAGCAGTTGCGCAATGCGCTCGCTTAAACCTTCTTTGCGCAGCGTGTATAAATCATGCGCGTCAATAACTCCGCCATTTTTTTCGGCAAGCGTTGTGATGTCATCTTTAATTGCTTGCAAAGTTTTGGTAAGTATAGGGCTGGCACGGGTGCCCGGCGCGTTGATGGTTGAGTCAAGTGCCGAAGTAATGCCGCTTGTATCAAGGGGTTGCAATCCATGGTCAGCCAAACTACCAATTTGACGTTCAATAAACCCCGCTTCAGTGCGACGCTGGTCAGCTATCTTGCCAAATGTATCCGCTGTTTGTTGCCACTCTTGAGTACGATCAGCATTAGAAAGCCAGCCTGGTTTCCCTGTTTGCGCGCGTACATCAGCTTGCGCCGCTTCTGTGCCGGGGTGCACTACAGCTTGGCCGGGAAGCGGCTCGCCTATTGGCATACCTTGGCGCACTGCTTGCACAACTGCCGCCCGTTTTTGTTCCAATTTAGGAGTCAATTGATTGATCGTTTGCCCTGCTTGATTGGCTGCGCCTAATTCAGTTGCGCGCATATCAGCCGTAAGTTGATTTAGCAATTCTTTAGATCGTTCTTGCGCTGCGCGCGCTTCAGTAGCATTGCCGCCTTCTGCCATTCGAGCCAAAGCATTAAATTGATCTTGGTACTGGTTTTTTAAGCGGAGTGAGTTGGCGTCTGTTCCCGCGCTTAATTGAAGTAATGCCTGAAAAGTATTTTTTTGAATGCCTGACGTAGCTTGTGCAGGGCTTACGTCAGCAGGAGCGCCAGATAACGCAGCGCGTATAGCGTTGATTTGATCGCCCGCAGCTTGACGAGCCAGATCAGCAGCTTTTACTTTGGTAAGTTGGCCGGTAGCTGTGTCTACAACCCAACCCGCAGCGCGCGCAAGAGGAGGAACTACAACTGGCGCGGCGGCACCAATTCCAGCGCCAACTACGCCGGTGGCTAAATTTTCAGACGGGCTAGTAGTGCCAGGTTGTGCGTACCCAAAAGCGCCGCCAATTTTGGCCCCTTCCAACATTTTTTGGCCTGCTGTTACAGCTTTAGATGGTAACCCAGCAACACCTGTAGCCACGTTTCCAATCAGCCCCATGTAGTCTGTATTGGCGCCAAGCGGCGTTTCCATGCCTTTTTCTTTCATGGCTTGGACATTGTTCCACCAATCGGCGATGGCTTTGCTTACGACGGGCTTTGTACCCATCTTTTGATTAATGTAATCACCTATGTTTGCGCCTGCTTGAACTGCTCCAACAAGCGGCGTTGCCGCACCAAGCGCTATACGTGCTAAAGGTGTGCCCAACATTTGTTCACCCATTGTGGGTTCACGCCGCGCAATGGGCATTCCTTCGCTAGGTGCGGCTAATCCAAAACGTGTTTTGATGGCTTGCTGTGTTTCAGAATTTGCGTTTGCAAAAGCTGGGTCAGTAGCAACATGCTTATCAAAAATAGCTTGTTTCGTCGCTGCATTTGCATTGACAAAATCAGGATTGGCTAAAATTTCAGCGGGGGTCGGCATTATTTATCCCCTGATTATTGAAGTAAAGGATTGCTTGTGTCTACGCCTCTTGCAGCCGGCGCGCCTGCGCCAGCCGTTGCGGAGGCTCTGGCTTTGCCAAACAACTTAATAATTTCTGGATTGTTACCGCCGCCAGATTTGTATTGGTCACTAAGACCATTAACTTGACCTGCGATAAGTTTTTGCCATTTATTTATGACCCCAGATAACGCCGCAGGGCTACTTGCGGCGTTAATTTCTTCTTTCATTGCGTTGCGGTCGCCAAGAGCGCCTGCGGTGCCTAAAATAGCTTTGGTCAATTCATCCGCAACAACAGTTTTAACTGCGGCAAAACTGCTAGGCGCGGGCTGGCCTGTCCATTGAGCAATTTTGTTGCCTACAGCGTTAACAAACGGTATTTCACTGTTACCCAAATCTTTAGCCACTTCGGTAAGAGTTCCCAAATGGTCTTGTACAACATTAAGCGATTTCAATAAAGTGCCAGGACGACCCGCAGTAAACGCGGTTTCAATTCCTTGTTTGGTTTTGTACGATGTTGCGTCGTATGTAGGGTCAACCAAATTTACCAATTGCATAAGCTGGTCACCGCGAGTAGTGTTACGTTGCGGTGGCGCAGCGCGGTGGTCTGTAATAGCGGTCACTTGCGCGGCTACAGCTTTTGGAATAGCTGCAAGCAAGTCTGGCCCAGTTAAACCTTGATTAATAGCCACAGACAAGGGAACTGGCGGTGTGCCTACAGGAGTTGCAACCGCCGCAGGCGCGCCGCCGCGCCCAGTGCCAGCAACAGGTGGAGTTACTGTACTAGGGATAAGCCCGTTAACCGCAGGAGCCGTAACAGTGGCCGACGGCGTAAGTGCGTTAGTAGGTACTCGTATGCCTCCGCCGCCGCCAAAGTTTGCAAGTGGAAATGCTGTTTGCGCGCCAGTTAAATTAAACGGGTCAGCGGTAACTGCATGAAGACCTAAATTAGACCTAGCAACACCAAGTTGTCCTTGAGAAACACCAAGCTGTCCTTGATGAATAGGCAACATTGCTTGCTCATACGGGCTCATTTGTTTAATAAATTGACTTCCTACAACAGGTTTTGCTGCGCCTCCTAAACCCGGAACTTCTGTAAGTTGGCCCCCAACCCCGGTATCTTGCGTATGGATGCTAGGTTTGTTTAGTTCAGTAAACTTTTCTACCCCTAATTTTGCTACATTTATAAGATCGGAAAATGCTTGTGGGCCTGCTGCTATCGCGTCATTAAGCGCGGCTAATGACTTATCTAAAGTTATACCGCGCCCTTCAAGCGCTGGGCCAATTGTGGGGTCGTTATGATTACCTTTGAGCCATGTTTCAAATTGAGCAGGCGCGTTGGGTGACGCGGGGTTAACCATATCTAAATACGAACGTGATAATGTTAGCTTGTCAGTTAATAATTTTTGTTTGGCTGCGGCTAAAGTTGTAGGCTGCGCCTCAACTTCACCCGCTAATTTTGCTTGCGTAAGCGCTGCTGTGGCTTGGGCTAAACGTGCTGCTTCAAGTGCGGGTATTTGTGCACCCGCGCCCCCCATAGCCAAAGATTTACGAACTTGTGCGTAATCGATTTCACCTGTATCTGGGTTAGTTGATTTTGCATAAGCATTGCTAAGAGCGTTTTGAATAAGGTCTTGTCGTTTGGCAGATTCAAGTTGATATTGGGACAGCGCGCTCTGATTTGCGCCAGCTTGCAATTGCTGCATTTTTGCGTACTGTGCAAACGGGTCAATTGGCGCTTGAAATTGAGCGCCTTGGGCGATAAGTGCGTTTAGATCAGCCATGATTTATCCTTTACTTATTCATCGCCGAAATAGGTGGCCCCATTTGGTTTTGACTGTTAAGCCAATTGTTAAAGTTTTGTTGGTTTTGATACGAACTTACCGCTGTGCCAAGCGCATTGTTTATGGTATTGCCTACGCCTAACTGGCCTGCACCTATTGCTTGCCCCGCAGCCATGTAAGCCTGCCCAGCGTTAGTACCATACGCTCCCGCCGCCGCGCCTTGATTAGACGCCGCAGATTGACCCGACGCCATCAAGTTGCCCAAAGGTTGAAGCTGGTTTGAACGGTTTGTCTGGTAACGGTTAAAAGCGTTTTGGTACTCTTGTGAGCCCATGTCTTGACCGTAGCGAGTCGCGGCTTTTAAAGCGCCGCCGGAAATCAAACCTCCACGGGCCGCAGCCGATCTGTCAAGGGCTTGCTGTCCTTCACTCAAACGAAATGCATACCCTGGGTCTGCTTGAAAATCAGACATACCAAAATCTTTGGCGTATTTGCCATACCCAGCAGCGCCGGTATTACCACCAAGGCCCAGCAACTCCATAAGTCGGTTTTGCCCTGTAAGACCAGCTTGACGATACGGCTCTTGACCAGCCATTTGCTGGTCAAACATTTCCTTTTGAAGAGCAGCGGCGCGGTCAGCGGCAGCGGCTTGTGTATCGGCAGCTTGTGTAGCGCCCCGAGCGGACATTGCGCCGCCAAGTAATGAAGCACCGGCTGTTAACCCTGTAACTGGATCAGGCATTATTAAACTCCTCAAAAGCGTAAAATTCGCGTATTTCGCGGGATACTTTTCTCATGTGGTCGTACCCACCTAACAAAAATGCAGTGGCGATGTGTATCTCAATCCCAAAGTTTCGGATGTGAAACGCAAGGCTACGAAAACGCTTTTCGTCGCTGTTACACATCTCATTGGAATCGTGAAAACCGTTAATTGACGCCATAATTAATGGTTGGTAGTAAGTATACTTTGCCACAAACCAAGGGTTAGCCGGAAGCGCAAACATCAAAGATGTAAACACGCGATTGATATGGTCGTCGGTAATCTCAACGTCTTTGTCAATTAAGTCATCCCACAACTCTACGGCGTCAAAAAACCGATTTACAAAGTCGATGGCGTCTTGATTCCCCAAAAACCATCGGTTTTTGTTTGCTTGATTGGCTATCTGCCATTCTTCGGACATGACGGGCATCTGTTACTCCAGCAACAGGTTGTTGTTAGACGCAGCCTGCATAATAATCCAATTGGTGCCGTCTGACACCATTGTCGCCCAATTTCCTACCACATCCAGCAAAATCGCCGTACCGGCGGTTGTGCTGTCAATCGGCACAATGTTGCTAGATGCCGAGTTGACCGCTTGGGCTTGCATATTCTTGACCGTGATGTACCGGCCCGTCCAGCTTGAGGCCGCAGGGAACGTCAACGTCAAGGCCGAGCCAGTCTTGTTGTTGATGATCCAAGTGTCCGTGCCGGTGATGGTGTAGTCAGCCGTCTTGGTTATGACCGTGGACAATGGCACATAGTCCGTATTTGCCACCGCAGCCGAGATGGCCGTACCGTTGCCCTTGAGCAGGCCGGTAACTGTGGTGCTAAGCGTAATAGCTGGCGTGGTGGTGGACGTCGCCACTGTACCGGCAAGACCGTTGGCCGAAACAACCGATACGCTAGTAACCGTGCCGGTGCCATAAGCCAGCGCGGGGATGTCAGCCGTTGTCAACGCCCTGAAAGTAGGTGCAGCAGCCGCCCCACTAGATGGGCCAGCAAAAATAGCATTTGCCGCCTGGGTGGTCAGCGTGCCGGTTAACGTGCCGCTGCTGGTAACTGGCGAATTGGTGACCGTCATTATCGAAGGTAACGACAACCCAACAGATGTGACAGTACCTTGGGGGTTAGCCGCCGTTGTAATGCTAGTCACACGCCCATAAGTGTCAACCGTAATGACGGGGATAGCCGTAATTGAACCCGTTGTCCCCGCCGTGATAACACCGCTGGCTAAATCAATAATTGGCGTTAGGCCCGTTGTTGCCGTAATTCGGCCAGCGGTGCCGCTAACCGAAGTTACATAGGACAGCGCAGGGATGTCAGTCGTTGTAAGCGCGCGGAAAGTAGGCGCTGCGGCTGCGCCCGATGATGGCCCCGCAAAAATACTGTTGACCGACTGAGTTGTCAACGTTCCGGTCAATGTGCCGCTAGTAGTGACCGGCGAATTGGTGACCGCCATGATTGATGGCAACGACAAGCCGACAGAAGTAACCGTGCCCGTGCCATACGGCAAAGCTGGAAGGTCTGCCGTCGTCAACGCGCGGAAAGTAGGTACGGCTCCAGCGCCCGATGCTGGCCCAGCTAAAAGAACATTTGCCGCTTGAGTATTCCAAGCAGCCGTAAGCGTTCCCGAACTTGTAACCGGCGAATTGGTTACCGCGAACTGCACTGGCATCGCCAGCCCCACCGAAGTGACCGTGCCACTGGTTGCAGGCGCAGCCCAAGTCGGCGCGCTGCCCGTGGTGGCCGTCAGCACTTGGCCGGTTGTGCCTGCCGCCGTAAACGCATATGCCGTCCCCGTCCCATACGCAACACCGTAAGCCGTAGGGGTAGCAGAACCGTTAGTTCCACCATTAACAATCGGTAAGATGCCGCTTACATGGGTTGTCAAACCGATCTTGCCCCAAGCTGGCGCTACACCTACGCCGCCTGAGATAAGAGCGTTGCCAGTGGCAACGTCAGGTAGTTTGGCTAAAGTGGTTGTTGTATCGGCATACAATAAATCACCAACAGCATACGCCGCATAGCCTGTACCGCCATTTACGGCTATTAATGTCCCCGCAAGCGTTACAACGCCTGCGGTGGCCGCTGCTGGTGTTAGGCCAGTAGTGCCGCCTGAAAAGGACAAGACGCCCGTATTGGCAATGGTGATTGTGCCTAACCCGTTGGTGACTGAAATGCCTGCGCCGGTGCCCAACGTGTTAAGGCTATACCCTGTGCCGTTACCAATCAGCAGTTGGCCGTTGGTTGGAATTGTGCCCAGGCCAGTACCGCCAGAATCGACGGGGATAATGCCTGTGCCCGAACCAAGAGTAGTAAACAGGCTATAAAACCAACGATACCATTCACGCGAGACTGCACCCGTGCGCTCGTCAATCAACGACACCCGTGGAGGCGTGATATTGGTTGTGTTGCCAATAGTCATGCGTTGGTCGGGCTAAGTATTAGTTCCGCGCCCATGATGGCTATCTTGTTGGGATCAGTGCCTGACAGTTCGTACACCCTGTCGCGCAGCTTTAAAGTCATACCCAGCCGACGCCAAAAGGTTCGATGACCATACGCACCAATTTTGCCAATCGGCGACCAATGTTCATTGCTCCATGTATGACCGCCGTCATCCGACCAGCGCAACATCACTTGGGGATCGCTGCCTTGGCCCAAGTTAAGCCCCACGCCTGTTTCGCAGTCCAGTTGCAAGCTGTGGTGCGCGGTGCGCTTGAGATTGTTCTGGCCGGTCGGCAGCGCGCGCCATGAGCGCAACCACTTTTGAATGCCGCCGTTGTCGGCGTACACATCCAAATCATACTGGTAGATGTTGCCGTTCTCAAAATCACCCACAATAATATTGCCGCCAAAGTTGCATTGGCAATTGCTGCGATGCCGCATAAATTCGCCGTTGTCAAAGCCAGCCCGCTCATGCCAGACTTGGGTGGACACATCGTAAACCCAAGTAGCGTTGCCGGTGGGGAAAGTCAGCACATAAAAAGCATGGCCCTCTTGCTGGTAAGTGTACGCAATAGCGTCCGAGATGTTGCCGTATTGGGCGATGGCGTACTCAATAGCATGAGTAGAAACCCTAACGCCGGTGTAGCCGTTAGCGCGGTAGACAATACCCTGCCCACGGGCGTCTGTGCCCAGCCAGAACAGGCCATTGTCCAGTTTGGCGATGGAGAACGCGGCCACGCAACCAATCTCATTAAACGCGCCTTGGATGCGGGTCAAAGGAAAATCAGCAGCACCCGAGTCATACCAGACTTCCACCGAGTCAGTACCAAACACCCACAACTCACGGTGATCAGAAATAAGCCCAACTACGCCGTCTGGCGAGCCTTCAGCGCTGGCAAAATCCAATGGGTTGATGGACGTGCCATCTAGCAGTTGACTTACCCAAATGATTTGACTATTGGGCTGGTTAAAAACAAAGTACCCATCCAAATAACTAACCGTTACCGCGCCAGCAAAGTCAGGGTCGGTAATTTGTCCAAACGCGCCAGTTGTTTCGTTGTAGATAAACCCATCAGGGTTGGTGGCAAAGAATATTTGCGTGCCGTTATCCGCAATGGATACCGGGCCGGTAGTAGTGGTAAGCGTGCCCAGCAACTGCGGCGTGCCGGTCAGGCTGGTCAGCTTGTAGACGTTTGCGCCGGATACCACGTAGAAGTCGCTGCCGTTGGTCTGGTGTGCCCACAATCCTCGGATCGGGCCGGTGCCCACGGTCTGTAGGAATTGAAGGCCGGGCGCGCGGTTTAGAAAGCCCGGCTCTTTGCCGCCTTCGGGTATGGCCTCGGGGAACAGGTTGACCATGCGGTTGTCCGCAGCGTTGATACTGCGGGCAACGTAGGCCGATCCAAGAATCGGCGTTTTCATCAGTAATTCCCAGCGTAGATGTTAAAGCGTTGACGAGTCGCCACAATGGCGTAGGGCATCGACATCACATCATCAGGATTGTTGATGCGCTTGAGATTACGCTTGCTGGTCATAGCAATACGTTGCACCTGGGGGCTGGGCTCCACGCCAAACTCAGGTGCGATTTCACAAGCCAAATTGTACGTAAACGCTCTCAGATAGCCTGGTGGGTAATACATGACTGTGGACAAGTCAGCAGGGCGATCCAACTCTTGCACACTAATAAAATGCCATTCGAGATCGCGTGTTGGTTTGGGATAAATTGTTAGCGTAATGTCTGGAAAACCCATGTTTACCCAACAGACTTGTGGATAAGTAGACGTTACAGTTTTAACCGCAATACCGTCGTATTGTTGTTGGTTAATGAACTTAATACCAAACGACACATTTGTGCCAGGGTCACGATAATAAGTTGCGTCGTCCATTTGAATAGGACGCAAACCTACAAAATCGCCAGATGGCCCAAGATCACGCGATATAAACCCAGCAGGCCAAATAAACGTCTGGTCTTGGGTGACAAACGTGGACAATCGCTCAGTGTTCCATGAGTCGATCATTTGATTGAGCGCCGTTAGGGAGTCTTGCGACACTGACGCGGAAGTAGTTTCGCCTTCGGCCAACACGCCAAGCAATCTTAGCGCTCGGTTAATCTGATCGCCAGCAGTGTATGTCGCCATGACTAGGCTCCTTCGGTTTCGGTTCTACGACGGCGCTTTACTTCCAGTGCGTTAACAGGAGCCGCCTCGGTGACTTGGGGCGTATCCTGAGTATATCGTGTCCAGCCGTTTTGTTCATCATATTCGGCTTCAAGTTCCATAGTGGCAACTTTGCGGCCATGAACGGGGTGAGCGAGGTATATTTCCATAAATGAAAGGGAAGGTTTTTAGCCTTCCCTTCCTCTTACGCTTGAGCAACGTGAATTAAAGCAAAATTCAAAGTTAGCGCCTCAGACAAACTGCCTGCGGATGCATTTGAAATTACTACGGTAAATGATCCGGCAGCTACAGCGGCCACCGAAAGCAAATACGTTCCCGCCGTGGCTGCGCCGCTTGCTAATGCCACAATTGGAACATCATAGGCACTTACCGCACTATTTGTCACAACAAAAGCTACTTCAACACCGGCGGCCAAAGCAGCATTGTTTGTCACAATTTGACCAACAGACGCGTTAATAGTTACGCCAGTAGATTTGCTTGTAGCTTGAGTAACAGTTGAAGGCGCCGTAGTAGAACTTCCAGTGTTATATCCAAGCTGCCCACTTCCAGCAAGGGCATAAATTGTTGCTGAACCTTTGAGGTCTTGGTCTTCAAAAGCAACACCAATAGATTTTGTATTTGCCATAATTATTTCCTTATAGAACGGGGCCGAAGCCCCATCCAAGTTTAGGCTATACGATACACAGTGTATGCAGCATCGCCGGTTTTGCGGAACAAGAATTGCCCCGCGCCACCAACACCCGCTGCACTGCCGGTAATAGCAACAACCAAGTTGCCCACCGCAGTAATGCCGGTGCCCACAGCCATTGTGATTAGGCCAGTTGAAGTGCCTAAATTAATAACTGTCAAATCAAACGTGCTGTTAACTTTTGCGTTGGTGAACACCGCGTCAATTGCCGCCGCAGTAGGCATGGTGTACGTTGCCGCCGTGGTAGACGGATTGCCTACCAAGATGCCGCCAGTAACTTGTGCAACGGTCAAAGTGGCCGTAGCAGTTGCCGTATTAGGCGCTGGTTGAACGCCCATGATGATTTCATTGGTGTTGCCATCAGTGAATTGGTAACCACCGCCAGAATTAGGAATAGCCATGATAAATTTCCTTTAAAAAGAAT
>Ga0209084_1001923_pt1 | contig 16797 bp, 17 predicted proteins | sample C_130820_MF_Meta_FD_187309 | JGI IMG/M metagenome (GOLD analysis project Ga0209084, IMG submission 187309) | Freshwater microbial communities from Lake Croche, Canada to study carbon cycling - C_130820_MF_MetaG (SPAdes) (version 2) | ecosystem: Environmental > Aquatic > Freshwater > Lake... | reverse complement strand
GGTAGTTCTTGCCATCTTATACTATACTACTATGACTACTTTTTAAGTGATTTAACGCAAATAATATATATTCCTAAAACAATGCCATCATAATACGTGTAAATAATAATAGATCCTTTCAATTAAGGGGGGAGAAGCTTTGAAAAAGCCAAGGGAGCGCTGTAGCAGCATTTTGATTCACAATTGTAAGAGAACCTAGTACATAATAGGCTCCTAAAGTTTTACTATCTTGATCTACTCCGCTATTTACTAAACGTTCCATTATATCCAACATATGCTTACGAAGTTTCCATATATTTTGTTCATTAAATATCGCGTGTAAGCTGTGATTTGTGCTTAAAAGTCCGTGTGGTGGGCAAATAGCACGTTTTGTATCATTTGTAATTTGAGCTCTATAATCCCAAATATCCAACAGTTCTCTCAACATTTTAATAGTTTGTTGTCTGGTTAAAGAGAGAAACCAATTTGGAGTACTATAATTTCCTAAAGCATCAATATTTTGAAAAAGGGATAATGTCCTTAGTTCAATTGATTTCTCATCTGGTAAGTCAAGTGTGTCGTCTTGTATTACAAGATCTAAATGAATTCTAAGAATTTTGCTTAGTCTGATTAAAGACTTAATATTCGCCAACACAAAAGGAGGGATTTCATTACGGTTATATGGATTCTTTGGTATTGATGGTAATGATTTTGAAATTAAGTTGTAGAGAGAAATCATATCAAACCCATAGACAAAACTATCTATATCACTGAAGCTGATGAATTGTTGATATGGAATATCCTTGATTAAGTCACCAGTCAAAAAATCGCTGTCATTGGTACAAATTCTACGTTTCATAAATGCAGGACCGCGTAACCTATTGTATTTTTTTTGTAAATAACCCCGGCCTACTTTCTGGATTTTAATGGCGTCTTTGGACAATTTCAAAAAACAATAAATTCTTATGAAAAGTTGCTGTTTGTTTCCAGTGATCTTTAATTTGAAGTGTTTTGCAAATGCTTTTAGTTGTGTGGCATTATAGTTATAATCCAAAAGAATCTCGTAAGTCTCCATTGTTGGAATAACAATATTTTCATCGTTTATTTTCTGTAACTTCTTTGGAGGACAAATTAACTGTTCGCATTTTTGATGAAGTATATTCATAAAGTCTTCTGCTTGATCTTTCTTAGACTTTGGTGATTTTTCACTCAGGTTTGTTTTTAACATTTTATTATTATTTTCATTTAACATTGCGTTCAGGTTCATCATATATATATTACTACAAAATTCTTTTTAACCTTTTTTACCTTTTCATTTTTAAAAATAACAGAATTTTATTTGCAGGCATATCGTCACACTTAACACTCTAGATTTCTTACTTTAAGTACAAAAATGAAGACATCTGAATTTTAATTATAAAAAAAATTGATTTAGAGATTAACTGATAGTATACAGTACACTATTACAAGAAATGGCAGACACGATCGTAAACGGAACTGAAATGAATGTTGAGAATATTGCTTACTCCCAACCAAAGGTGAATGCTCAAGGTGGAAAGAGCGTCAATGTTTTGAGAAAGGATACTAAGACTTGGCTCAGCTTATCATCACCACTTATGTTGACCTGGGGAGCGTCTGACTTTGTGGATGAGAAGACTGGCAAGGGAAATGGAAAGTTTGAGATGTCGTTACAATTTCCTTCAGATGACTACAAGAATGAGGATACTGATGCCTTCCTGAAAAATATGATTGCGCTAGAGAACAAGATCAAGGCCGATGCACTTACTAATTCTAAGGATTGGTTCGGAAAGGTCCACAAAAATGCTGAGGTAGTTGATGCGCTATGGACGCCAATGCTCAAGTATCCAAAGAACAAGGCGAATGGTGAACCTGATCTAACAAAAGCACCAACACTTAAGATAAAGTTGCCAACTTGGGAGAATGTTTGGAAGAGTGAGGTCTATGATGTTGATGAGAACAAGCTATTTCCTGATTCAGCAAGACCAGCTCTTACACCGCTTGATTTCCTTCGCAAGGGTGTCCAGCTTTATGCAGTTGTTCAGTGCGGTGGCATTTGGTTTGCAAATGGTAAATTCGGAATTACTTGGAAGCTTGTTCAGGCGATTGTTCAGAAGCCTCGCGAGACGCTCAGTGGAAAATGTTTGATCAAGTTGAAGGACACTGACAAGGCAAAACTACAATCTGCACCTGCTCCTCCTGCTGCCGGAGTTGATGATTATGATGTCACTGAGGTTGCTGACTCGGATGATGAGGGAGAGACAATCCAGGCAGTAATTGTTGAGGAAGAAGCAGAAGCAGAAGCAGAAGCAGAATCCAAAGAAGCTGTTGTTGTACCTCCTCCAGTTCCTGTTGAGGAACCCAAGAAAATTGTCAAGAAGGTTGTCAAGAAGAAGGTTTAAAAATATGATCAGTTATTATAAATAATATTTTAAAACAACTTAAATAAATAAAATTAACAGTTATTAGAAATTTGGGTTTAAGTAATTTTATAAATTTTTTATACCCGATTGGCTCAGTTGGTAGAGCGCCAGCCTTTTAATAATAAAAAGTAAGCTGGTGGTCGTGGGTTCGAGCCCCACATCGGGTGTTTTTTGCTCGTATAGCTCAGTTGGTTAGAGCGCAGGTCTTATGAGCCTGATGTCCCGAGTTCAATTCTCGGTATGAGCACTTTTTGCGTTATAATCAATATTGAAATACTTAGATCAATAATTAAACAATATTAAAACTATTTCTAATATTGTTATTATATTTAGATGTTGAAAGAATCAATCTTATATGTAATTGGTGTTACTCATATATTTCATTCTTTTGTTCTCACGATTTATCCATTTTTAGTAAAAAACCTAATCTATGATGTTTTGTATATTAATTACTTTCAAGGTATAATGATTACTTATACATTTCTGAACGGAGAATGCCCAGTTTCTTGTTTCTGCAAGAATATGTGCAATAGTGACTATAAAGCTGGAGATGATGTTACCAATTATTTAGATATTTATAAAATTATCTCAAATAAGAGTTGTGCGAATACTTATCTTGGAATAATGACTACAGGATCACTTTTTTCTCTCTTTGTTGTTATTTATAGACTTGATAATGAAGATATAACCAAAATATTACTTATTGATTTTGCATTTTTATTTTTTTATTTTGCAATGGTTCATAAATTGGTTACACAAAAAGTTTATCATCTTTACTTTTTATATATTCAAGAAATGTGTAAAATAATATTAATTTCATCTGTATATGCAGTTAATTTATTGATTTATTATCCAAACTTATTGTCTAATGTATAAGTTTTACTCGGTGAAAACAAGTTTTACTCGGTGAAAACAAGTTTTACTCGGTGAAAACAAGTTTTACTCGGTGAAAACAAGTTTTACAAAAATATGTGCCTTTTTATCAATATTGTACATATTTGACTCATCTACTAATGAAAGACCTTGGTCTTTAAGAATAAAGTTTTGAATCTTCTTAAAAGAAAACACTTCCAAAGGGACTTCAAAGGATCTTTTCCCTATTTTTATAGTTACAAATTTTTGGTCAAAGAGAGAAAAAGTAAAAGAAACTTTGGATTCTACATACAAATTGTTATCTTCGTCTATTTCTACTCCAGGTGGAAGATCAGGAATGCATTTAACAATCAATTCTCTTGTTTCATTTTTCTCTCTTACTTCTGCAAAATCTTGTATAGTGGATTGAATGTCATAATAACTTGTGCCGTGCCAAAGTGGAACCAAGTAAGTATTGTTATTATACTGGAGTTTGTAGACATTGTTATCAAATAGATCATCTAATGTTGGATTCAGAAGAATAATGAGGACATCTTTGTATTTTTCTAAAATAATTTCTCTCACTTTGTTGATAATAGAGTCACTAATATGCATTACATCCTTGTATTTTATGATGAAATTGTAGACAGCTAGTATGGAATCTTTATCACATTTTTCAAAGAGTTTGAGAGAAATCTCTTTACATCCAGAGACAATGTCTTTGATAATGGAAGAGAGAATTTCACTATATGTTCCTTTTACAATACTGTCAATAAAATAGTTGAGAATATTTATATATGTGCTTGTGTCATATGGAGTAGGATCTTCTTGATCTGTTTCTGGAGAGAACAAATGGATTTCTCTCTTCAATACTTCATAGGCTCCATTAATTTGTTTAAACTTCTCAGTGGATTCAGGCGTGTTCCCATTTTTATCAGGATGCCATTTGAGTGCCATTTTGTGGTAGCGCTTCTTTAAGTATTCTAAGTCTAACTGACTGAAATTTGAATCAAGCTCAAGTATTTCTAGTGCTTCTTTGAGTTCCATATTTGATTCTTGTTTGCAAATATCTAAGTTATATATTTTTAGATATTTGTATTGTTTTTACTATTACTTTTTTTTAATAGTAACAGATTTTATAACTTTTCTGTTTTTTGTCTTTTTCATAGATTTTTTGGATCCCCCTTTACTATTTTGAGGAAGAGCAACTGGTTTTGCAGTTGCATTATTGAAAGCCTTGGATGCAACTACAGTAGCATTGCTTGCAGCACTTGAAGCCTGAGCTGACAAAGCTTTAAACTCTTCACTTTTGACAGCACTATTTGCAGCAGCTGATGCAACCTTAAATTGGTTACTATCAGTTATTTTTTTTTTAGATTCTGATACAACCTTTGACACATTTTTGAACTGTTCGGTTTGGGTAACTTGGTTAGCAACTGACTTAGCGGATTCTGCTGCACTTGAAGCTTTGGCTTTTGCTCTAGCTAATAATTTTTCCCGTTCAGCTGGATCCGAATATTTTGCCTTCATAGCATCCGCTTTATCAGATACTTTTTTAGCAATACTTGCAGCAACTACTTCTGGATGCATAATTGTATCCATCAACTTTTTGGTTCCTGCAGCAGTGACATTGTGTTGTATGAACCCATTGGCTGAATTTGCGAATTGTTTAAAATATTTAACTGCTGTCTTACGTTGTTCTGGTTTAAGAGGCGGTTCAAGAGTTCTTAAAATAATCGGGACAACAATTTTTGCTCCTAATGTTCCAAACGATGAACCAGTTCTTATAGCAGAACGCCCGAGCATCGCATAAAACCCTCCACCCCTTTTACCTAACCTTCTGGATTTGTTTTTAATTGATTTATGTAATTTATGCCTTCTGCTAGACATAATAAAAGCAAATATTATTTTTTATAAGTTCTAGATTTTTTTTGAGTTTTATGTCTTCTTGTTTTTCTCCCTTTTGAATATCTTCTCCCTTTTGAATATCTTCTCCCTTTTGAATATCTTCTCCCTAACGCGTTATTTGTTTTTGATGTTCTTGACCTTTTTTCTCCTTTCAAACGAGACATTTCTTTGTTAAATTTTTTTACTAACTTTTGATTTTCCCATATTGGAATTTCTTTTATAATAGTTACAACCCCTTGAATTTTTTCAGGACTTTTACTAGAAACGTCTCTCCAATCGGAATATATATGTTTTTTTTTATGACCTTGTGGTTTTTTTTCAGCACTAATCTGTCTAAACAAACTTTCAGGTGATCTATCAGATGAAGTCATTAAAATAATATTATATTTTTATTTTTCAAAATCGTGTATAATCATCACCAAATAAAACAAATAATTTTCTAAATGATAAATGGGACGATAATTATTATTATAATATTGGAAAAAGTTGAAAGTCTTGATTAGTAATTCCGAAATTTGTTCTTGCTTTATTTTTCCGCTTTCGGTTAGACAAGAAATAATATACCAAATGCACTCACTAATATCCAAATTGTAAATAAAAATATCGTAAAGCATATCTCTAAATTTCAAATACTTCAGATCTTCAATGTGCAACATCACGTCCAAGATTTTATCGCATATTATTTTATATGGATGCATTAGCTCATCTATGGATGAATGCAAATTTTTGATATTGGTAATGTGTTCTAAATTTATAGGCAACTTATTTGCACCAGGACGCAAACATTTATTGTATGCCATTTTGGTTGGCCTAGCAATATGAATGACCTGACAACAATTTAAAATATTATCTGGTATAAAACTAAGTTCTTCACTAAGTAAAACAAATTTCAGGTCCACTGTAGTCGCATTGTTCTGTTGCATATAACTATAAAAGTTTTCCAATAGTTCACTGTGGATTTCGTGGAAATATTTACACACAATAATACCCCTTTTGTCGGTCTTTGCATTAATAACATCAATTAACTGCAAATAGATTTCGTGCCAAAGAAGTTTGGAATTACAACCCAAGAGAGACATATCAATTTCATAATGTATGTCACTTATTTTGAAATAATATTGTGACTTGTTATAAGTAATGCTGATTTTCTTCTCATATTTGAGTTCACTTGGACTGTATTTGCTTATAGATTTTAGCATTTGCGTGTATTTACCAACACCACTGGGTCCATAAAAAATCAAGTTTTTGAGATCTTTGAGATCTGTCGGAAATTTGGCAAAAATCTTTTCCAGTTTTGGATGTAAATTATTTTCAACATTTATGTATTCATCAAAATGGGTTTCATGGAATTTCATTAGTTGAATATATATGAATGTATAAATTCTTTATTATATTATAACTTATATTTTCTTATGTCTCGTTATATTTCATATATTATTTTTAATATATAAAAAGAAAACGCTCTAGTAAAGTAACCATTTTATAATGATGAATGTTGTCAAAAAATTTGATCAATACGATAGCAGATGCGTTTATTACTGTGATCCTATAAAAAACAATATAATGAATGAAGGATTTTTCATTCGTATTATGTATTCAACTAACAACTTTGTATTAAATGGAATAACATTATTGGTACAACTGAATGATGTTTATTGTGAAAAATATTATAATAAATACAAGTGTATATTCAATATTGCAACACATCGGGAAACAATAGAAAGAGTGAAGGCTATTGAAGATGGTCTACTTAAAAATGTAAATATACGAGGTAAAATGCCTCAATATAAAATATATGAGCAGTTGCGCAATGGTAATATTAAAATTATTGCGGAAAATAGTGAGAAAATAAATAATAGTTTGTTTATGTTGAAAATATCTGGTATTTGGGAGAATGATACTCAATACGGGTTGACATATAAATTTATGAAAATTTCAGATTCCTAGTCTTTTCTTAAAAAAATTAGAGTTGCACGGTCTATTTTCCTTGATGTGTTTTCTATAAATATATTTATGTATATCACTTATGTATGTTATTTTTTTATTACCTTCTGTATTATATTTAATTGTTCCCAAATCCAAATGCCAATGTACAGTATCAAAAAAAATGTAAGTTGAAATAACGTGAACATATGGTATACTAACTCGTGGCTTGTTTATCACTACTTGAAAGTTAGGTTTATTATTGTTGGATGAAGGTATCCTACATATTTTTGGCATAGAATTCAATAAAGCAACTCTAGGATCATCTTGTTCTAGATATTTCATATATTTTCCGTTTCGGTTTTTATAATCTGCATATTCTAAAATAATATTTACACAATCAAAATTGTAACTTGCCTTTTTCATAAGATTGTCAAGAACTTTTTCATCAAAACATTGTATCAGAGTTGTCATTGGATTTGGGTTATTATGTATTAATAAATAATATGAAAATAACTTTAATAACAAATAATAAAATATAATATTTGTTATCAACAACATTCAAAATGTCAAATTTAAAATGTCAAATTTAAATATATCACTGTATAGAGTCACTTTGTTTCATTTATCCGTCTGTGGTAAAAAATGCCAATATAATATGAATTGTAATTGCAATAACAAGACTTATTAGAGCAAGAAGATAAATAACCATACCATATGCAGAAGACATCATACATGTTCCCTTAAATTTTTCGTCTTTTGTGCCATTATAGAAAAGCATCAACTGTGCAATAACAACTGCAATAAACATATTAGAAAATAAACGGTAACTGTGAGTTACCTTACCTCCAACAATTCTATTGAAATAAAAAGTCAATATGAATAAAATGTAGGCTATAATACCTGCCACTGTAACAAATGGCATTATTGAAAGACCAATAAATCTAGCTTTGTCAGCATTTCCAATACTTTTACCTAATAACATTCCTAGTGAAACTGCCTTGAAAATAAATCCAGCTGCTAAAAATGAGTAACCAAAAATATGCCCCCACATTCCACCAGATGTATTTGAAATACTAATAGTAATAGATAAGAGGATGACGCCAACAACAATAACTACATCAGAAACTAACTGTAAATTTGAATCAATTTGACAAGTCATACATTCTATTTATATTATTTTTATTTTTATTGTCAAGTTGATTATAGTTTTGTTTGGGTTTGGGTTTGGGTTTCTCTCAACTCATCTATTTGTTTTTGAAGATCCTTAATTTTTAATAGTAAAAGTGGTACCATCTCAAGATAATTAACGGATTTTATTTTTCCGTCAATGGGAGTTTCAATATTTTGAACAAGTTGAGGACAAATTTCCTCTAATTCTTGTGCAATAAATCCATAATGGAGTTGTTCTTCAATATCCTTCTTAAATATGTACTGTTTCGGAATAGCCTCCATTAATTGGTCCGCGAGATTTAGCGGGATTATTTCCACTTTTGTCTTCAAATTAAGATCAGAAGGATTTACAATAGATCCACCCACAATCAAATCATTATAAACGTAGACATCAGACTTTTTGTTTACAGGAGCAAGGACGTTGGAACCATTCAATTGAACATTATTCCAAGTTGTTAAATTTGTCCCAACATTATTGTAAAACAATTTAACATATGCTGTTCTATTTGGCTGTCTTCCGAATGTTGACGCTGACATTTAATATAGAAATATATAAAAACATTGTAATCTGTACTTAGATTCCAAGATTAGACAACTATTTATCTTAAGTTATTGAAATTTTAATAACTTAAAATAATAAAAATATTATAATTATTCATAAGATGAGCAGAATGAATGTTTCACAAACACATCCAATTATACCCAGCATTCAAGATTATATGTATGAGAAAAAATATGTATCTATTCACTCGGAAGATAGAAATATAGTTCGTTTTCCAAATTCAAATGAGTTTGAAATTGAGCTACCTCAAGATTATTGCAATGTAGAAGCCGTAAGGTTGACACAATGGACGTTTCCTGCAAATTATGACACCTTTGCACCAGAGAGAAATAACATCTTTATGACTTTCAAAATAACCAAACCATATAATCCAGGAGATCCCGATCACATGTCTAACGATCCATTACTTGAAGTTATTTTTTCAGCATTATATGAACATATAGATAAGAACTACATTGTTATTATTGAAGAGGGATTTTATACACCTGAACAAATGGCAACTGAACTTACAAATAGATTCAATTCCGTTATTTCAAATTATATTTTGATTTATTTTTCAGAACACCAAGAAATTCCAAATCATCAAGCATTATTGGATCAATTTATTGCTCAAGGTGGATATAATCAATTTGTTGTAGCTTATAATAATGTTGGTCAAAAACTGTGGTTTGGAAATAAAAGTTCTGATTTTGTTTTAACAAATTCTGAGATAAGTTTCGTTTCAAAAGAAATTGAATTGTTAGAGTGCAGACGTAATGCATTACCTGATTTCTCTAGTTGGGGTCTTCCAGATTACTTGGGATTTACTAGATGTAATTCTACTACTACACCAGGAACAGAAGTTAACTTTTTAACAGGAGTGACTGGAATACCACGTTTTTTTTATGGTGATTTTGCACAAGGAGATAACGGTTTTTGGTTAGTCCCAGATCTTTCTGGAGCAACTGTTTATTATTTGGAAGCCCCTCAGAAAATTAATTTGATGGGAGATGCGTATTTTTATCTAGAAATCCACGGAATGAACAACTTGGACGAGACAATGCCATTTGCATTATCTCCTTATACATTACAAACAAATGGTACAAATGGAATCGTAAATGCAGCTTTCGCTAAAATTGCAGTTCCAACAACACCAATCTCGCAGTGGTTTGACAATTCTATGGAAAGTTATAAATGGTACAATCCTCCAGCAGAACGCATTCGCAAATTGAAGATGAAGTTGAGATACCATAATGGACTTCCAGTGCAATTTGGTGATTTTAATTTTTCTATTACATTGGAATTCAGCATATTCAATCCTCAGATTGCACGAAAATTCAATTTATATGTTCCAAATAATATTTGATTTGAAAATTTTGACTTTAAGAAAACCCATATTCTTGTTTTATCCAGTTTTTAAGAATATCAATATGACAGCTCTTATAATCTCCTTTGAATCCTCCAATTTTTGAAAACATTGGTTTTTTCATCTTTGGTGTCTTGTAAAAAATATAGTCACCAAATTTTCCGCTCCTTACGCTAATATTATTACTAACTTCTCTAATAATATTTGACACATAACCTTGTTTGGTTTCAGAAATTTCTGTTAGTTCACCTTCTGAAGCACATTCCTTATCTAATATTTCTTTTACATCTTCAAAACTAATGTTTTCCATTGGTCTGTTTCCAAAACAAGAGAGATTCTTGCTTTTATTTCCCCAACTAGCATACAATCCATATTTCCCTTTGCGAATTGTCAATGATTGGTCTTGATAATCCCCCAAAATAATAAACAAACTAGATTTATCTATTAATTCATCTAGTGTGTATTCACCGTTTTCCAGTTTTTGAATATCAATGTCTTTCTTAACAGGTTTGAATGTCACTTTGTTTTTTCCTTGTTCGTCTTTTTTGATACATTTAATCACTGGTCCGTTTTTACCTATAATATAAGAATGCTCAGCATCAATTGCAATATCTTTCTTTTTTAAATCATCTCCTGCATCTTTTATATTTTGTTCTATTTCATTGTAACATTGTTCACATAATTGATGCCACATCTTGGATCCTTTTGAAATACTATCCAATTCATCTTCCATTTGTTTTGTGTATTCATAGTCAAAAATATTTCCAAAATTTTTCAAGAGAAACTCAATTACAAGTATTCCCAATGGTTGAATAACCAGCTTCCCCTTTTCATTTCCAAAGGTCTTCTTTGTTATAGATTTAGTTATACTTCGCTCTTCAAGAGAGAAATCAATGCATTCTATTTCCTTTCCAAAAATATCCTCCTTTTTGACATATTCTCGTTCTTGAATCTTATCAACTAATGACGAAAAGGTTGAAGGTCTTCCAATACCCTTTTCTTCTAAGAGTTGAACCAGTTTTGCTTCGGTGTAATGATGCTTCAGATCTTTTAATGTAAGAGAGGATGTTATTTTTTTATATTGAATAATTATTTCATCCTTGATATTTTGCAGATAATGATATTCTTTTGCAGCCTTTTCAGATTCCTTGATGTTTTTATTATCCACAATTTTCCATCCAGGAAAGTCCAATAGTTCACTTGAAAATGTATATTTTGTTCCTTCAAATGGACTTGATATATTGGCTACAACTTGATATACTTCTGCTGGTGCCATTATGCTTTCTAATGTTCTTTGCCAAATCAGCTTATAAAGTTTCTTTTCCTTTGCAGTGGCCTTTTCGGATATGTCTTGGAAGCAAATATTTGTTGGCCTAATTGCCTCGTGTGCCTCTTGAGGTGGAGGTATTTGTGACTGTTTTTTTGTGGGTTTTTTGGTAGTTGCCTTAGAGGTTGGTTTTTTTGGTTCATACTCGGTTATTGAGTTATCTGTTATAGCGTTAGAGAGAAAACCAATATCAGGAGTAATAAATTTCTCATCATTATATGTTTTTAATATGAAAACCTTTGTTGCATTGATAAATTCATCGCAATATTTGGAGCTGTCTGTACGCATATAGGTAATATGTCCAGCTTCATACAAACTTTGACAAATCTTCATTGTCTCTTTTGGCGAGATTTTCATCTCATTACTCGCCAGTTGTTGGATCCTGGATGTGGTCAATGGTTGCGGTGCAGGTTTGAATATTTTTTTCGGCTGAGTTCTACTATAAATATGCTGATAAATAGATGAAAACTTCAAAAATTGTGAAACCTCCTCTTCTGAATCAAATTGTTTGTTCAACTCAAATGGCAAACAGTGATTCGTGAAATAACCTGTGGTGTTATAGACTTTTTTCCCAGGACTATCTTTTATTTCCAAATAATTGTCGTAAATTATGTTAAGTGCTGGAGTTTGACATCTTCCTGCAGATAATCCTGTCTTTGTATTTTTTGAAATAGAACTCCATAATGTAGGAGTTATTTTAAACCCTACGACTAGGTCTAAGATTTGTCTTGCTTGTTGGGATTGAACTAAATTCAAATTTATCTTTCTAGGATGAGCAACCGCGCTTTGTAGAGCATTTTCAGTTATTTCGTGAAAAATAATGCGTTTGGTAGTTTCTACAGGAAGATCAAAGACTTTGCAAATATGCCACGCAATGGCCTCACCTTCACGGTCATCATCTGTTGCCAATAAAACTTCTTCTGCATTGTGAATGGCTATTCGGAGTGCCTTTATATTTTTGACTTTACTATCTTCTTCACAGAGAGAATAATTAGGAATGAACTCATTCTGGATGTCAATATCTTTGAGTGACTTCAGTTCTCTCAAATGACCAAAACTGGCAAGGCACTTATACCCAGGACCAAGATAACCTTCTATTTTCTTACATTTTGCAGGTGACTCTACAATTACAAGTGAATACTGCATTTCAAATATATTTAGTAGTAGCAAAATATATTTAAGTGTTATTGCAAATATCCATTATTAAGAGTATATTTTATTATTTCATAGATTGGTCTGTTTGAACTGTTTCCACGATATTTCAATAGAAGGTCCGCGTTTCTCTTCTTTTTCTTCCTTCTCTTTTTCGTATTTCTCATCCAATTTACCGGCCTTCTTAAGGGCGCTATCCACATAAAGCTCTTTTAGCAATGTTCCTACTGCAAATGCACCCTCGTGTTGATCTAAAAGTCCATCTTCAATCTGTCTTAAAACATTTAAGAATTTGTTCAAAATGGTGAGATCCAATTCGTCTTTGCGTATTTTATTGTAAATATCGGTGTAATAAGTGAACAAGAAGTTGCATTCCATTGGAGCATTTTGACTTATGAGGTCTTGATCATTCTTGTATTTAGCCTTCAAAGAGAGAAGATTGTTAATATCATTTTGCAATTGATGGCTGTGTTTCAACTCGCGTATTAAACTTGTTTGATCTTCTACATCATTCGCCTTAATCATTTTTTGAAGTTGAAGTCTAGCTTTATCGTCCATATAAATAATTAATATAGTAATTTTATATTTTTAAAACGAATAAATATATTTTGATAATATAAGAATGTCTACTAGTACAACTAATTATAACATTTCACCTCCACTCGCAACTGGACAAGATACATCTCCACAGGGAATTCGTCAACAAGGACTCGCAAAGAGCCAACTTCAAACAGATCTAATAAATTCAGCAAGAGGTGGTGGCAAAAGAAAACACAAAAACAGGAAATATTATTCAAGAGGAGGAGCTATAGAAGTTAACACAATTGCACCTATTTACAATGATACAGCCGGTGGAAACCAAAGTGCTACAGCTCAACAAGTTGGTAATCAAGCACTTTTTGCAAGAGCTACTGAACAGGCTACTACAGACAAAGCCGCTGCAGCAGTACCTGTACCGGCATCAACTGTACAATCTGGCGGAGGCACAACAATTCTTGAAGCAGGTCAGCCTTGGACCTCTTGTTACTCTGGTGGTAAAAAGTCTAAATCAAAGAAGTCAAAGAAGTCAAAGAAGTCAAAGAAGTCTAAAAAATCTAAAAAATCTAAAAAATCAAAGAAAGCTAAGAAGACTAAGAAGACTAAGAAATCCAGAAAATCAAAGAAATAAGTTATTTAGAATACATAATATAAGAATTATATATTAATAATATAAGTTATGCCGAAGGGACAAGATTGGTTAAATTTTATTTATGTAAACTTAGGATTTGTTGCCCAAATATTAATTATGTATATTTATGGGCAAATTAAAGAGATCAAAGAAAACTGGCCAAAATACAGGTGTAATCCAGTTTATATGCCATTATCAGATGATATGCCCGCTGATTTTACGTATTGTATTCAAAATATGCAAACCGACTATATGGGTTATTTATTACAACCGCTAACATATCTTGCCAGTTCATTAACTGAAATGGGTGCGGCTTTTACAGCATCATTGCAATATGCAAGAAATATACTCAGCAATATACGTTCTTTTATAACTAATATTATTGAAGCTATTTATGGTGTGTTTTTGAACATTATTATTCAATTTCAAATGATTATTATTAAAATAAAGGATATATTAGGAAAGACGGTTGGTATTGTATTAGTAATTATGTATTTTATTGATGGCATTATAAAAACGGCAAAGAGTGGATGGAGTGGACCACCTGGACAAATGGTTCGTGCAATGGGAAGTTGTTTCCACCCAGAAACCAAAGTCAGATTAAAAAATGGATCAGTTGTTTTGATGCAAGAATTGAAATTGGGAGATTATTTAGAAAATGGAAGCAGGGTCAAAGCCACAATGAAAATAGATAATTCTGATAATAAAGAGATTCTATATAAGATTATTGGTTCTGGTGTAGATGGTGATACTATTTATGTTACCGGTTCACATATGATATGCAATGAAGATGGCAAATATGTGGAAGTGAAAGACTATCCAGGAGCAATGAAACAAGAGGATATTAAATGTGAATGGTTCAGTTGTTTGGTTATGGACAATCATAAAATTAAAATAGGAGACAAAGATTTCTGGGATTGGGATGATTATATGTTTAAACTATAATTTTTCACTTATGAGAGTATGTGAGGGATCTAGACAATATTCGGATAGTATTTAGTATTTTTACAATTGAATATTATCCACTTACTATATATGTCTAACTCTAATCCTGATAATATAAGTATTGAAACAACAATGGATGGAAAAATAGCGAGTATCAGCAAAATAAATAAAATGTATGAAGGGTTGTCTTATTTTGATCAATATGGAGGCTCAGTATTATTATTTATAGCTGCAACAATAATAGTATCTCTTGTTTGGGCTTATTCAAAAGTCATTATCAATATTCAACCAATTAAAGATGATTGGGTCAACCAACGTTGTAACCCGGCAGTAATCCCATTTGCCGGAATCGTGAATCCGCCTGATGGCGTTTCTCCTATTGAATTTACACAAGAAAATTTCACTTATTGCACTCAAAATGTATTAAAATCTATTGCAGGAATTGCAGTAGCACCTCTTACATATATTATGCATACTATAACTGTAGTTTTTGAAGAAATCGCTGCGGCATTCCAATACATTCGTGATTTGATTGATAGTATTCGTAAAAAATTTGCATCTATTAGCGAAGAGTTATTCGGTCGTGCATCTAATGTAATGTTCACTTTTTTTCCAATTATTATAAAAATCAAAGATGCAATGCAAAGAAGTCAGGCAGTAATGGCTACTAGTGTCTACACATTTTTAGGGACATATATGACATTGAAATCCATTATGGGTGCAATTGTTCAAATAGTCGTGATTATATTAATTGCATTAGCAATTTTAGTTGTTATTATGTGGCTTTGTCTAGCTTTTCCAGTTGCTATTGCAGGTACAGCATTTTTTGCTATTGTTGCGACATTTATGATAATCATTTTGGTATTTTGTACAGATACCTTACATATTCCAGTTCCTGGTATGCCTGGTCCACCTAAACAACCTAGCTGTTTTGACGGAAACACACTATTGAAAATGAAAGATGGAACAAGTAAGAAAATCAAAGATATTGTAGTAGGTGATATTTTGGCTGAGGACGGCGAAGTAACTGCAAAAATGTTGTTGAGTGCAGCTGATATAACTATGTATGATTTGTTTGGATTAACTGTTAGCGGAACACATAAGGTCAAACATTTTGGAAACTGGATATTTATAAGAAATCATCCTGATGCAATTAAGATTCACAAATACAGCGAACAATATATTTATTGTTTGAATACTGAAAGTAAGGAAATTCATATTGAAGCATTAGATATTGAAGATAATTTGGTTTTTAATGATTGGGATGAGATATATGACGACGAAATTGTTTTTAAACTTTCTTCTGTTATTGGGGATCCTTGTCTTTCACGAAAAAATATTCATAAAGAGTTTGATGTTGGGGTAAGTGGAAATACAAAGATTCAAATGATGGTCGGCAATGATGTAAGTATTCAAAATATTAAACCAGGAATGCTTTTGAAAAATGCTAACTTTGTATACGGTCTAGTTGAAGTAAAAGCTTCTGATTTAAAGCAAAATTTATTTCATTTAGGAGGAAACAAAGAATCCTTGGTTTTAGGTAGTGAAAGTTTGCATAAAATAAGTGAGTCAACTTTAGATAAATTCTGTGAAAATCCTGAGAAAACTGAAGAAAAATTATATCATTTGTTGACTGAATCTGGCAGTTTTTATATTCACAATGTTTTGTTTAATGACTATAATTCTTCTATTGAGTTATTTTTAGACAAAGTATGAGAAATTTTATTATCTAATAAATATGTATAATTATGGAAATCACTTTCAGAGTTGAAATTCTTATTTTAATTGTCGTTGCACTTGTTGTTTTATGGGGCCATCTTCTTTGCTCTTGTGCAAGAGTTGACTTCAACAGTGTTATCTCTGGTGTTGCTAAAAAGTTGACACCTAACCAACATCAATATGATCTTGTTATGTCCAATCCAGCTGTAGAAGGATTCACTCCTGCTAATATTAATAACGGCCAATCTGCGCCATACAGTACATCTTACAATAAGCCAGTTGATACAAGTTCTTGGTTTACTC
>Ga0209084_1001922_pt1 | contig 16799 bp, 31 predicted proteins | sample C_130820_MF_Meta_FD_187309 | JGI IMG/M metagenome (GOLD analysis project Ga0209084, IMG submission 187309) | Freshwater microbial communities from Lake Croche, Canada to study carbon cycling - C_130820_MF_MetaG (SPAdes) (version 2) | ecosystem: Environmental > Aquatic > Freshwater > Lake... | reverse complement strand
ACACGCAGATTATCGTGGGTTCGAGTCCCACCCCAAGCACCACTTTTCTCAGTAACCACGACCCCTCTGGTATTTAGGTAAGTCTGTAATTGGAACGTAGCAGACCGTAAACCCTGCTGAGATTGCGACACCTGCCTCTTCTGTGGTTATCACGGAGGAGAACGGCCTGGACATATCCGGGCGATACAAGTGGTGTGACTCTAGGAGAGACTAGACACTTCCCCCAATTGGGGAGTGACACCTGCCGAAGGCTGAAGGCCTCTCTGAGCTTGATTAAGGATTCCTTAGGGTTTACCTGGTTGAGAAGTGGTGTGACACTGGGAGAGACTAGACAATTCTTCTGCAGCATCTAATTCCACATTAGGATTAAAAGATTTCCAATCTCTATAATGACCTATGTTAAAATGACAATCAATGTCTCCATATTCACACAGTGTAATAAGATTGGTAGGTTCTAGTTCTAAGTCCGGATGCAAATGATAAGGTTGTTTGTGATGAACCTGTAATTTTTGGTTCCCTCCACAAGCAGCACAGGTAGGTTGTTTTTGAAGATGATGTTTTCTAACAGTAGACCAGTGAGAAGATCTCACGGCTAATGGTTTTCCTTCTAAAGATTCTTTGAGAGCTTTAAGATGTCTTATCATGGTATTATTACTTATGTCTTATAAGTAAGTAAATGACCTTCCAGCAGTATCTCTATCTTAAAGAAGCAACCAGTGCTCCAATCACCTTTGGAGATTTGAAACAAGCTATTAAAAAAGCCGCAAATCAAAAAATGGCTGGAAAGTTAGTTGGTTCTGCTGTTAAGGGAGCAATCAAAACTACATTTAATGCTGGAGTCGGATCAACAGTCTTTGGTCAAGGGCAGAACTCAATTGATCCATTGGATGCTATAGAAACTGCTGGTGATATGGCTCAAACTGTAGCTGCAAGGTATTTAGATCCTACTGGACCGATATTGGCTACTTTCAAGAAATTCATGAAGGTAGTAGACAACCTTAGAGGCAATAATATCTTAAGTAAAATAGATATAGATGATGAAGCAATAGATATAGTTGCAGATAATGTAGAAGATAGTTTTGTTTTCTACATGATAAAAACTTTGAATAACTTTCCGGATAATCAGGTTATTCCACCCGGTTGGAGTATGACCAAAGAATTGATTAGATATTTGTCCAACACCTATAAGGGGAGAACCTTGAGTGTTCCGGAAGATCTAAAAACATCACCCTCAGCCCCAGCTACACCACTTCCTCCAAAATTTTCTTAAAAAAAGGTGGTTTTTCATTAACCCCTGTAGTATAATTATTACATCAACCGCGGGATAGCCAAGTGGTAAGGCATTGGTCTCATAAGCCAATCATCGGGAGTTCGATTCTCCCTCCTGCAACCAATTTTGTTCTTTGATAGTTTAATATAAGTTTGTATAAAGGGTAGGTATACCGTTAAGGAGACGGTCCAGACTGTAAATCTGGCGCATTCATGCTCGGTGGGATCGTTACCCACACTACCCACCATTTTAATGGGCTGTTAGCTTAAAAGTAAAGCAACCGGCTTTTAATCGGTTGAAGAGGGAGCGTTACCCTCACGGCCCACCATTTTTGTTTGGAGAGTTAATTCATCCGGCGATGAACACAGTCTTGAAAACTGTTGGAGGTTGGAATACACCTTGGGGATCGACACCTCAGCTCTCCGCCATTTTTAACAATTAAATCATTTTACCAGAGCTTAAATCACTAAATTCAATGGTCTTCTCATAAGTAGTAGTATGAATACTTCAAAATGTTCTCTTTGTGATAAGACAATAATTTATAATAAATGGACAAATACTGGTAAATTTTGTGATAATAAATGTCAAGCCAAATTCCGAACCAATATTCAAAATGAATCTAATAAAAAACTTCTTTTAGAAGGAAGACTGACACTTCGTTCAACAATTAAAAAAACACTTTTGTATATGGGTAAAGAACATAAGTGTGATATCTGTGGAATCACAGATTGGTTGGATAAACCAATTTCCATGGTGCTAGACCATATAAATGGCAAAGCAAATGATAATAGTATAGATAATTTAAGATTTTTATGTCACAATTGTGATTCTCAATCTGATCATTATAAAGGTCGTAATAAAGGTAATGGTCGAAAAAGTTTAGGTCTGATTTAAAGCCTTGATGCCCCGAATGGTAAGGGACCGGTTTTGTAAACCGGCAGCGAAAGCTACTGTGGGTTCGATTCCCACTCAAGGCTCCATTTTTCGCTGGGTAGCTGAGATAGATTAGCGTATCCCTGAAGAGGATAAGAGGTTGGAGCGATACCAACACCAGCGACCATTTTATTGGGGTCTTAGCTCATTTGGCTAGAGCGGTAGCTTTGCAAGCTATAGGTGAAGGGTTCGAATCCCTTAGGCTCCACCAATTTTCTAAATGCCGTTGAGGACAAAAAGTAGAGTCGCTTCACTTTCAATGAAGAGATAGCGGGAGCGTTACCCGTCAGCGGTGCCAATTTCATATCCCCTTAGTAGCACAAAGGTTTAGTGTTTCCGATTGTGATTCGGACGATCTAGGTTCAAATCCTAGCTAGGGGACCAAAATGTCTGGTAGCTCAAAAGTAGAGCTCTCGACTGATAATCGAAAGACGAAGGAGCGTTACCTTCCCAGACAACCATTTGCTCAGTGACCTAGTTGGCTAAGGGAGGGTCTGCAAAACCCTTGTTGATCGGTTCGATTCCGATACTGAGCTCCATTTTAATTTTATTGACAGAACAATTAATTTGCATTTTTTCGTGTAAATGCTTCCCTTTAATATAAATATTAACATGAATTCTAAAGACAAAGCATTATTAGAAGAAGCCTATTTAAAGGTCCTATTAAAAGAAAACCCAGAACCACAATCAAGCAACACTTAGTACGTAGCTCAGATAGATGAATACGGTGGTGATCTGTATACTCTTAAAGGAAGCTCTTTTGAAAATGCCGTAGCAAATCAAATAAAATCAGACAAGTTTGCTTTAGGATTTGATGTAGAAGGAGAATTTCATAATGATCCAGCTACGGCTGTAGAAGTGATTACCGGAAAAGAATTAGACAATGGTGGTACTTCAGACAGAAGTTGGTTTCAAATATACGGCCCTGGCTTCCGGGATGTAAGTGAATTACCACAATCTCCAGAAGATAGAATGAACGAATACGATCTTAATAGATAACAACATTCCAGTAGCTCAGCTGGTAGAGCGATCTCCCCTCATGGTGAAGGACCTAAATGCCGGGTTTTAACGTGACGTAGCCTAGAGGACAGGCACTAGTTTTGGGAACTAGTCCACGTGAGTTCGATCCTCACCGTCACGACCATTTAAGCACCTATAGTTCAACGGAATGAGAATACTTGACTACGGATCAAGTGATCCAGGTTCGAATCCTGGTAGGTGCACTTTTAACAATTTACATAAATATATTTTTAATTCTCTGGTAGATGAATTGGTAAAATCAGGAAGCTGTTAACTTCCCGCGAAAGCACTGTACGTTCAAGTCGTACCCAGAGAGCTTCTTGATTTAGGTTCAAATCTCCCTAAGTATATACAATATGTCAAGATGTATTGTATGTTCAAAAGAAATTCTTCACGAGTGGAGAAAAGATAAACAGTCTATAAAAACACCTTCTCCGTTTTGTAGTAGAAGTTGTTGTAATACAAAGGTTCATGCACCGGAGACTAAGTCTAAAATTTCGAATAGTCTCAAAGGAATTGAAAGGCCAGAAAGAAGAATACCAGATACAATTTTTAATTGTAAAATATGTAATCAAATTATTATACACACTTCAATATCTAAAAATAAATTTTGTTCTAAAGAATGTAGAAATCTTTCTTTATCTGTTCATCGCCAGGAGGTCCTAAAAAAGACTGGTAATTTTTCAACTCCTAGAGAAATGTTTACCTACAAACATGTTACAATAGAAGTAGATTCTAATTTAGAAAAAGCAGGAATCATTTATTTGTTAGATTATCTTAATGCTTCTAGATTAGAAAGATTTCATAACATCATATCTTATAAAGAAGGTAAACAAACCAGAACATTTAATCCGGATTTTATTTGTGAAATAGAAGGAAAGACATGCATCTCAGAAGTTAAACAAAAATGGATCAGTTCTTCAAATCACAATTACAACAGAAACATACCGTTAAAGAAAAAGTCTTTACAAGAATTTTGTGACAATAGAGGGTTTAAATGTTTGTGGTTAGATTTTGAAACAACTCCAATCTTAAAAAAAATATATAAACAAATCTTAAAAGAAAGAATTTAATGCGTCTTTAGTTTAATGGTAAAACTGCGCTCTCCAAAAGCGTTGATGAGAGTTCGATTCCCTCAGGACGTGCCATTTTAAATGTCCCTAGTGTACAGATTTATCTGTGCATATAAAGGACACCACGCGGGTATAGCATAGTGGTAATGCCTTAGTCTTCCAAACTAATGAGGAGGGTTCGATTCCCTCTACCCGCTCCACTTTTGGATGGAACGTAGATGTCGGTTTTCTACAGCAGTTTGCTAAACTGCCGTGCTCCTTAAAGGCACCGTGGGTTCAATTCCCGCTCTATCCGCCACTTAGTGCCGGTCTTGATAGCCGGACAACCTGGAGTAAGTTTTGGTCAGTTTATGTTTGTATCTCCAGCTCTTTCTTAAACACTGGCCTTAGACGTTATTGGATTGCCGTATGGTAGTCGATCGTTGAATGATGTGACAAGTCTCGCGAGGAAAACACATCTTTTTCATTGATTTCCCTTCTCTGGAAATCTATAATCTTTTATATGTCTCGATCGTCTAACGGAACAAGGACAGAGCACTTCTAATGCTTCAATGGCAGTTCGATTCTGCCTCGAGACACCATTTTTTATGAGCTTATATTATACTGAATGTCTTTATGACAATTCCAAATTAGGTACCACAGTCTTCAAAGTTAAAATTAAAGAAGGTATTTTTACCGTGTTAAATTATAACAACAAAGATACCGAAATATATTGGCTCCACGGCACCGTATTAGTCAATCCCCACTCAAATGAATACAAGGCAGCAAACAAAGCTGTCTCTAGTTTTTTAGAAACCATATCAAAATCTACAAAATTACAAAACTATGATTCCAATTAAAGATAAATTGTATAAAATTAACTACACAGATCCAACCTGCAGAGAAGCAGACTATAAAGGAGTGGGTCGTTTTACTGGTTATATAGAAGAAGACAGTGATGAACCAGATTTAACAAAGGGCATCATATACAGATTCACCGGATTAGAAACCGCATTTGGATTCACTACAGAAGGTTTCTTTGGAGAAGAAGATATTATAGAAGAGGTTTTAGAAAAAACATAAAATATACCTTTTCTGGATAAATATATCATATGCCGGTAGAAATTGATTCCACACCAGTTGAAGTTCCAGTTGAAGTTCCTGTAAAAGTAACTAAAGCAGAAACTCTAATCAAAACACCAGAACCAGCTCCAGTTGCTCTTTCAGAAACAGAAGAACAACGAATTGCTAGAGAAGAGTTCCAAAAATGGTGGCGTAGAGAACAAATGTAATTTTATGAGAACTAAAGACACTATTTTATTAGAAGAAGCCTATACTTTAGTAGTCAATGAGACCTCTAAAGGTCATAAGCCAGATTGGCTCCTTGCAGCTCAATTAAAAGCTGAAGGTAAAAAAGGTAAAAAAGGTAACGGAAACACTAAATGTCCGAAATGTGGATGCAATCCAGATAAACCCAAAGCTGGTTGTAAATGCAAACACAAGAACAAAAAGATGATGAAGGAAGGGCACGAAGAGGGTATGTCACCAACAACAGATGTTCATAGTACAGGTCAGACAGCTTTTGGTCTTTTTTCTTGTCAAGATTATGAAGGTAATGACCTTTTAGGTCTTTATAGTAGCCAGCAAGAGGCCGAACAAGCCAGAAGGGGATATATTGAAGGCCCCGCAGGTGAAGGAGAAGGAGAAGATTTTGGTGAGCATATTAAAATTGTTCAATTAAAATTTAATCAATCAGCAGATTTGTTTTTTGTTAAAGTTTAATTAAAATTTCTTCCCATACACTCTAAAAGACCCAGATTAACGTCTGGGTCTTTTTTTTGCCTTAAAGTCGTGTGTTCCTCTTATCAAACTGTTATTCTTTAAACATGAAGCAACCCGTAACGTTTGATGATGTCCTCGCCGAAGAAGAAGAGTTCCTAGCTCGCGAAGCTTTTATGTCTAGCGAAGAATGGAATCTAAGTTCTCCGCAAGGAAATTAATAAAGTTGTAATTCCCCACAATCCATCCTAACATTATTCTTAATGAAAATTAATAAAAACCTAGCAGTCTCTTTACTCCTTCTCGGATCTTTCCTAAATGGAGGTTGTGTTATTGGATCTGGAAAGATCTCCGTATTAAACCGAGAAGGTATAACCTCTCTGCCACCAATTAATATTCACAATGTGAATAACAATACCAATTCTGTTAAAAATACATCTCCTCAACCACCTCCTCCTGCTCCACCAGCTTGGACTCAATATAATTCTAGTTATAATGAAGATGTACAATATCTACAAACAGATTTTAATAGAAAAACAGAGGGTCCTCGACGTTATTTGTCTCCAATTTTATATGATGGTAAAGTACCACTACCACCAGGCAACTAATCCAAAATGAAAATTTTTACTACTCTTTTAATATTTCCCCTTTTATTATTACAATCAGCCCATGCCAACTCTCAAACAGGTTTAGCCTCTTGGTACGGATTTGAGAATAAAATTTCTTCTACCGGCAAAAGATTAAACCGTAAAATTCCAGCAGCTGCTCATAGGACTTTACCCATTGGAACCAAAGTAATAATTACAGTCAAAGACACCAATAAGTCTATTGTGGCGGTTATAGAAGATCGAGGACCTTATATTAAAAAGCGAATTATAGATGTCAATAAATTCGCAGCTAAACAATTAGGGTTTGTGGATCGGGGTTTAGTTAAAGTAACAGTGACACCAGTTCAATTTCCTTACAAGACCTAAGTATATTTCTTATGCTTACAGAGTCTAAATTTTCTACTGTAGAAGATGATATTACGAAACAGAAGTTTACTAAACAAATTAAACAGTGGATTACTTCTTTTCGAGATCAAAACCTTCAAGGAAGAGGTAGATTGACCAATGCTACTCGAGCTGAGGCTTTAAAAGATCTTAAAGACCGACTACACAAAGAAAAGAAATTTCTTTTAGGACAATTTTATTTAGGACGCAAAAGAATTGATGTTTGGATTCAAGACATTCCAGACAGGGCTTCCTGGCATCAAATGTATAAGAGATCTTCCTACATTATAATTGGTTTAAATCTTATAATAGATAATCCAGATTTAGCATTATCTTCTTTGGTACATGAAATTTTACACGCCAATCAAGAATATAAAAAACAATCTCCAGAATATGATGAAGCTGCCTCTAAATTATCTGGAGAAACCGAAGAAGATTGGTTTTATTATTACACAGAACCCAAAGAATTAGAAGCTCAATTAGGAGAATTGGGGCATAATATAGTTTCTTATTTTAAAAAGAAAAGAGACAAACAAGAAATTCTTAATTTGTTAGATGAAGTATTAACGATGCCTAGGGAAAAATTTGTAGACATAAACTGGGTTCATGATATGTCTCAACCTCGTTATGCTTATGATATTTTTAAAAACAATACTTTTTTCTTAAAAAGTATTAGCAAACCCCCTACAAGTATGTCCGATAAGCTTAAAGCCAATCAAACCATTGATCGATGCTGGAGACAATTTAAACTAAAAATGTTTTCTTTGGTCCAAGCCTTAAAAGAATCTTTGTAAAAAATCTTGAATTCCCAGCAATTTTCTAATATATTTAAATCATTCAGTAAAACAACAAACAATATATGAACATCAAAAACGTAAAATACGCCATCTACTCCAACAAAGCAGGACGTCCTAATTCTAACCCCACCGTAGCTTTCCTTATGCGAGCTCTACAGCCAGGAGAATTTATGTATGTCAGCCCCTCGGAACAACGTGACGTACATAGCTTCAAGCGATCTATGACCAAGTCTTTCTCTACAAAGGTTTGTAATCGTAATCTATTGAAGGTTACTTGCACAGCTTCTTACTAAACAAAGTAAGGTCTTACCTCAATATTAAAGTCAGATCAAACACCTCCAGGAGCAGCTCTTGGAGGTGTTTGAATTTTATACATAAAAAGAGTAAATAGTTATATGAATAGACGCGAATTTCTTTATACAGGTCTTTTTGGAGGATTGGGTCTTTCCATGGGAGATGCCTTAAAACTTCAAGCACAGTCTCCTATCACTCCAGTAGCTCAGTCTGTTATTCACATCTTCTTACCAGGAGGAGCAGCAGCTCAAGAGACTTGGGATCCGAAGATGAATGCTCCTATAGAATATAGAGGACCTCTTAAGTCCGTAGCTACCTCTATTCCCGGAGTACATTTTTCAGAACACTTAAGTAAGACGGCCAAGATAGCAAACAGACTTACCGTGGTTCGTTCTATGACTCACGGAGAAGCGGCACATGAAAGGGGAGTGACTAGTATGTTTACTGGATACAAACCTTCTCCAGCAGTCAATTATCCTTCTTTTGGTTCAGTTGTGGCTCACGAACAAGGTGGCAGAAATAATTTACCAGCTTATGTATGCATTCCTCAAAAAATGGACAATAATGGTAATGATACTCTCGGAACTGGTTTTCTTCCAGGTTCGTTCGGACCCTTTAGTCTAGGAAGTGATCCAGCAGCTCCTGGTTTCAAGGTAAGAGATCTTTCATTAAATGTTTCAGATGAAAGATTCAATCGCAGACGTTCTATTTTAGATACCGTAGATAGTCATTTTAGATATTTAGAGCAAAATGATGCCCTAGCTTCAATGGATACATTTTATCAACAAGCTTATGATTTAATTTCTTCTCCAAAAGCTAGAGATGCTTTTGCAATTGATAAAGAAGATTCTAAGATGAGAGAAGCTTATGGTATGAACCAAGCTGGTCAACGTTTGTTGATGGCACGTAGAATGGTGGAAGCAGGGGTAAGATATGTCTCTGTAACCTATGGAGGTTGGGATATGCATACTGGAATTGGTAGCAATATTGCAAAAACCTTACCTCCTTTTGACCAAGCCTATGCAGCTTTGATTACAGATCTAGAACAACGAGGAATGTTAGATTCTACTTTAGTAATGATATCTTCAGAATTTGGTCGAACTCCTAAAATAAATAAAGATGCTGGTAGAGATCACTGGCCAAGAGTATTTTCTGTAGTGTTTGCTGGTGGTGGTTTTAAACAAGGACTGGTATATGGACAATCTAGTGCTACTGGAGATGACGTAGATGAAAAACCAGTATCGGTGGAAAATCTAGCAGCAACTCTTTATAATCAAATTGGAATCAATCCAGAAGGTACTTTAATGGCAGATGGTGGAAGACCTGTCAAAATTGTATATAATGGAACGGTGATGAATGAACTTTTAACCTAATTAAATTTATGCAAGACTGTGGACATCATGATATACTTCCTACAACTAGAAGAGAACTCTTAACTAATTTTGGTTGGGGTTTGGGTGGTTTGTCTTTAGCTTCTTTGTTTGGATTTTCTACCACATCAGAAGCAGCTTCCCCATTACTACCCAAGACACCTCATTTTCCAGTTAAAGCTAAGGCTGTCATTCAATTGTTTGCTACAGGAGCCCCTTCTCATTTAGATACGTTTGATTTTAAACCAGAGCTTAAAAAGAAAGATGGAATGAATGAAGGAGGAGGGTCTTTGTTAGCTTCGCCTTTTGAATTTCCTCGATTTGGTAAATCTGGTTTAGAAATTTCTGAAGTGTGGTCTAAATTAGGACAACATGCAGATGATATGGCAATCATCAATTCCATGCAAACAGACATCCCAGATCATAATATTGCTCAAAAGATGATGTCTACGGGTTCTACTCAATTATCCAAACCGAGTCTTGGGTCTTGGTTAGTATATGGTTTAGGAACAACCAACCAAAGTATGCCAGGATTTGTTACTTTGAATGGCGATCCTACTTGGAGACAATGTGCCTTTCTTCCTGGAATGTTTCAAGGATGTAATATCAATTACAAGATGAATATGAAAGCCGAAGAGGCTTTAAGCAATATTCGCAGTCAATTTTCTACCTTAGACCGCCAGCGTAGACAAATTGATTTTTCCAAAGCCATGAATGAAGATCATATGTCTCGACTTCAAAGAGATATCCAATTAGAATCTAGAATAGAATCTTTTGAAATAGCTTTTAAGATGCAAACAGAAGCTACAGATGCTTTTGATTTGACCAAAGAATCAGATGCGATGAAAGATCTGTATGGACGTACAGAGGAAGGTGCTAAAATGATGCTAGCAAGGCGCCTCGTAGAAAAAGGAGTCCGTATGGTTCAGGTGAATGTGGGGGGTTTTGATCATCATATGGATATCAAAACCAATATGGCTAGAACTGCTGGTAGGTATGATCAAGCCTTTAGTGCCTTATTAACAGATTTAAAACAAAGAGGGTTGTTAGATTCTACCTTAGTAATATGGGGTGGAGAGTTTGGTAGAACAGCTATTGCTGGTGGAGGTGCAGGCGCCCCTGGTAGAGATCATAACGGTAAAGCTTTTTCTGTGTGGATGGCTGGTGGAGGAGTCAAGGGAGGGCAGAAGTATGGAGAAACTAATGAGATTGGTTCAGCATCTGTTAAAGATGTAGTCCATGTACATGATCTTCATGCTACTATATTAGCCTTAATGGGATTTGATCACACCAAACTTATTTATGAATATAACGGAAGACCATTCCGTCTCACAGACGTTTTTGGAAATGTCGTGAAAGAAATAATTAGCTAAACTAAAATCATACTCAATTGCATTTGCGGTTGACCGTTTCCTTCTATTGAGGTATTATAATTCTATGGAAAATTCCTTAGAAAGACGACTCCTAGTAAATGCTATCATTACTCCAGATGGTACTAGATTAGAATCAACTCATCGACATGATTATAAATCTTACAAGGATCTTAATGGAGAAGTTTATATGGTAGACGGGGGTTCCGATTACCTCCGTAGAAATATTAACATCATTCCAGCTACAGAAGCCTGTGTTTATACAGACGATTCTCATTTAACTATACGAGAAACCTTTAGATGGGGTACAAGAGGTAAAGATGGCAATCAACCCATTCAAAGAAAAATACTATCAACCTTAGATACGGATCATATTAAAGCTATATTAGAGACCCAATTTCATATAGAAGATCATATTAAACAAGTATTCCAGAACGAATTGATTTTTAGAAAAATAAACGTAGAATAAACATATGACAACTGATAACAATCAAGCAAAAGTTTTTCATCTCTGTACAGAATTAGAAGAAACCAAGAGACGTAAAAAACAAGTGGTTGGTGCTTTTAATGATGAGATTAAAAGAATTCAAGCAGAAATTAAAGACCTGGTTAATCCAGAAGAGGCAGTTGATATTCACGGAGACGATCTACCCTAAGCATGGCTACATTATATCTATCTCAAGTAGGTTCTGCCTTAGAAGCAGAACTGGCTGCTAAGAATATACTCATAGCAGAATTGCAAAGACAAATAGTTTTTCTAACAAAACAAAGAGATCTAATTAAAGAAAAATGGGAAGATCTTACAGAACAATTAGAAGCTGTTGATTTTCATAGCGATGAATTGTCTATATAAGTATAGAATATGTCTTTTAAAAAAGATTGTGCAGTTTTTACCATGTGTAAAAATGAAAAATATTTTTTATCTCGTTGGATAAAACATTATAACAAATATTTTTCTTTTGAGGATCTTTATGTATTAGATCATCAATCAGAAGATCATTCTACAAAAAATTTACCAGTAAATGTAATACCAGTCATTAATGAATATGTATATGATGAATACTGGAGAAAACAAATTATTGAAGATTTTCAAAGAAAATTACTAAAATCTTATCAATGTGTAATATTTTGTGATACAGATGAATTTTTATATTCTTTGCACAAACCTTTAAACGAGACTATAAAAGATTTTCTTAAAAAAGAAGATTCTTATATTACTTGCAGAGGATTTAATATCTTTCAAGACATAGAAAAAGAAAAGACCCTATCAGAAGATGAAGACATATTAAGTCATAGAAAACATTGGTATCATACAAGTTACTATGACAAAACTTTAATATCTAAAATTCCACTAGAGTGGTGTATAGGATTCCATAGTTGTAATCAACCCTGGAATTTTTCTTTTAATGTTTATATGGCTCACTTAAAATATGTAGATTTTGATTTATTAACCTCTAGAGCTCAGGAAAAGGTAAAAGAAAAAGAATTTAAACATAAGTCTGGTCCAGTCTCTGCTCATTGTAGAATCTTAGAAAAAGAACAAATTATATCAAACTTTAACAAAGAGAAAGAATCTTCTTCTGCTTCTATAGCTATTCCGAAAGAACATCGAGAGGCTTTAAAAGGCCTTTAAGCTGAAGTATCCCCAGCTAATATCCATTGATTAGAGGTTACTTGAAATAGCCAAATAACCGCATGCTGACCTTTGGTTTTGTATTGATTACTGTTATTTGCCAAATTTACCCCAGAAGTTGCTGCTATTGTTATTTTTTTGGTTCCTAATTGTATAAATTTTATTTCAGTTCCTATCGGAAAAGGAACAGTACTATTCAATGGAATAGTAATAGTCATATCAGAAGTGCTAGATCCAGTTACAATACTATTAACATCAGACAGAGCTAAGGTTTTAGTGGTAGTAGTTAAATCTGAGACACTCAAGGGAGCATGAACATCTGCTGCATAGATTCTTCCAGTACAAGACAAATCACCTATAATGGTAGTATAATGAGTGGTTAAACCATTCATCAAACTTAAACTACTAAACACAACATTATTAGTGGTATTCAGAAATTGATTAAAAGGATTAGAAGCAGGAAGATTAAGTAAGTGACTTCCGTCTCCATAAAAATATCCGTTAGAAGAAACATTACCAATTACCGTTAAAGCTTCATTAGGAGTAGTTGTTTTAATTCCCACATTTCCAAGTCCAGTTAAAGAACCATTCATAAACAAAGAAGGATTACCACTTAAATCATAAAAAGAAGCAATGACCCCATCCGTATCTCCGACTTGCTGAACTATTCTTTGATCCTTTGCCACTAACTTGTCTACGGTACTATAAATCTTCAAACTCATAGTAATATTTAGTGGAACTTTCTTTTTTTTAAGATATGTTATTAACATGAAAACACCTGTAGAATATACTCCTGATGAACTAGAAATGAATATTTCAGATATTTCTAATTTTATAAATGCAGAAATTAATAAATTAGAAGAACAAATAAAAGAAGGTAATGAATATAAACCTATTCAGGAACCAGACCCCACCAAAGAAGAATGGTTGCAATCCGTAGAACGAGCTAAGACGTATTACTCAAAAATTTATAATGAAGCAAAAGAATTTTTTGATAATAATGAAGACAAATCTTGGTGTGTAGAACCAGTAGAGACCCATATTATTTTGGATGAAAAAATCATTAATATGGCTAAAGGATATATGATAGGCCCGGTTGGATTATTCCGAAGCAATTTGATAGAAGCAATTGTTCAATCATTTGACAATTTGTCAGAAATGCAAATTTTTCTAGAAGTTCAAAGCAAAACCAAAGATATGGTATTGTATATGATCTACGAACAAGCCGGAAAGCATTTCTTTAGAGGGGCCTTTGTAGATAAAATTTAATGGTTATAAAATGCAAAGTGAAGATGACTTGCAGAGAGAAATGAATATGCATTTGAGAAGAAATGTAGTATTCACTTATCTAGATACAAAATATAACGCTTCATTAAACTTGACAAAACAATACATAGCATCTATAAAAGTATTAGAAGGTGTGGACTATATGGATGACTCTAAAATATCAGCAATTGAAAGTTACTTTAAACAAGAAGGTTTCTTTGGAATAAACGAAAAATAATTATGAACAACAAACAATGGCCTAAAGTCGGTAGTAAAGTAACATACAAAGGAACACACATGTTCTGGTTCACTAACATTGTAAAAGATGCTGATGAACTATTAGAAGTTGGAAAAGAATATACAGTTTCTAAGATTGAATTAGCATCTAGTTGGTGTGGTGTTAGACTAGAAGAGTTCCCAGAAAAGTTATTTGCTTTATCTTTCTTTACCTATGATAAAGATTTAACAACTCAAGAGCAACATGCTATTGAAGGAAGAATTCCAATCAGAACGCTGGAAGACCTCAAAAACAAATAATATGGAAGAACAAACCAAAGATATGCTAAAAGAAGCCTATCAATATGGATATGCTCACGGAATAGAAGATGTACAGAAACAGCTTAAAATTATTCTAAAAGAACATATTTTGAACAATCCAGACAGCACAGAATATCAACTAGTTGTTGAAACAGTACTCAATGAATTGATAGAATTATTGTCAGAATTTGCTAGTGATGTAAAAGTTAAGAAACTAGCTGACTACAACGTATAATATGTTTGAAGATATTCCATCATATGCTTTCATAACATCTCAAGATTATGATATCCCTTCCGTTGCTTTTAAAGATGATTACTTTATCTTCATTAGCAAGAAAGCAGCTCCTCACTTTGCAGAGAAGGTTGCGCTAACTCCTATGAAGCATACCTGGGGTGTACAGGTATGGGAGTCTACAGATAAGGAAGATAACCTAGCTGTGATTACTATTGGCAAACATGCTCCCTATTGGAAGATAGAGGAAGATCTATTTGAATACAAAAACAAAGAGACTAACAAAGATGTTGAAGAGTCTGGCTTCTGGGGTCAGTATGATATAGGATATAAGAATAAGACTTGGAATTTAATATGAGACATAAAATTGCAATTAAACCATATTCTCACGAATGTGGGGATGGGTGCTGTAGTGAATTTGGCAATGAATATTATGTGGACGGAGAGTTTGTTCATCGTAGTCCTTGTGATGATAACGGATGGCTTGCAGTGTTAACAGCATTAGCAATCCAAGCAGAAATTGTTAATCTAGACATTGACACTGGAGAAGAAGTCTGCGGGATTGATAATTTTGTTGACGTTCCTGAGGAAACCCTCTAATATTGTAGTACAATGAAATTATTTGATACTGAATATAGAATTGAATTTTATGAAACCTATATTACAAGAGAAGCAGCAGAGAACGCAAATCTACATTAATATGAAATGTTTTGAGTGTGACGAAGGTGTATACGAAAATGTTGTTCGAGATTATGAAACAACAACCAAGCGCGGTAATAAAATGATTGCAACTAATATTGAAATTTTAACTTGTAATCTCTGCGGTAATACATACCTTGATGATAATGCTTGTAAACAAATTGATGATGCGCGAGATAATGTTGAGGGTGGTATTGCTGAAATTTTTAAAGCATTACATCTAGTTTTAGAAAATGAATAATATGAACAAAGAATACTTCATTCGTACAGTAACAGAAAAAGGCAAACTAAAGACTCCTAAGTATGTAAGCGGAGAACCAGTAGCCTTTTGGAGAACATTCAAATCAGAATCAGAAGCTCTTGAGTTTGCTAAAGCATATGATTTGGATAACTTTGTAATCTTAACAAAGTACGTACAATCAAAAGAAATTACACAGAGGTTTGATTAATATGAAAGAAACGTGCTTTGCTTATCAGAATAAAAAGACACTGAGGTGGTTAAAGATTAACCGTTGCCTGAAAGTATACCGCGAAGGATATGGGTACGGTTATTCGGTTTATGACTCATTTGACGAATGTGTAATGTACTGTAATAGAGGTACTATTGAAGAAGATTTCTCTAAAACCAAAGTAGAAAATAGTAAAGATTGGCAGTTGATGGAAGTAGAGATTGAGTATAACTTTACTAGAGCAAAATGAGTTACGATACTTGGGGACTACCTAATGCCTGTAAGTTCTGCGGAGAACGAAGTTATGATGGCAATGATTTAAGAAGAAACTTTGGTTGTAGAACAAAGTTTTGGTACAAAGACAAGAAGTGGATTCAACACAATATCTGCAAGGGAATACAAACTAAATGAGAACACCAAAATATAGAGTTTATGTTAAGCATTGGGGTAATAGTGAAAATGATGGCTTTTTAGTTTACCCCAAAAAAAGCACACTACATGTTTACTTTGGTAACTGGGAGTGTGGTGGTTATAAGGACGCAGTGTTTCAACAATTTACAGAGCTTCTAGATAAGAACGGTAAAGAGATCTATGAAGGCGACTTGTTAGAGTTTGCTTATAGAGATGACGGTAAGCAATTTGTTGGTGAAGTTCAATATTTTAAAGAGTTTGGTTCTTTTGGAGTTGTGATAGATAAAGCATTTGAAACATTTCAAGATCTAATTGAATATGATCAGTTCTTTAACGTAGTAGGAAACATTTTTGAAACGAAGCTTGACGTTCACAGGAAACCCTCTAATATTGTAGCATGAGATTTCTGAACATCGGAGAAACCATTAAAAAGAATGACGAAGTAAATGTTCAGCCGTTTACTGGTGAACACTGGACACCAATTTGGAAAAAGGTTACTTCATTTATTGGATGGAAAGTAACAGAAGGTACATACGGAAAATATAGGAGATAATATGGAAACAAAAGCCACAAACGCATCCATAAACCTTAAAGTAGAAGATCACATATACACTCAAACTTCCTATACAGGACAGATTCGGTGGAGACAAAAAGAGAAAGATAGTCTGGAGTTAATTCTCCAACAACAAGTAACA
>Ga0209084_1001919_pt1 | contig 16820 bp, 15 predicted proteins | sample C_130820_MF_Meta_FD_187309 | JGI IMG/M metagenome (GOLD analysis project Ga0209084, IMG submission 187309) | Freshwater microbial communities from Lake Croche, Canada to study carbon cycling - C_130820_MF_MetaG (SPAdes) (version 2) | ecosystem: Environmental > Aquatic > Freshwater > Lake... | reverse complement strand
CATCGAGCAGGAGGTCAGCGACCTCGCTGGTACTCACGAGCTCCCGGTTGAGCATCTCCCCGAGGGCGCCGTCGATGATGGACAGCGCCTCAGCGATGGTTGCATCGAGCTCTTGAGTGTCGGTCATTGTGTCTCCTGTCGTGGCCTGAGCCGCTCGCAGACTATGGGTAGGAACTTCAGACCGCATCGTAGGGCCAATGGTGTGACAAGCGTGTTTCAGAGAGGTCATTTCTTTTGCGAATCTCGTCGCGGTCCCCGAGCGGTTTCCCACCCCGGAACCAGCGTTGAACGCAGTGGGCTCCGCATGTCGGTCCGCCGCCGCTGTCACTGACCGGTTGTAGCGTCGGCGACCATGACCGACAGCCAGTCAACCCCGAGCGCCAGCCAGTCATCGGCGACCCCCATCGGCGTCACCTTCGCCAGCTTCTCCGCACTCGGCCCCCGGGCGGGTCTGCGTGCAGCTGCTCGAGCCGTCGAGCTCGGATACTCATCGTTCTGGGTGGCCGAGACAGTTGGCATGGAGGCCTTCGCCACGCTCGCAGCCATCGGCGCAGCTCAACCTTCGCTGTCGCTCGGCACTGGCGTGCTGGCGCTGCAGCTACGCACGCCTGCAGTTACGGCCATGGGCGCCGCCACTCTCCAGGCTCTTCACCCCGATCGCGACATCCTTCTGGGTTTCGGCATCTCGTCACCCGCGGTGGTGTCTCGCTGGCACGGCGCCGAGTACGGCGATCGACCGCTGGCCCAGACCCGTGAATACCTCACACTTCTGCGTGAGTGTCTCAGCGGCGAGAAGGTCAACTTTCAGGGCGACTTCTACCAGGTCAAAGGATTCCGACTCGGGGTGGACCCCGGCGAACGGCGTCCCCGGATCATCCTTGCTGCGCTCAATCCGCGGATGCTCGAACTCGCCGGTGCACTCGCCGATGGTGTCCTGCTCAACTACCTACCCGCCTCACATATCGGCTGGTCGGTCGAGCAGGTCCGAAAGGGTGGCAACGCCACGGTCTACGCCTACATGCATGTCGGCGTCACCGAACGCGAGCCCAACCTCGACCGCGGCCGCCGCGACATCTTCTCCTACGCCGTCGTCGACTCCTATGCGAACAACTTCGTCCGGGCCGGATTCGCCGATGAGGTCGCCGAGATCCGTGAGCGTCATGGCGCCGGCGATCGCGACGGCGCCGTCGCCGCAGTCTCCGACCGCATGGTCGACGCCATCGATATCCTCGGCGATGCCGACCATGTGCGCGCCGCGGTTCGGGCGTACATCGATGCGGGCGTCGAGGTTCCCGTGATCATGCCGATGCCGTGGGGAGCCGACCGCCAGCAGGTCATCGACGACACCATGCAAGCCGCAGCCGCAGCACTCTGAGATGCCACCAGCTCGCCGCCCTCTCACGAAATCAACGCCGACCGAGCCCCTACCTGTCGGTCTCACCGATACGGCACTCTCCGAACTCGGTGTGAGTGTCGGTGACGCAGTCCGTTTCCGTCGCCGAGACACCGAGCGGTGGAAGGAAGCCACCGTTGCCAAGCGGGAGGCCGACGGCAGCATCAGCGTTCGCGACGCACGAGGCGGCCTGCGGGCACTTCCGATCGATTCAATCGAGGTCCGCACCGTCGGACCTCGGGGCGGCATTGTCTGGGAGCCGCTCTCTGAGCGCGCCAGCCGTACCGAACAGATGCGACTGATTTGAGTCGGAGCGAACTACCGGGGCACGAGTTCCAGCGCCGCGGTACGAACGTCGACACCGGCCATACCGAGCACGGCGAGCGCCGGCGTGGTCACACCATTGTCGATGTAACGCTGGATATGGGCCCGGCACTGTTCCGGGGACCCATGCACGATCAGTGCGTCGACGACCTCATCGGGAATGAGTTCGAGCGCCTTCGCCCGGTCGCCCGCGGCCCATGCATCCCACATTCCCTGCAATTGCGGACCACGCCCGAGCCATTCATGGAACGCCCGATAGACCGGCACATTGAGATACGCCGCGATCGCGAATCGACCCTGGGCCCGCACGGTTTCAGCGTCCTCGGAGGGCACAACGAAGATCCGGGCCACGATCTCCTTGTCGTCGCCATGGGCTTGAACGATGGGCGCAACACGGGCGACATCGTCGGCTGAAAGCCAGTTGATAATCGCTCCATCGCCCTCCCGACCGGCAAGGTTGAGCATCCCTTCACGCAGAGCAGCGACAAGGATCGGTACCGGCTCCGAGGGAACTGCTGTGAGCCGGAACCCACGGATCGAGAAGGTGTCGTAGGTCTCGGTGACCTTGTCGCCGGTGAGAGCGGCACGCACGAAGCGCAGGGTGTCGCGCATGCGCTTGTAGGGCTCATCGAAGGCGATGCCGTTCCAGCGCGAAACGATCACATCTGAAGAGGTGCCCAGCCCGAGCACGAAGCGTCCCGGTGCCGCCGACGCCAGAGATGCTGCGCTCTGGGCGATCAGCGCCGGACCGCGGGTGAAGGCCGGGACGATTGCAGTGCCGAGGCGGAGCGAGGGCGCCCATTGCGAGGTGAGAGCCAGAGGCGTGAACGCGTCGGTGCCGTCGGTCTCGGCCGACCATGCGTCGGTGTATCCCGCCGCGGCGAGGTCCTCGATCCATGAACGCTGAGCATGCAACGGCACGCGATCAAGGGGGATGGTGATGCCATAGCCGCGATATGCGTTCATCAGTTGCCCTTCCAGGGTCGGATCATGACGGACTGGCTGGCCGTACCCATGAGGGTGCCGTCCTGTGCCCAGAGATAGAGATGCCCGTGGCCGAATCCACGGGAGACCGCTTCGATACGAACATCGAGCAGCACCCATTCGGACTGCACGATGTTGATGATGCGGATGGTGTTGTCGAGACTGTTCGAGTTGATCTCAGTGGTGACCGCCTGACCCAGACCCATCGGCACGAAATCGCCGAGCACGGCGAGCGAGGCCGCCGACACCTCGAGCAATTCGGGCATACGGGTCCAGAACGCGGTGCGACCGGAACCGGGATCCTCAATGGCGATGCGCTGTTCGAGCCGACTCGAAATGGTTGCTCCGGGATCGAACCGCAGCTCACGCCGAGGGCAATCCTCGGGACGGGGAACGACGGGTGTGGTGATCCACTGCCCCTCCTCGGGCATGTCACGGCTGCCCAGCGAGGCGTTCACCGAGAAGATGGGCGTATCGCCGACCTGGCCGGTCACCCGAGCCTGGGTGGTGGTGCGACCCTCGGCGAGGATGTGCACATCGAGGTCGACCACCGAGGGCGGCTTCGTGAAGTTGAGGTACTGGGCGCAGGCCCACACCACGGGCCGCCCCGTGGTCTGTTCGAGCACATCGATGGCAGCACCCAGACCACATCCACCGAACAGCGTTCCCAGCCCACTGCAGATGCCATCGGTGACCGGGAAGTACCAGCGCATCGGGTTATGCGTAGGCCTGATGCCCAGCCATTGACGAGAGTCCACCGGGTGATCGTAAACCCCAGCGGGGAACAGCCCGATCCTCGCAGGTAAATGACTGTCACACCCGGTCTGCACACTTGGTCCATGGAGACACAACTGCAACTGGTCGACCATCACGACACCAACCCGGTCGACACCCGAGCAACACGCGCAACCCGGAGAACCTCGAGCCCTGCGGAAGCAGCCTCGGACGCCGAGAGACCCGCCACCAGACCCGACTGGCGCATTGATGATGCCTCGAAGGCCCGCGGGCGTGCCGGCATCGCTCTGGCACGGGCGGCTCTGGCCCAAGCCCGTCAGGGCCGCCCCATAACGAGCGACCAACGGGTGGACCACACCACTGCGGCTTGACCCATCCACAGTCACTGGGTGCTCCGGTGTCGGTCGCGCCTACGATATGTAGATGCGCGATGTCGTGATTGTTGATGCCGTTCGCACCCCAGTGGGGCGCCGGAACGGGGGCCTGTCCACCATGCACTCTGCCGATCTTCTCGGCGAGTCCTTCACTGCTCTGTTCGAGCGCACTGGCGTCGACCCTGCTGTCGTCGGTCAGGTCGTCGGCGGCTGCGTGAGCCAGATCGGGCAGCAGGCGTTCAACGTCGCCCGGACTGCCTGGCTCAGCGCCGGACTCCCACTCGAGGTTGCAGCAAGCACCGTCGATGCGCAGTGCGGATCCAGCCAGCAGGCCGCAGACATCGCATATGCCCTCGTGGCGTCCGGTGTGGTCGATGTGGCTGTCGCCGGCGGCGTCGAGGTCATGAGCAAGGTTCCGATCGGCTCCAACGTCGCCCGACCGCTTGATCTCGGGGTGCCGGTGCCGAAGAGTTACTTCGCCCAGTACGAGTACACGAGCCAGTTCGAAGGCGCCGAGCGCATCGCCAAGAAGTGGGGAATCACCCGGGCCGACACCGACGCCTTCGGTCTGCGGTCACAGGAACTCGCCGCCCAAGCGTGGGCCGAGGACCGTTTCGCCACGCAGTTGGTCGAGATCGATGCCCCCAATCTCGGCGAGGACGGTAAGCCCGACGGCACCACCCACCATGTGGCGCGAGATGAAGGTCTGCGCGACACCACCCTCGAAACCCTCGCTGGCCTTAAATCCGTCGTCGGCGAGGATGGCGTGCATACCGCAGGGTCCTCCTCGCAGATCTCCGATGGATCCTCCGCTGTGCTCATGATGACCGCCGAGCGTGCTGCCGAACTCGGCCTCACCCCCATCGCCCGCATCGTCGACACCTGCCTCGTCGGGGTCGATCCCGTGCTCATGCTCACCGGTCCGATCGATGCCACCCGCACATTGCTCGAGCGCAACGACCTCACCCTTGATGACATCGACCTGTTCGAGATCAACGAGGCGTTCGCCTCTGTGGTGTTGGCCTGGCAGCGCGAACTCGATGGCGACATCGACAAGGTGAACCCCAATGGTGGCGCCATCGCCCTCGGCCACCCGTTGGGCGGCACCGGCACCGTGTTGCTCACCAAGGCGGTGCACGAACTCCAGCGCACCGGCGGGAACCGGGCCATCATCACGATGTGCTGTGGTGGCGGTCTCGGCACTGGCACGCTGATCGAGCGCATCTGATCCCCCTGCGGCACCGCAGTGTCGGTGCCGGTCGGTAGGTTCCATCCATCGCTGCTGCGGCGGCCTCCAATCGAAGCGTCCGTTCAGTTCACCGCGGACCGATCCACCGGAGTCCGCCATGCGAGTCACACGACGAGAGCGACGCGCTCAACTGAGCCGTCGCATCGCCATTGCCATCACCGCCCTTCTCGCAGTCCTCATCGGGTTGCTCGGCATGCGGTGGTGCTTTGCCGTGCTCCTGAATCCCCCGGCCGAGCCATTCGCAGCACAACCAACCGTGGTCAAGGTCATCGATGGCGACACGATCGATGTGCGAGTCGGTAGGAGCACCACACGGATCCGCCTGCTCGGCATCGACACCCCCGAGACCAAGGATCCCCGCAAGCCCGTGCAGTGCTTCGGCCCCGAGGCATCCCGGCGCACTGCGGAACTGCTCCCCAAAGGCACGATCGTGCATCTCGAATCCGACCGTGAGACCCATGATGTCTTCGGCCGCACCCTCGCATACGTTCACCGTTCTGATGGCCTCTTCGTGAACCTCTCCCTCGTGACCGATGGGTTCGCAGATGTCCTGACCATCGCCCCCAACGGATCACACAGCGCCGAGTTCGGTGCCGCAGCAGCAGCCGCCAAAGCCGCTGCGAAAGGGCTGTGGGCTGCGTGTGGAGGGCCGGGGCGACCAGCAACCACTGCCGCTTCCGGCGCTGGCCGGTAGCGTTGCGCCGTGAGCACCCTCGCAGAACGTCTGGGCCACGACGCCGACTCCCGTCTGGTCATCATCAACGCCGACGACCTCGGACTATGTCAGGCCGCTAACTCGGGGGTCTATGAGGCGCTGCGTCTCGGTGTCGCCACCAGCGCAACCCTGATGGTTCCCTGCCCATGGGCCAGAGCAGCGGCAGCGGATCATAGCGGCGAGGACATCGGCGTCCATCTCACGCTCAACGCCGAACATGACCGTTATCGATGGGGGCCGATCACTCACGCCCCATCGCTGCTCGACGGCGACGGCGGGTTCCCCCGAACCATCTCCGACCTCTGGGACCATGCCGACCTCGACGAAGTTCGGCGCGAGTGCCGTGCTCAGATCGAACGGGCAATCCTCTGGGGTTTCGATGTGACCCATCTCGACTCACATATGGGAGCGCTGCAACTACGCCCCGAGTTCTTCGACGTCTACCTCGACCTCGCCGTGGAGTTCGCTCTTCCCATCCGCCTCTCAGGGGCATCGACGGAGAAAGCCATCGGGTTTCCGTTCCGCCAGTTGGCGGCCGAGGAGGGTGTGCTCTTCACCGATCACTTCGTGCATGTTGGAGGTGTCGGCAGCCGCCGAGCCATCGAGTCTGCGGTGTTCGACCTTCCGACCGGAGTCACCGAGCTCTACGTGCATCCCGCCACCGATACTCCTGAGCTCCGGGCACTTGACGCCCAATGGGCGGCCCGTGTCGACGATCTCCATCTCATGTGCCACGACTCCCGACTACAGGCGATGCTTCAGCGCAGCGGTGCGATCCTCATCAGCTACCGCCAACTTCGCGATCTCCAGCGGAATGCCAACCCGACTACGTGAGTCCGGCACGCGCGTCGAGCGCAGTGCCTCCGCCATCAACTGTTGAGATCAAGCAGGATTCTTCGGTAGTCGCGCACCGGTGTGGCTCCGGCAGCAATCACGAATGCTGCAATCTCGGGCGAGGACACCTCGGGGACCTCAGCGATCGGAAACTCAGCGATCATGAGATCTCGACAGATCTGCCCGAGGAGCGCATGGCCGATCCCGCGTCGCCGCTGGCTAGGGACAACAGCGAACGGACCCACCCACGTGGCCCGGGTCACTGAATGACAGCCAATGCCGATGACCTGTTCTCCCGATGCGGAATCGATCTGCGTCGCCATGTGACAGGTGCCGTGTTCGAGGGCACGGGCAACTTCATCAGAGAGTCCCGGCCAGGTGGCCGATACCGCGAGCGTCACCGCGATGAGTTCCTCATCGGAGCGGGCCCGTCGGACATCGACACCCTCGGGCAGCTCGGCACGGAAGGTGTTGGGCACACCAAAGGCGCTGAACCGATGACTTTCGATATACCCGCGCCGTAGAGCCGCCCCCAGGGCCGCACTGTCGGAATCAACCCCGGGCCACAACGGGAAGGGAAGCGCTCCGCCGAATTCGAGACGAGCAGCGTTGCGCTCCCTCGCCCAGTTCTCCGCCACCTCGAGCAGATGATGGAAGTTGTCGTCATCGTCGCGAGCGGCGCTGAGGAGTCGCACAGAAGCCACCCGGCTTCCGTCCTCGACACGGCCGACACCAAGCGCCACCAGACCGAACTCATCGCCGAACACGACCCCGGACTGATCGAAACACGCGGTGAACACCTCATCGGCAGTGAGGTCCTCAGTCGGCATCGAGCGACTGAGGTGGGCGACGATCTCATCGATGCGTTCAGGGCCCCACTCCTGCATGGTCATCGAGAATCCGACCCGATGCCACTTTGTCTCTCGGACCTGATGGTGAGGACCCCGCCAACGACCACGGCCAGTATTCCCAGAAGTGCGCACGACAGCATCAGCGGGCGCAGACCGGCAGTCACATGATCAACCACGGCATGAGCGGCCGACCGATTGAGTACGCCCCCGACGAGTTCCGTTGCCGCGCGCCCACGACCCACAGTGGCCAGGATCACCACCCCCGCAACACCGACGAGCATCCCGACTCCCCCACTCAGCACAGCGATCGAGCGCCGGCGAGCGATGACGAGCCCGGCGATGAGCAGGACCGCCCCGAGCACGAGGAAGACAATCGACGACACCTTCAGGACCGACACAGCGGATCGGACGTTCTCGAGACCGGGGGCATCGACCAGCAGGATGCTCACAGTGACCCCAGAGAGATCGAGTTGGTCGAGCACCGTGATTCCGCGCTGATCGAGAGCGGTGCGCACGCTCTCGAGTACCGCACGAAGATCAAGGGACAAGCCGCGTTCGTTGATAGACGTGAATCGGCCCTCGCCTTCGAGATCGGCGATGAACTCCGTGTGAGTGGTTCGAACGGCGGCTTCCCAGACGGTGACGAATGCGTCAGTGCGCACGACCTGGAGCACTGCCTGTTCCACGATCGAGGTGGCCCCGTCCGTGAGCGGGCCGGCCAGTTGGCCGAGTGGCCCCGGAAGCACACTGGAGATCGCAGCCTCGACATCGGAGGAGGCGACGATCTGCACTGCGATGGCATGGGCGACGTCGGCTTGGACATTCGGGTCGGTTGCGATAGCTGTGCTCGTGGCGGTCCATGTGTCAGTGTCGAGCAGTTGGTTCCTTGTCCAGATCGCGGAGAACCCGGCGACGATGCTGACGCCGGCGAGGAACAGCATGATCATCGCGAGAACGGTTCGACCGCTCAGCAACGTATGTTCCGCAAGGACGAATCCAGATCGCGGCATCACCGACGGCGCTTCGCCAGTCGCCGGACCGAGGTGAAGCGCCTCTGTGGGAGGCCCATCGGGGAACTGCATCGGCGGTGAGTCCGGGAAGGTCATAGTTCAGACGATCCCGGCGAAGAGATCGTCCTCGGGAAGCGCCACCTCGACCCGGCTGTGCCCGAGGATGAAGTCCTCGTAGGGGTGCACTGCGCGCGCAATCTCGGGCGGGAGGCCGAACCAGAACGGTGAATCCGGGTCGACCTGTGTGGCATGGGCCCGCAGTGCCTCGAGTCGGACCTCGTAGTGTTCGGCGATGTCGATCGATGTCGTGACTCGTTCATCCTGATCAGGACGTTCGAACCATTCAGCCGAATAGGGCGATTCGAGCCCGAGTTCAAGGAATTTCTCGTGCGTTGCCCGGATCCGCTTCATGGACCACACCGAGTAATACAGCTTCGACGGGGCGAACGGATCGCCCAGGTCCGGGCGGTACTCGGGATCGGCAGCCAGTTCGAAGGCCGGTACGGAGATCTCATAGACACGGAGATGATCGGGATGCGGATACCCCTGTTGGTTATCGCCGTAGGTCAGAATCACCTGTGGTCGCGTGCGACGGATGATCGCCACGAGCGCGGCAACGGCCTCGTCGAGTTCGACATTGGCGAAGGCGTCCGGGTGGGCATTCGCCGCGCTGTCGGGCATTCCCGAGTCGCGGTAGCCGAGCAGCACCACTTCGTCGTACCCAATGATCTCGGCCGCCCGGCGAAGCTCGTCGAGACGAACCGCATGCAGGTTCTCGCGCACCTCGGGTCGGTCCATCGCCGGATTGAGGATGTCGCCCTCCTCTCCACCGGTACAGGTGACGAGCACTGACCGAACCCCGCTCTCTCGGTAGCGGGCCACGGTGGGTGCCCCCTTCGAGGCCTCATCATCGGGATGGGCATGAACCGAGAGGATGCAACGATCGAGCATTTCCGAACGCTATCGGTCCCACCACCCCGCCGGCACCGCGATATCGCTCTCCCGATCTAGCCTCGGCCACGATGCCGCTGCCCCCGAAAATCACGAACTCCTCACCGGCGCAAGTACCGAAGCCCCGTGTGCTCCCGCGCAACAGCCGCCGTGGACGGGTCGTGCTTGGGTTCATCGCCTGCATGCTGCTCGGCCTCAGCAGTGCAGCGTGCGGAACAAGCGGGCGTGAGTTGCGTGATCCCGCACCCGGAGCGACCGCTCCCCCACGCCGCACCAGCCCGACCACTTCCGGCAACATTCAGGTCATCCCCGATGACTCGAACGTCGTGTTGCAACCAAGCGGGTTCACGCTCGGGTCGCCTTCGTGGCCCGCTGACGGTGCGATGCCGCTTGAGTTCGGGTGTGGCGGAGGCGACATCGCTCCGCCGCTCACCATCTCCGAGGTGCCTGATGGCACCGCCGAACTTCTGCTGGTCGCATCCGACGTCGATGCCCGGTCACAAACGCGATGGATCGTGGCGGGAATCCCGATCACGACCACGTCGATCGCCGCGGGCGCTCTTCCGCCGGGAGCCGTCGCCGTCGTCAACTCCACGGGCGGCACATCGTGGGCCGGCCCTTGCCCGACTCCGGGTTCCTCCACGACCTTCCAGATTCGCCTCTACGCGCTGCGAACACCGTCAGGGGTCACAGCCGCATCGGACTCCCCTGCCGTGACCGTAGCGCTCACGACAGCCACGCAGGCTGCGGTCCTGCGCGGCACGTACACACGCCCGGGATGAACAGAGCTCTTCAGGTCGACGGGCGATAGCAGATACTCAGCGCACCGAGATGATGGCCGCGAGCTGTCGGGACTGGGCCAGCAACTGACCATCACGGGTCCAGATCTCGCCGTCCTCCTCACAGAATCCGTCGGTGCTCATGACCGAACGGAAATGCACGAGACACCAGTCGTCATATCCGGGTGGAGGAGTCGAGCGGATGTGCACAGTCAGGTCAACCGTGGTGATCCCCCACGCACCAGAAGCTCGGCTGAAGATCGCCGGCATCCATGCGTCGGTGTAGGCGGCGAGTAGCGCGTCGTCGACAGGACGCATCTCGGCCAGCCGGATCCAACCACCGATATGGGCCATCTCGCCTCCGGTGAACGGGCGATTCCCGACGGCCCAACGCTGGTCGTAGCGATGCACCATGGCCGGGACCGCGGTTGCGGGGAGAGAGTCATCGAACACCGGGAGTTCGAGCTCCTCGGGCGGCGCAACGATCGGCATCACTGGATCGATGAACTCGGGCCCGCGCCGGCTGGTCGAAAAGGCCGCCAGCACCGTGGCGATCGTGCGTTCACCCTGGACGAGACGGGCTGAGAGCGATGTCATCGAACGACCTGACCGTTCCGTGGTGACGTCGATGATCACCGGGCCGGCAGCGGCCTGCGAGAGGTAGTGAACAGTGAAGGATCGGCAGGTGCGTGTCGGATCGTCGACGGCGTGGGCGAGTGCGTTCATCAGCACTGCTGCGAGATAGCCACCATTGGGGCCGGTACTGATCCACCAACCCTCGTCGAGCATTGCTGCGTAGCGGCCCGGTTCGATCAAAGTCACAGCGGTATCGGTGTCGAATCGCGTCATTTGCGCACCGTAGCGAGTGCTTGCCCCTTCGAACGAAACCGCGGTGAACTAGAAAGATGCATCGACCTGTACGAGGGGTCCGCGAACCGCAGGGGGAACCATGAAGGCATTCCAGTTGATCGGCGGATCGATCGATGTCGACGAGACCACTGCACTCAACGAGGTTACGCAACCCGACCCGGGCCCGGGTCAGGTGCTGATCCGCATCGGCGGTGCGGGGGCCTGTCACAGCGATGTGAGCCTCATGGAATTCTCCGCCGGTGCCCGCCGAGAGGTCCCGATGACCCTCGGTCATGAGAACGCTGGTTGGATCGAGGCGTTTGGTCCGGGCACGCTGCCCACCCCCGGTCTCGAGATCGGCTCGCCGGTCGCTGTCTATGGCGCTTGGGGCTGTGGTCAGTGCAGCAACTGTCGCAAGGGCATGGAGAACTACTGCCCGAATGGTGTCGGCAGCGGCCCCGGGCTCAGCGTCGATGGCGGAATGGCGGAGTACCTACTTGTGCCCGCCGCCCGGTACCTCCTGCCGCTCGGCGATATGGCTCCGGTGGTCGCCGCCCCGCTCACCGACGCCGGTCTGACGCCGTATCACGCCATCAAGCGTTCGCTACACCTGCTTGTTCCGGGTTCGCATGTGGTCGTCATCGGCGCCGGTGGCCTGGGGCATCTCGCAGTGCAGTTCCTCAAGGCACTTTCACCAGCCACGGTGATCTCGGTCGACACCCGTGAGTCGGCACTGGCCCTCGCCGCGGAGGTGGGTGCCGATCACACCGTGCTATCGGGCCCCGATGCCGCCGCCGAGATTCGCGCCATCATGGGCGGCCGCGGTGCCGAGCTCGTGCTCGACATCTGCGGGTATGACGACACGCTGGCGTTGGCCTCAGCCGTGGCGGGTTCGCTCGGGCACCTCACTGTTGTGGGCGTGGGAGGCGGAACGCTGCCGTTCAACTTCTTCACCATGCCCTACGAGTGCTGCGTTGCCAGCACCTACTGGGGAAGCATCACCGAACTCGGCGAGTTGCTGGCCCTCGCCCAGAGCGGCGGGTTCACTGTGCATTCCACCCAAGTGTCGCTCGACGATGCGGCAAGTGTCTATCGCTCAATGATCGGCGGCACGCTGCAGGGCCGAGCGGTGATCGTTCCGTAGATCGGTCTGACCATTCACGCTGACGACGTCGGGTCAGGTCGTCAGCGTGAGTTGACGGATTCAACCCGCAGCGAACTCAGGCTTGCTTCTTCTCCGGGCGCCAGAAGCCCAGCAGCAGCATGAGGCCACCACCGAGTCCGGCGATGACTGCGATGGCGAAACCAACTTTTCCGGAGACCCAGTGGAACTTCAGCAACTGATCGATCGACCATTTGCCGGGTCCGGCTGCGCCGATGGCGAGCCCTGAACAGATCAGAAGACCGACATACTCCCAGCCCTCACCGGGACGGAAGATGAAGAAGCCGTTCTTGCGGTGGTTGGTGATGAACGCCACGATCATGGTTCCGCATACCGCAGCCGCACCGAGAGGTGTGAAGAGGCCAAGGATCAGCAGGGTTCCGCCGCCGATCTCGGCGAGGCTGGCCATCCAAGCATGAAAGATCCCGGGCTTCATCCCGAGCGATGCGAACCAGCGGGCTGTGCCCTGGATCTTGCCGCCACCGAAGATGTGATTCATGCCATGAGCGAGCATGATTCCACCGACAGCGATACGGAAAATGGCCAGACCCAGACTCAGCCCGGCGGGGCTGAACACTGGCGCACTCATCGCCTTGGCCATGACAACTGCTGTGATAAAGCTCACGATCAGGTACTCCTCGTCAATCGATAGAACGGGAAGACCCTATGCCCGAGATGAGCGCCCTGAGGGGATGCAGCGAACCTCTCAGCGGAAGTCACGTGAACGCGGTGGGCCCGAGACGGGAAGTTGCTCGAGTCGGTCGGCGATGATGTTGGTGACACCCTCGACACGTTCGAGTCGGCCTCGCACGAGCAGGGCTGCCGCAGTGCGGGCCACCCGTCGATAACGCTTCCAGAGACCGGGTGAGCAGATGACGTTGATGAGTCCGGTCTCGTCCTCGATGTTGAGGAAGGTGATACCCGCTGCCGTAGCCGGGCGCTGACGATGAGTGACCACACCGCCGATCAGCACCCGGGATCCGTGTTCGGCCTGCAACAACTCGGTGGCGGTGAGCACCCCCATCGATGCCAACTGGGATCGGATGAACTGGGTGGGATGGCCATCGGGAGCGATGCCGGTGGCCCAGAGATCAGCCGCGGCGATCTCGGGAGCCGAGAGGCCCGGCAGCGTGGGTGCTTCGACCCCGACAATGGTGCCGGGCAGGGTGCCGGGTCGGGTGCCGGCCACCGCACCCGCGGCCCACAACGCGCTCCGGCGGTCGAGCAACGAACCCCGTGCGTCGAACAACGTTCCGAACACCCCGGCGGTGGCCAACGCTTCGAAGACCGGCCGATCAAGCGGAACACGACGGTTGAGGTCTTCCATCGAGGCGTACGGACCCTGTTCGACGCGCTCGGCGACGATGCGTTCGGCGAGTTCGGAGCCGACACCGCGCACCGAGGACAGCCCGAGCCGCAGCACGGGTTGCTCAACCTCGATGCCACCGGTGGGCAGAGTGTCGAGCGGGAGTGCCTGCCGCGGTTCGAGCGATGCCCCCGACAGCGACGCGTTGATGTCGGGGGTGCGAACCTCGACACCGTGACGCCGGGCATCGGCGACCAGTGTGTGCGGGGCGTAGAAGCCCATCGGCTGGGCGTTGAGCAGACCAGCACAGAACGCCGCCGGGAAGTACCGCTTGAGATACGAACTCGAGTACACGAGATAGGCGAACGACACCGAATGACTCTCCGGGAATCCGAAGTTGGCGAAGGCGGCCAATTTCTCGAAGATGGCATCGGCGACCTCACCGGTGATGCCCCGTTCGGCCATGCCCTCATAGAGACGCACACGCAGACGTTCCATACGTTCAGTGCTGCGTTTGGAACCCATGGCCTGCCGGAGCTGATCGGCCTCCCCCGGTGAGAACCCGGCGATATCGATGGCCATCTGCATGAGCTGTTCCTGGAACAACGGCACACCGAGGGTCTTGGCCAATGAGGGTTCGAGCAGCGGATGCAGATAGGTGACCGGTTCGATTCCGTTGCGTCGGCGGATGTAGGGATGCACCGAACCGCCCTGGATGGGACCGGGCCGGATGAGTGCCACCTCGACCACGAGGTCGTAGAAGACACGCGGCTTGAGCCGGGGAAGCGTGGCCATCTGGGCTCGGCTCTCCACCTGGAACACCCCGATCGAATCGGCGGCGCACAACATGTCGTAGACGGCATCGTCCTGCGGGAGCTCAGCAAGGTCGATGACCAGATCGTGATGCTCGGCGATGAGGTCGACCGTGAGATGCAGCGCGGTGAGCATGCCGAGACCGAGCAGATCGAACTTGACCAGACCGGCCGCCGCGCAATCGTCCTTATCCCACTGGAGAACGCTGCGTCCCTCACGTCGGGCCCATTCGACCGGACAGACCTCGATGATGGGGCGGTCGCACAGCACCATGCCCCCCGAATGGATGCCGAGATGCCTGGGCGCATGCTGCAACTGCGACGCCAGATCGACCACTGCAGCCGGGATCTCGTTGACATCGCTGGATCCGAGCGGACTCCACCGATCGACCTGCTTGGACCATGCATCGGCCTGCCCGACGGCGTATCCCAGAGCGCTCGCCATATCGCGCACTGCAGACTTGGCGCGGTACGTGATGACGTTGGCCACCTGGGCCGCATGATGCCGCCCGTGGCGTTGATAGACGTACTGGATGACCTCCTCACGACGACCCGATTCGATGTCGATGTCGATATCGGGCGGGCCATCGCGCTCGGTTGACAGGAACCGCTCGAAGAGCAGACCCAAGGCCACGGCATCGGCCTTCGTGACACCAAGGGCGAAGCACACCGCCGAGTTGGCGGCCGAACCGCGCCCCTGACAGAAGATGTCGTTACGACGACAGAACTCGACGAGATCGTGGACGATGAGGAAGTAACCCGGGAAGTTGAGTTGTTCGATGACAGCCAGCTCGTGATCGATCTGGGTCCATGCTCCGCGCACTCGTTCGGCGTGACGCGGCCCATAGCGCGCCTCGGCACCGCGTTCGGTGAGCAGACGCAGGTACGCCATCTCGTCGAGCCCATCGGGACAGTCATAGGGAGGAAGATCGGGGGCCACCAGGGCGAGATCGAATGCACTGACCCGACCCAGCTCGGCAGCCCGCTCGACCACCCCGGGATAGCGGGCGAAACGACGGGCCTGTTCAGCACCGGAACGCAGATGGGCACCGGCCGCGGCAGGTAACCATCCGTCGATCTCGTCGAGACTGCGTCGGGAACGCACTGCAGCCAGCGCGGTGGCCAGCGGCCGATGGGCCGGGGTGGCGTAATGCGCGTTCATGGTGGCCACGGGATCGACCCCGACCCGAACGGCGAGTTCGGCGAGGGCATCATTGCGGGCCGAGTCGAAGGGGTGGTTGTGATCCCACAGTTCGACTGCGACATGGTCGCGACCGAAGGCCTCGACCAGTCGGGCCAACTGCTGGGCGGCGGCGGACGGACCGGAACGTTCGAGCGCCGAGGCCACCGCCCCCTTGCGACAGCCGGTGAGCACCGACCAGTGCCCCTGATCAGCAGAGGGAGCCGCGGTGCCACCGAGCAGGACCAACTGCTCGAGCGAGAGCACCGGCGCCCCCTTCTCCCCTCGCAGTTGGGCCTCACTGATGGCCCGGGCCAACAGGGCGTAGCCCCGGGGATCACGGGCCAGCACCACAAGATGGGATTCGGCACTGTCGCGACCCGGATCGGGCTCACCCACTGACGGGCCCTGACGATCAAGGGTGAGTTCGGCGCCGAACACGGTGGGCAGACCCACGGCACGGGCCGCCTCGGCGAAACGCACCACCCCGTAGAACCCGTCGTGATCGGTGAGAGCCAGCGCCCCGAGACCGAGTCGTACCGCTTCTTCCACCAACACCTCGGGGGCACATGCCCCGTCGAGGAAGCTGAACTGCGAATGACAGTGCAACTCGGCGTAGGGCGTGACGGAACGGGCACGCACGAGGGTCGGCGCCTCATAGGGCGAACGCTTCCGCGACCACGCCGGGGAATCCGAACCATCGCCGTCGGAACGCAGGACCGCCATCAGTCGTACCAACCCTCGATCGACCACTGGCCGTGCTCACAGCACACCAGCACCGCCCGACCGTCGGCGAGCAGTAACTGCAGTCGGGCCCGACGGACATGGGCGATGGGATCCCACCAGCGTTCATCGGTCAACCATGGTCCGGCCCATGCCGTGATCGGGAACGCACCAGTTGCACCCCCCGCACCACCAGCGACGTTCTGCTCCCCGAGAGTTGCGGGAGCCGCGCTGAGCGCACCCCGACCCGAGACCGCGACCACCGAGCCGCGCTGATCGCACACCAGCGCCGGCAGGGGTTCGGGCAGCACCAGCGCCGGTGTGGGTGTGGGCACCCGACCGGGCCAGGGTGCGGTAAGCAGCTCCCGGCCGTTCCCCGAAAGGGCCGAACGCGAAGCCGTGAGTTCCACAGTTGCTACCGGCACCCGAACGATCTGTTCGATGGGACTGCGCCCACCGCGAACCTCGGGAACCGTGACCGCCGCGACACCGACGATGCCCTGCACCCGGGCAAGGGCCCGCATGGCTCGTTCGTCGGCTGCGGTTTCGCCACCCCAGAAACCGAGCTGTCGTCCACGGGCCGGGCCGA
>Ga0209084_1001918_pt1 | contig 16822 bp, 18 predicted proteins | sample C_130820_MF_Meta_FD_187309 | JGI IMG/M metagenome (GOLD analysis project Ga0209084, IMG submission 187309) | Freshwater microbial communities from Lake Croche, Canada to study carbon cycling - C_130820_MF_MetaG (SPAdes) (version 2) | ecosystem: Environmental > Aquatic > Freshwater > Lake... | reverse complement strand
GATCACTAAGTGCATCTGGATTATTTAAAACATCTGGTGGGGTTAACGTTGAATCAGATGGGATATATTTTATATTAAATGTTTTTGTACTTACACCAAAAATAAAAATTTTATAAATTAATTGATTGGGGTCACCTTCTGTATTAGTATCTGGATTGGTATCAACTTGTGGAATAAATAATGGCAATGATGTAGTATCAATAGAAAATCTTTGAACAGACATAAAATATTCAGATGGATTAGCCAGTACAACAGCTGTTCTTGTTTCTTCAAATTTTAAAGGTAATGATGATGGATTATTTGATGTATCATTATTAAATAATTGGACATCATAATAGATATGGTTTGGGTCAACGTTATAATTTGTTTTTCCAGAAATTGTTTGATTAGACATAATATATATTATAAAAATATTTTAATTATACTGGTTTTGTATATTCTTTCAAAGATACTAAGTTAAAAACTTTTCTTCTAAATAACATCTTAATACTAGCACCACAACCAGGTTCTAATAAAAATGGATGTACTGTTCCGTATTGATCTTTCCAGAATAAGGCGATTTCAATTTGATTAATCGGGGCATTTGATTGTAAATCAATTAAACGATATTCTGCCGTTGGTATATATGTGATATTTGGCTTTGTTTCGTCACCACGTGTCAATGAAACTTCTAAATCAGTAATAATAGGACTAAAATTATTATTTGGTTGTGTATTATTTAAATTTGGATTAGAATTTTGGATGATAGGGATACCAACTAATTCATTGACAATAGGCATCATAGACGTAGTAAATAAAATTTGTTTTACTGGATTCCACAGGGGTTGGGTTGGATACTGTGCAGAATTAATTTGAAAAAATGATATTGGATTATGATTTTCTACAGTCGGTGGCCATATAGCAGTATCTATTAATGGTGGTTTTGGTGCTGTATTTAATCCTAAAAAGTCATAATTTCCATATGCTGCACCATCAGGTGTATCAATTGTAGCATTCGATGGTGATACATTATACCAATTACCAGGTACTATTGTTTCAGGACTTCTAGGATTTGTAAGAATTCCAACGTATATAGAATTTAATGATGAAAATAATGTAAATAATGGGGCATTGAAAAATAATCTTAATGTATCTGGATTAGTTGTAAGGTTCTTTTTTGGCATCCAGTAAGGGTCAAAACTAGCAGTAGGTGGTGCAGGTACTGAACCTGATGGAAACCATAAATCATAAGCATTAGTAGTCTGATTTAAAACTAATTGTGGTGCATAACCAGTCGGACAATTTGTTATAAAACTATTATTGATCATGTCAACAAAATTCTGGAAAGTATAAACAAAATAATAAGGATTACTTATAATGCTTGGATCGAATAAAACTTGGTTGGGTTCTGGTTTTAATAAGGTGAAATCTTGTTGTGCATATATAACATTAAAATAAGAAACATTATGATCATCTGAATCTTGATATCCCCATTGATATACTAATTTATCTGGATCACCATCAGGATTCGTGCTTTCATTTGTATCAACTTGTGGTAATACTAAAGGCAATGATACCGTATCAAGACTAAATCTTTGTATAGATAAAAAATATTCAGATGGATTTGCAAGGATAGGGGCTAGACGTGTTTCTTGAAACTTGATAGGTAATGATGCGGAATTTCCTGTGGTATCATTATTTAATAATTGTAGATCATAATAGATGTGATTTGGATCTACATTAAAATTTGATTTTCCTGATAAAGTTTGACTTGACATTATATATATTATTATTATATAATAATTTTATAATAATATTATATAATGCCATATGAAATTAAAAGTATAAATAAAAAATTTAAAGTCTGTAAGAAATCAAACCCTAAAGAATGCTTTAGTAAAAAAGGACTGACCAAAAAGAAAGCAGAAAAACAAAAAATAGCAATAGAAATAAATGAAAGAAAAATAGGTGGTAGAAATACAAGTGGTTTTACTACTAGAATGTGGGAAGCATACTACATAAAATTTAAAAATTTGATGCGTAAAACTGGTTTCGATGAAAAATTTATATTTCCTTTTCGTGTTTTTAAAGTTTACTTTGGAAATCTTTATGAAGAAAATGAAACATATACTAGGGATGATATATTAAATAAAATTGTAAAAATAAATAAAAATTATTATAAATCAGATGATGAAGTTAGCAGTGATGAAGAAACTAAAGAAATAGATGAAGAAATAGATGAAAAAATAAAAAAACTTACAAAAAAGTTTTTGTGCACAGTTGATTTTGATGATACAAAAAATGATAAAAAACCTGAAAGGATAAATAAAGAAATATTTCCTAGTGTGGAAAAAAATAGTAACTTCACTAGTAATGTTTATGATCAATTAGAAAATTTATATACTACTATTTTAGAAAAATGTAAATCATCTAAAGATGGTTATTACGGATTTATTGTTAATAATGATGGTTTTAGTTCAAAATGTAGATTATTAAGTAGTTTTGTAAAAAAAGCTGAAAATTCTGATCTTACACGAAACTGGTGTATAAATAGATGTGATGGACATAAATATAATTTAACCTTATTTTCGGATTCAATTTATGGTGTAGCATTTAAAGCAGATGAAGATAATAATATTATCATGACTGCTGGTTGTATGCTTAGTGATTATGGTGATCATATATACATTAATACATTATGTAGTACTGGTGGTGCAGGATCTATAATAGATTCATTTAATAGAATAATTAAAAATGGAAATGATGAATTCTGGAAAAAAAAATCTAATTTTGATTATTTAAAATTATCTAGTCTTTCAGATTATAATACTGTTATGGCTTATTATAAAATTGGGTTTTTACAGACGATTGAAAGTTATAATTATGATTTAAATGGTTTTTTTGATTATATAGATGAATTAATAAAGGATGGATTATTTAAAAATAGATATGATTTTAGTGTAAAAAAAATAAAATATTTTAAAAATCCGTGTACACCGAAAGATCCATTTCTTGATGAATTATTTAATGCTTTACACTTAGGTGGTAGTAGATTTTATTTTCCGAATATTGAAGTAAAATTAGGTGATTTTGAAATAGAAAAAGAAGGTACTTATTTTTTAAGTGCAAACTGGCATAAATTATTAGAAATGAAACTACAAGAATGGATAGATGATGGTGATGAAAGTAGCAGTGATGGTAGTAATAGTGATATAAGCAGTAGTGATGAAATAATAGTAAATAAAAGTAGTAATGATGAAAAAAAAGAAAATATAAATGGATCTGGTATAAAAGGCACTAAATTTTATGAAGAATTAAAAAAATATGGTATCAATCCTAGTAATTATCTAAAGGAAATGAAAAAGAAAGCCAAAAAAGCTGGTTATGATGAAAAACAGCTTAATTTTGATAATGATGATAAACACAAATTAAAAATATCAACTGAACAAGGTATAAGACATTTTGGGGCTGTAGGATATAAAGACCTTTATATTTATCAACACCTTGAAAAGACCAATAAAGTTCCAAAAGGTGAATCAGTAAAAATGCGTAATCGTTTTAGAAAAAGTCATACAGCAATTTCAAAAAAGAAAAAATTAGGTAGAAATTCAGCCAATGAACTAGCGATAAATATTTTATGGTGATAAAATTAAAGAATTCTTTCTTTAATTAGGAAATATCTTTTTCTTTAATCTTTTATGTCTTTAAGTCACTTTTAAAATTTCTGGTTTATCTGTCATCACATATTTTTTTATTTTAAGTTTTGGGTAATCTTTTTTTATCATACTTTCTAATTTATTCATATTTTCTACATGGATATTAGTATCTAAATCTTTCTTTAAATCTAAAGTTACTTTATACATACCACAATCAAGGTGTGAAAATATCCATATGTCTGATATCTTATGCAATTTGATGGCTATATCAATATGATCATAAAATGTTTTTTTCCATTCTTTATTTTCTAATACACCTAATTCTGCACCAGCTAGATTAAACAAATCGTAATCATTGTGAACTTCTTTATTGTGTATTAAGAAATCGGCAAGTAATTCAACATATCGTGGGTCAATACACGATAAGACTAAAACTTTCGCACCTTTTTTTTTAAAATCAAAATTAATAGACATATTTATATAATTAATATATATTTTAATTATATAATGGCTGATATATTTTCAGAAAAAAATCTTCCTGATAATGAATTATATCCTTTTTTTAAAAATATAACATTTAAAAATATTAAACCTACCGTAATTGGATCTTTTTCACTTGAAACACAACGTAATGCAGGGGATATTGATTTAGATTTATATATAACAGGAAAAAAAGAATATAAATTTATTTCTGATGAAATTAATAAAATAATAAAAAATATTGATTCAGATCCAAAAATGTTTTTTATTGAATTAAAAATACAGTATAAAGATGGTAAGAAAATAAAATTTTATGCTGATGAAATTGATACCATAAAAATTCCAGAAAATGATTTTAATAAAATTGAATTTTTAAAAATAGATACTATCATCTATTATGATGGGGTATTTAAAGAACTTACTATAAATTATTGGTTAAATCCTAATATTCATGAAGTAGTGAAAGAAATAAAAGAAAATATAAAAACAGAATTAAAAGAAGGTAATTATTATAAAGTAGTAAAAAGATTTTTTAGTATTGCAAAAGTAGAAGATGATAAAAATAAAGGCTTATTGATATCTAATTTTTTAAATAACTATATCGGTGGGGAATATAAATTGTTGTCAAATCTAAAGGCAATAAAATCATTATTAGAAAATTACGATGACTTATCAGTACGAAAAATGGTCAGAATTAATTTAAAAAATAATAATATCATACCTAATATTGATATAATATATAAATTAATTCCAAAATTACAAAAAAAAGTAAATAAAGAAGGAAAGAATTTCTTAGATAAAATATTATTAAAAAAATAATTATAAATTTTTTATATTTTCAGTATATAGATGTTTAATGTAAACAAGATCGGCAGGCCTATTTGTAAAATTGATTCAGGTAAAGCAAAAGATACTGTAGTATATATTGATGATACTGATACTAGTGGTATCGGATTTAATAAGATGACACTAAAAGAAGGTAAGTTTGAACACATACCAAATACAAAACAAGAAAGGGATATTTTATATATAACTGGTGCAAGTGGTAGTGGTAAATCACATTATGCTAGTAAATACATAAGAAATTATAAAAAAGTCCACAAGGATGCACCAGTTTATATATTTTCACCAGTTGCTGAAGACAAAAAATTGGATGACTTAAAAGTAAAAAGGGTTAAAATTGATCAATCATTAGTCACTGACCCGATAATGCCGTCTGATTTAAAAAATTGTTTAGTTGTTTTTGATGATATAGATGTAATAGTCCAAAAGCCTTTAAGGGATGCTTTATATGCATTATTAAATCAAATTTTAGAAGTCGGACGTCATACATCGACATCATGCATTATTACGAATCACTTACCAACAAATGGTAAGGAAACAAGAAGAATGTTAAATGAATGTCATAGTATCACTTATTTTCCAGCTTCAGGGTCTAAAAGACAGCTTAATAATTTATTAGAAGGATATATAGGTATGGACACCAAAGATATAAAAAAAGCTAAAAATTTAGGGTCTAGATGGGTGACAATATTTAAAAACTATCCACAATTTGTTTTAACTGAAAAAGATTTATATTTATTAAATAATGATGATTAAGGTTGATTAGTTGGTGTTAAAAATGGTGGTGGTGGTGGTGGTGTTGTATTATTAATATCTAAAGAAAAATCTAATTTACGGCCACAACATCTTGATATTACATGACGATGGTTGATTATACTTAAAAATGTTCCACCAATTGATACCACTAAAGCTATTATAGATAAAATAGAATTTTGATCCATTTATATATATATATGTATATATATAAATGTTTAGAAATAATATTAAAAAATTATTTAGTTCTATAAATACTAATGATAAATTATTCTGTGATTTAACATGCGATAAAATATGTGCTTGTGAAGAACACATAAAAAAACTTTTTGAAGATTTAAATATTAAGGTTTTAACATTAACTATGAAACAAGGGGAAGATAAAAATGATTTAAAATAGTTTAGTTATTTTTTTAATATTTATTAAGATTATAATATGGCAGATTTTAAATCTAATCTTTTTACAAAATTAAAAGATAAAAAATTAAGTGAAACGTCTATAAATCTTTATTTACGAAATCTAGAAAAATTAAATGGTGGTGAATTAAAAGATTTTAAATTCTTAAAAAATGTTGATTCAATTGTTGAAGTATTAAAAAAATATAAAGATAATACAAAAAGATCAATATTAATATCAATCGTTTCTGTCCTTGGATGCTGTCCCGATGATAAAAAAATTGTAAAATTAAGAAAACAATATTATGATTTAATGTTAAAAAAAAATGATGAAATAAAAGAAAAAACTACTGATGAAGCTACAAAAGAACAAAAAGAAAATTGGATATCATGGGATGATGTCAAAAAAAGATTTGATGAATTAAAAGAAGAAGTAGAAAAATTCAAAGATTTAAAATCTTTAAGTGAAAATCAATGGAATACCATGTTATCGTATATGATACTAGCATTATATGTTTTTCAAAAACCCAGACGTAATAAGGACTATCAATTTATGAATATAATTTATAAATTTAATGAAAAACTTCCAAAAGATATAAATTATTTATCATATTCTGAAAATGAATTTATTTTTAATATTTATAAAACATCTAAAAAATATGGTCAATCTAAAATGCCTATAAGTGAAGATTTAAAATCATGTATTGATTTATATTTAAAATTCCATCCTAAAATAAAAGGTAAAATAATAAAATCAATAAATACACCATTTTTAGTATACTTTAATGGTTCATCATTAATTCAAACAAATAGTATAACAAAAATATTAAATAAAATATTTAATAAAAAGATTGCTAGTTCAGCTTTAAGACATATATTTTTATCATCTAAATATGGTGATGTAGTTAAAGAAATGAAAGAAGATAGTACAGCAATGGCACACAGTCCAGCCCAACAAAAAGAATATATTAAAAATATTATATAAAATATATATTATATATATACGATGGGAATTGATTTATCAGAAGATCCAGTAAAAGAAAAAATAAATAAAGAATTAAAAATAGAAGGCAGAAGAAAAATAGAAGAACGTGAAAAATCAGGTGGAAATTTAATAAAAAAAATTACTAATGAATTTGTAAATCCAGAATCAAAACTAAGAAGTTATTTAAAACCTGATTTAAGTAATTATCCTAATAGTGCAAAAAAGACGATGGAAACAATAGGAAATTTAGATGTAGAAAGTGTAGAAATAGTTAGAACCCCATTAAATAGTGCTTTAACTAAATTTATTAATTTAATTAGTTTAAATAAATTAGATGAAGCAACAAAGGAAGCTGGATATGATAAATTATTTCACCTTCAACTGGTATTAAATGTAAAAGACCCCAAAGGACATTTAAAAAAAGTTGTTATACAGAAAACAGAACGTGTTCAAGTTGATTCACATCTTTATGGTGTCGGAAAGGATACAGAATATTTAAATGTTCCAATACATGGTAAAAAATTTACAGCAAATCAAATGTTAGAAAAGACACGTAAAACGATGGGTGATAATTTATTTTTTGGTTATGAAGCATTTGATAATAATTGTCAAATATTTGTAATGAATCTTTTAAAATCACAATCTTTATACGGACTTAAAGAAAGAAAATTTTTATATCAAGATCCAAAAGAAATAGTAAAAAAGATACCATCATTATCACGTAAAATATTAAAATTTACAACTGATGCAGGTAATGTATTTAGTAAATTATTGGGCTTTGGTGGTAAGAAAAAAAATAAAAAAGTTGTTGTTATGCCTAAAGCTGATTATATAAAAGAACATAAAAAATTGATAAAAATTCTTGATGATGCAGGTAAAGAAGGTAAGAAACAAAAAAAAGAATTATTATCTAAAACTGGTGGTAAAGATTTTTCAAAAATGACCCAACAAGAACTAGAACATGAAATCGTAAAAACTTTAATTGAATTTATGAAACACGGAAAAACAAGACGATTAAAAGGTGGTTTTCTGAATCTAAATCAAATTAGACAAGCATTTGAAAGTTTAGGAAATAAAATAAAAAATGAAATAGTAAATCCAGAAAGTAAACTAAGAAAAGCAGTCAAACCTATTGAAGATGTAGGAAATAAAATTGCAAATGAATTTACCAACCCTAATTCTAAATTACGTGTTCTAGTCAAGCCGATTGAAAAAAGTTTCCAAAAATTCGGAAAAGATACTAAAGAAGCCTTCGAAGATATCGGTCGTAAAATAAAAAATGAATTTACCAATAGCAATTCAGACCTATCAAAAGCATTTAAACCTTTAACAGATACTGTAGGAAATAAAGAATGGTGGAAAAAGACTTTAACATCACCAGAAACATATATTTTATTGATCACTATAGCATTAGACGTAGGTGCGATGGCAGGTGTTCCAGGTGCTGGGCTAGCATCGACAGCAACTAAATTATTAGTTGATATAGCCCAAGGAAGACAGGTATCAGTTGCTGATCTAACCAATCTGGCATTATCATTAATTCCTACACCTAAAATCCCAGGATCTAAAGGTATATTCGATGCTGTCAAAAATCAATTAATAGGAAGTAATGCAATGTCAGCAGCACAACGTGCACAATTAATTGGACGTAATGTGGTTCAAGCTGTTGATGCACTAGCAGGTGATGTAAAAGTAGGTTTAGGACATGATGATGGGTATGAATTACATGCTATAGTAGTGAATAAGAAAAATTCTAAAGAAGATGCTGTAAAGATAGCAGAAAGAATATCTAAAAAGAAAGATCTATTTATACGTGAAACTAAACAGTCATATAGATTTAGAAATATACCAAAAACTAAATTTATCCCTAAGACATTTAGAACTAAAAAATTAATGAATGGTGACTATAAAGATATTGGTGTTTCTTTAATTTATGGTAAATTAAAATAATATAATTAATAAATATTTTTATATTTATTAAGTATATATTATGAAATCTAATAGTGCCTTAAACAAATTCACTAAAGAAACACCTGAACTAATGAAACGTCGTGCTGAACAACAATTGGTGGTAAATGAATTTAATGATGCTAGATCACAAGTTATAAGACGTTTATTTGATCAGACAGCATTATATCAAGAATTATATGATAAAAATCAAACCATGGGTAATACTGTTATAGAAATGGATATAAATAAAGCATTGACAAAATATTTAAAATCTATTGAACTTGCTAAAGTAAAGGTAGAAGAAAATGAACCGAAACCATTTAATGATATATTTGGTGCATATTCTAATGCGGTTACCAGTATAAATTCTTATATTAATTCTACAGGCCAAAGACCAGCGATTTCAAAAAATTATACCCAAACACTGGCATCTAGTGCACCTTTATTATTTGAATTATATAATTTAGGATTGAACAAATTTACTACTATTGATACATCATCAATTTTTGAATCATTATCACCAAATCAAGCGAAAGAAAGAAAACCAGAAACAGTTAAATCAGATGCTGAAAAAGAAGCTGAAAGTAAAACATCAGATGATTATGATAAATTAATTTCTGAAATAGATAAAGTATTAAATGAAAATAAACCTGTAGGACAAGGAAAAAGAAATAAAAGAAAGGGTGGTGCAGCAGGCAAAGTGCAACTGGGTTTAGATGTAGCAAAAGAAATAAATAAACCTAAAATAACAAAAGAAGATTTATCATCTTTATGGTTATTATATGAAAATGTAAGATCATCGTATGAAACTGGTCAAGCAATTGCAGACATTAATCTTGCTGGTGTTGTTAGTGTTTCAAAAGCTGAACGTTCAAGACTAGAAAAACAACTGGAAACAGCTATAAAATTAAAAAAGGAACATGCATCAGAATGGGGGCAGGTCTGGCAAGAATTAAAAAGGGGATTACAAGTGCCACCTAAAACAGGTAATGGACAAAATAATAAAGGACATCCAAGGGGCTTAAAAACTAATAGAACATTAGAAAGAAATTATGAATTAATTTCTGAATGGTCTTATCCTTCTTTTGTCCCACCATCTAAGCCTGATATTCCTTTATTTAAAAATCCTAGATCACGTGTAAATAATAGAATTGAAGCGAACGGAAAGAAAAAGGCGAAGAAGTGTGGAAAGCCTACATATAAAGAAATTTAATTTTATTCTATTTCTGGTATTACCTTTGACACTATACAATCATAATCACACTTATTTTTTTTCATTTCATTTTTAATAAAATTATGATATTTTTTTAAAGGCTTGTCTATGTTCATTAATCTAAAAACTACGTGACGACCACAAGTTGCAATTTTACTTCCCCCAGCTTGATATGGTTCAGTATTATAAATAACTTTTAATTTTGTTTTATTAAATAATTTTGAAAGATATTTATCATTAATACCTAAATCATGTTTTATATCTTTTGATACCCATTTTAGATCATCATCTGGATATTTTCCATAAGAATCAAACATTTCAATTATATTATTTTGTCTTAAAACACAAGTCCAGTGACCAGTATTAGGTGAATCCATATATAATAAAACAAAAAAACACCTTTTAGTTGGTAGTAATTCTTCTATATTATTATATTGTGGCAGTTCATTATACATTACTATTCTAGTATTAGGAAGATATTTTTTAATTAAAGCATCACTAATCGGTGATGCTTCGATTTCTTTAATATGTTTATTATTATTCATTATATATTAATATAATAAATAAAAATTAGATTGAATATAAATAATTTTTTATCTTTAACAGTTTATCATCTTCAATATTATTAAGACTAAAAAATATTCCGTTTTTATTTCTAGTATGTTTTATTTTTTCTTCTAAAATAATCTTGTATAAATAAATCAAATGTTTTTTATCCTTAATATCGTCTATTAATTTTACTATATATTTTTTTTCATTAAATTCTATCATATATTAGAATAATATAAAAAAATTAAAATGAATTAAATCCTGATTCATCATCAACATCTTCATTAAATTTAGAAACTATAATTCTATATCTAAATTTACTTTCATTATTTAAAAGTATGTGCATCATTCCTGTCTGTTCAATAGTTTTATAATGATATAACGATTGACGTATATTTTGTAGTGATATTTGATTTTCTTCTACACTTTCCCCAGTTAATAATTTTTTTCTATTATCAATTATGACGGCTTCTAAATCTGTTTTTATTAATTTTATTATGTTCGTAGTCGCTTTTTTATTTGATGAATATACACCAACAATGCTATCAGTAAATTTATCTAAAACGACATAAGCTACCTTAAATGATAAATCGATTTTGGGTGAATCATTTTTAGGTGGTTCAGTTAATATAGGATTAAATGATACTTTCTTTTGTTCAGCTTCTTTTATCTGTTCTTTTATCATGTCATTATAACAATTTGAATCAGATTTTATTTCTTCTGTGATTTTTACTTCTGTGATTTTTACTTCTTCTAGTTGTTCTACTAAATTTTCCATTATATAATATTATAATCTATATTATTTTTTAATAAAAGATTTTATTATTTTGTATAATAGATTTTTTATTTAAATTATCTAATTCTATATTATTTAAATTATCATCTATTATATCTATATCATTAAAATATCTAATAGGGATTTTATAACTTTTATTTATACCTTTATTGCTATCATTATAATCTGATGTTGGGATGTCTGGATTTTCTTTTATAATTTTTTTTATTAAATTAGTTTTTATTTTATATAATTTATAATTAATTTTATTTTGTTCTTCTGGATTTATATTTTTATAAAATATATCTAATAAGATATCTTTTTTTTCTTTTAGTATTTTGAATATATAATAATAATCTGATTCAGTTTTATTTATTCCTGAAAGCATGCCTTTTTGGATTGATTCAATAACAAAATAATCATCTTTATTATTATAAATAGATTGTGTCTTTACTTCTATCTTGTTTTCTGTGTTATCGTCTGAAATTATTTTAATATCAAATTCTGGATGATATCCACCTGACCATTTAAATAATTGTTTATTTTTTTTATTTTTTAGTTCTTTTATTAGTACTTCTTTTTCAAATCTATCAGAAATAATGTTGGCTTCAACAAATGATTTATTATTCATATATTATGAAAAGAAAAAAATTTTTAAATTTAAACTAAATATTTCTTTAGTTTAAAAATTTAAATAAGTTTATTTATATTATTTATTTTATTAGAAATAAATATATGTCTATCAGTCAGTTCGTGATTCTTTTTATTATATTTTTCATATTTCCCACCACAGATATCACAGTTAGTGATATTCTGTCTTTTTTCGGTATAATATTTCTTATTATATTCTTTATTATATGTTTTACGGTCTGATGTCTTTAAGACTTTTGGTTCTTTAGGTACTTCAGGTAATTTTGGTTTACGTGGTCTTCCACGTGATTTTTTAATCTGGATAATTTCATCATCAGTGTTAATTTCCTGCATTATCGATATATATATATATATATTATAATTTTATATAATTATTTCTTTATATTAAAAAACTAAATTATATTTTTTATAATATCAGATATAAAATAATAAGTGACTAATCTACCCATACATTTCATTTTTTTACTTATATATCCTGATCTTTCCATTGCTATTTCAAAATCTGAACAAGTAATATAATTATTTAAATTTTTATCGTGTATTTTACGGCTTCTTTCTAAAAAATGTTTTAAAACAAGTGATGGATATTTTTTATTAATAGTTTTACGTGGTTTAAACATATCAATTATTTCTGTTATAGCACGTTGAATGTTAGGTTCATTCGGTGGTTCAATTTGTTCTATTAGTACTATTTTTATTTATTATATTTATTTCTTTATATTAAAAAAATAAATATTTAAAAATGTAAATTTCTACGTTCACCTACGTTCACCTTCTACGTTCACCACTAATTAAGGTATTATTATACTATTTTATATATATTTAAGGTATATAGTTAAGGTGGTGAATGTAGTGAATGTAAAATAGTAAATTCGTTGGTAAAAAAAAAATTTTTTATAAAAGGGATTTTATAAAATTTATTTTTTTATAAAGGAATTTTTGGACTTTTTTTTTCCTACGTTCACCACCTATAATTAGCCATGATATTATATTTTGAATATAATATTATACCTTAAATAGTGGTGAATATAGCTACATTCACCATTTCGCCTTACCTTCACCAATTTTTATAAACTATTTTTTTATATAAAAAAAATAAAGACTTGTAAAATAAATATTTATTTTTTTATATAAAAAAAATAAAGACTTGTAAAATAAATATTTATTTTTTTATATAAAAAAAATAAAGACTTGTAAAATAAATATTTTTTATTCATCATCAATCGTATTAAATTTTACTTGAATATATGATTTTAATTCATCAATATCAAAGAATCTAAATATATTACCTGTTTTAGTGTGTGTTTTAAATTTACTAAACCATTCATTCATATCTATTGTTAATTTACGATCTGTATAAACTGATCTATATTTACCAGTATCTTTTTCATATTGGATACACTGTGTTTTTAAACCTTGAACTGTCCAATCTTTCATAGCATAGAATTCAGGATTTTCTACGATCATCTGTATATATGATGGTAAATTATGTAATATATTACGTTTTTTATAATCTGTCATGGGGATATTACGAATATTTATATCAGTTATATCTTTTGTTAATAAAAAATTATAAAAATTTTTCATGGTTTCAGTATCATCTATTTTTTTATATAAATTATCAAAATAAACAGCATCTTTTTTAATTCGTGGGCATTCTATCAAACAGAATCTACGATCTTCATCTGATACCTTAAATGCTAGTTCATTATTAGTAGTGAATATATAATTAGATCTATCTTTCATAGTAATAGATTCTAAACCCTTATATTCAATTTCGATACTTTTAGATGTGATGGCATTTTTAATTACGTCATTTAGTTCTTTTGCTTTTGGTGTTATTTCATCACCAAATACAATCAATTTAGCTTTTAATGCACTATTAAATTTTCCTGCAAGTGTTTCAATTCCTTTTACTTTTTGATAATATCCATTAAATATTTTTTCAACAATATCTGTAAAAGCATTTTTTCCGACACCTTCTTTTCGTGAATAAAATACTAGTGCACTTTCAGTTTTTCTTTGTGGTTTTTGAATGATATGTGCCATCCAATTCAAGACATAATCAAAAGTAGGTGTATTCTTTTTATCTTCTTCATTAACTAAATACTTGATATGATTTAAAATAGGTTGAATTATTTCAACACTAAAATTTTTATTTTCATCATCATAAGTAAAACCAGTAAATAAATTAAAAACATTATTATTTATATTTTCATTAGGTGAAAAATCCATCTTAGTATAAAATTGTTTTTCTGGGCATTTTAGCCATGCTGATTTAAATGAAAAACAAGGTTTATCTTGATATTCTAGTATTTTATAACCTTCTATATCGATATGGGTCAATTCTTTTCTATTATTTATATATTCAATCTTAAATATGGCATCCACATCAGTTAAATGAAAATGAAAATAATTAAAATATTGAAATGATTTTGACTTACTAAAAAATCTAAATCTATATTCTTTAATACCGAATTGTTCTATATCTTCATTCATCAGATCATACATTTTTTTTTCATCAAAATATGAATCTATGATATCAATTTTTAAATTATATTTGGATACATCAGTTTTATTTCTTAATTCTTTAAATTTATTTTCATTGTCTAATGATAAATAATACCATAATGTTGCAGTAGTTATTGGATTATCGTGATCTTTAAATCCATACCACTGTTTTATTTCACATCCTAATTGATATTTTTTAGATTTTCTAGAAAATTCACGATATAAATTAATATCATAACCATCATTTTTTAACATCATTCCAATCTTAGTCCATTCTTCATACGAATTACATCTAGAAATATCAAGACTATTTAATATTTCAGTCATTATATCGTCAGATACTTTATTATTATTTAATTTTTCTTTTTTTGTCAATTTACTTTCTTTTTCCAATTGCTTCTGTATTTTCTTCATGTTAATAGGTGTCATATCAATTTCTTCTGATTTTTCTGTTCGTATAGTTAAAAAATCTTTAAATTTACCCTGGATAATTATTAGTGGCCTATTTTCATCATCTTTAGATGAATAAGGAAGTCTTATTTTACCATTAGAACTATAAACAGATGTATCAACAGTATTTTTAAAATCACCGAATTCTTCTTTTATATTTTTTACATATTCTTTCATATCTTTTATTTTTAAATTCCAATCATTAAATATCATCCTATAAGAAATTTTAATATCTATTATGGATGATGTAGCAATAGATAAATTAGACCATCTACTGAATGTATCAATAAGATATTTTAATAATTTATTATTTATAGTTTCAAAATCACCTAATTCTTCATAATCTTTTTTAGGCATATCAATATCGAAATATATTTTATGTAATTCATCTTCCTGATACACAAGATATTTATTTTTAGTTGTTTTACATAATTCTTCTACATCATTTACATTATCAAAAGTTTCATAATCAGCATAATTAGTTTTTAATCCAGATATAATTTTAAACATTTAATATATATATATAGTTTATAAAATTATTTTCTTATATAATTTTTTTTATTCGTAAAAAATAAAGAAAACTAAATTATTTATTATTTAAAATAGGAAAAAGCGTTTATTCATAATTTCTAATAATCATTTCTTTAACTGATCTATTAGGACCACCTTCTGATGGTTTTACATATTTTGTTTTAATATATGATATATTATAACCTTTAAATATTTTTTTAGCATCTTTACTATCATTATATGATATCATGAATCTACCTTTTATATTTTTTAAAGCATCATATACATCTTTAATAGGAAGATTATCATGGGTATAAAGCCCTTCAGATTTTTCATACGGTGGATCAAGATAAAAAAAAGTTTCAGGACTATCATACTGTGATATTAATTTTTTAAAGTCTTTATTTAATATTATAGTGTCTTCCATTCTATTATTTAATTTATTACCGAAATCAGATTGGATGCCTTTTTCCCTTTTCATATATGATGTCATTTTACCAAAAAAAGAATGTCTATTTAAAAATAAAAATTTAATAAATTTTTTATAAGGATTAGTCGGAATTGAATTTTTAATTTTTTCGAAATCTTCTTTAGTATAAGTTCCATTTAGATCTTTACTGATACGATTACCATCATATTTTTTAAATCCCTTTAATATTATCACTATATCCTTATCAAGATCATTTATAATTTCCTTTTTAGATGGTTCTTTATAAAAATATATTGATCCAGCACCGACAAATGGTTCAACATAAATCAGTTGTTCATAATCTTTAGGAAAATATTTATCAACTATTTTTTTTTTAAGTAAACTTTTACCACCAGTTCTACTGAATGGGGCTTTTAGTCCATCACCGATTATTTCATTATCCATTATATACTATAATTTAATATTATATAATTATTTCTTCGAAATAATTATGTGTCCTTCGGACAGGGCGATTTTTTAGATTATTCTATGGGCATTTTAGATTTTTTTAGATTATTATATATAGATTTTAGATTTACATAGGAATAATAAATTTATTATTCCATAGCATAATCAGGTGTGATCTAGATTATTCTAGTAATAATCTAAAAATCGCCCTGTCCGAAGGACATATAAATATTTCGAAGAAATA
>Ga0209084_1001915_pt1 | contig 16835 bp, 16 predicted proteins | sample C_130820_MF_Meta_FD_187309 | JGI IMG/M metagenome (GOLD analysis project Ga0209084, IMG submission 187309) | Freshwater microbial communities from Lake Croche, Canada to study carbon cycling - C_130820_MF_MetaG (SPAdes) (version 2) | ecosystem: Environmental > Aquatic > Freshwater > Lake... | reverse complement strand
GCATGGCTACGTGAGCCTGGACTTGCCCAGTGAGGCCGAGCAGGCGGAGAAGGATCCGACCGCATTCCTGTCGCGGCATCCGGCACCGTTGATTGTCGATGAAGTCCAGTACGCCCCGGGTCTGCTGCGGCATTTGAAACGGGAAGTGGACGTACGCCGGGATGACAACGGGCGCTTCATTCTCACCGGGTCGTCTCTGTCCCTTTGTGCGAATTGGGTGGCCGAGGTCTTCACCATGTTTGAGGTGATGCCATCCTGAAGAATGGCGGCGGGCAGGATGCCCGCGCCACAGTGGACCGGGCATCCTGCCCGCCTGTGACAGCCAAGTGAGTCAGAATAATGAAACGACAGGCTGGAAGTCCGTTGTCCATGACAGGCAAGATGCCTGTCCTCCAGTCTTCTGTCTTGTTGTCTGGGGACTTGTAGCTTCTAATTCGCCCGCCCGCCGCCCATGCCCGAAACCTTTTACCAACAGACCACCGCCGCGCCGGCCACGCCGTTTGACGTGTCGCTGCGGCCGCCGGCATTTTCAGAGTTCATCGGGCAGGAAAAGGTCAAGGAGCGCCTGTTGCTGATGCTGGAAGCCGCCAAACAGCGCGGCGATGTGCTCGACCACGTCCTGCTCTCCGGCCCGCCGGGCCTCGGCAAAACCACCCTCGCCAACCTGCTGGCCCGCGCCGCCGGCAGCCAACTCCACACCACGTCCGGCCCGCAGATTGAAAAGGCCGGCGACCTGGCCGGCATTCTCACCAACATCCAGCGCGGCGATGTTTTGTTCATCGACGAAATTCACCGCCTCCATCCCGCCATCGAGGAATACCTCTACCCGGCCATGGAGGATTTCCGCCTCGATATCATCATCGACTCCGGCCCCGCCGCCCGCTCGATCCAAATCAACCTCCCCCGCTTCACCCTCGTCGGCGCCACCACCCGCTCCGGCATGCTCACCGCCCCCTTGCGCTCGCGCTTCGGCCTGATCAACCGCCTCGACTATTACTCGCAGGACGAGTTGGCTCTCATCATCGAGCGCTCCGCCGGTCTGCTAGAGGTGGCCATCCAACGCAGCGGTGCTCTGGAAGTCGCCTCACGCTCCCGCGGCACCCCGCGCGTCGCCAACGCCTTGTTGCGCTGGGTCCGCGACTTCGCCCAAGTCCGCGGCGCCGGCCACATCGACCAGCCGACCGCCGATGCCGCCCTAGCTATGATTGAGATCGATGCCCAGGGGCTCGACGAAATGGACAAGCGATTGTTAGAAGTATTGATCTACAAATTTGGTGGTGGGCCGGTGGGTCTCAATTCGCTGGCGGTGGCGGTGGGTGAGGATGCCGCCACCATCGAGGAGGTGCACGAACCGTTCCTCATCATGCAGGGGTATTTGCAGCGCACCCCGCGCGGCCGCATCGCTATGCCATCCGCCTACGGCAAAATCGGCGCGCCGCCACCTTCCCGTCAGGACGATCCGCAGCCCAGCTTGTTGTAATCCCGAACGCCGAAGTTGGACAATACTCGGGGGAAAATGAACCACGGATTACACGGATTTTACGGATTGAAATAAGGGCTGTCTGGAGCATCTGCTGTGCTGCAAATGGTGCGAGAATCCAAATCCGTAAAATCCGAAAGATCCGTGTAATCCGCGGTTTTATGATCGAATTTCAGATTTCAACTTAGGAGTTCGGGTTGAACTCAGTCGCAGTCCTCTGCGCCTTGTGGCTGATCCACGGCTCCGCCTCGGCGGTCGGCTTGCTTCGGGTCGAGGGCGTTGCGGGCGACGAGGGCTTCGAGCACTGGTGTGGGCACGTAGCGGCGGACGTTGTCCTCCCAACCGAGTGGACCGGTGAGGCCAATGACCATGTTAGAGGAGAGTTCGGAGATATCGCGCGGTGGCATGAGAAACACCGTGTTGATTTGCGGTGCCATGTCGGAGTTGATATGGCGCATAACCCGCTCGTACTCGTAGTCGTGGGGCGAGCGGATGCCGCGCAGGATATAGTCCGCATTCATCAGTTTCGCGTAATCCACCAGATAGCGGTTGTCGAAATGGGCGATGGTGAGTCGGTCACAGGGTTGGGTGGCGGCCCGCAATAACTCGAGGCGTTGCGCCACGCTGAAGGTGTAATGCTTGGACGGGTTCTCACCGATGGCGACGATGAGTGAGTCAAACAATTCCAACCCGCGCTCAATCATCCACAGGTGCCCGTTGGTGGGCGGATCAAAGGAACCAGCATAGACGGCGGTGCGCATGCCCGGAGCCTAGCGCCATTTCGGCCGCTGCAAACCCCAAAGTTCTATCCCTCCGTCAAGACCTAGAAGTCAAGCTGGGGTTTGTTTGGGGGCAGCCACGTGGCGCGGGCATCCTGCCCGCCGCGCGCATGTCAAGTGCAGGTGCCGCGCATCGGCCTACGCTTGGCTCTTGCGCTTGAAGTTGATGGCGACGGTGGACCTGGCGATGATGCCTTGGAGGAAGGCGACTTCCTCGGCATCGATGCTGTGGTCTACGCCGTGGAGTTGATCTTGGGCGCGCTGGATGGCGGCCTCGGCTTGGGCGATGTCGATCTCGGCTTCACCCAAGGCCATATCGGTGAGTACGATAACCTTGTCTTGGGTAATTTCCGCGAAACCCGAACCCACGGCAAGAGTGACGACTTGGCCATGGTGGAGGTAGCGCAATTCACCGGGTTTGAGCCCGGTGACCAAGCCAGCATGCTGGGGCAGCACGCCCAATTCACCGTCGGTACCTGGCAGATAGACGTTTTCCACAGCATCCGAGAAAATCATTTTCCGGGTGTGACAATATCAAGGTTCAGGGACATGGCGTGGGGGGGAAGTCGAAATCCGAAATCTTAAATCTGAAACGTGGAAGCTGAAAAATCCAACTCCTCAGTTGCGGGCGACGGAGTCGATGCCGCCCTTCATGTAGAAATTGCCTTCGGGCACGTCGTCGAGTTTGCCGTCGAGGATTTCGGCGAATCCTCTAACGGTTTCCTCGATGGATACGAGCACGCCGGGGACGTTGGTGAAGATTTCCGCCACGTGGAACGGCTGGGTGAGGAAGCGCTGGATTTTGCGGGCGCGGAACACGCTCGTCTTGTCTTCGTCGGACAACTCGTCCATGCCGAGAATGGCGATGATGTCCTGCAAGTCCTTGTAGCGCTGCAGCACTTGTTGGACGCCGCGGGCCACGCGGTAATGTTCCTCGCCAATGACGGCCGGGGACAACGCCTTGGAAGTGGAAGCCAGCGGGTCGACCGCCGGGAACAACGCCTGCTCGGCTAGCGCACGCTCCAACACCACGGTGGCATCCAAGTGGGCGAAGGTGTTGGCGGGGGCGGGGTCGGTCAAGTCGTCGGCCGGCACGTACACTGCTTGGATCGAGGTGATCGAACCTTTGGTGGTGGAGGTGATGCGCTCCTGCAAGCCGGCCATTTCCTCCGAGAGCGTCGGCTGGTAGCCGACTGCGGAAGGGGTGCGTCCTAACAAAGCTGACACTTCCGAGCCGGCTTGCGAGAAACGGAAGATGTTATCCACAAACAGCAACACGTCCTGGTTGTCTTCATCGCGGAAGTGCTCGGCCATGGTTAGGGCGGAGAGGGCGACGCGCAAACGCGCCCCTGGTGGCTCATTCATCTGGCCGTAGCACAAGGCCACCTTGGAGCCTTCGGTGAGCACCGGGTTGCCGCGCTCGTCAAGTTTGGGATGGCCCTTGTCATCGCGCTCGGTGGCGATGACGCCGGACTCGATCATTTCCCAGTAGAGGTCGTTGCCTTCACGGGTGCGCTCGCCGACTCCGGCAAACACCGAGTAGCCGCCGTGAGCCTTGGCAATGTTATTGATGAGTTCCATGATGACCACCGTCTTGCCGACGCCGGCACCACCGAACATGCCGCCCTTGCCGCCCTTGAGCAGCGGGCAGATCAGGTCGATGACCTTGATGCCGGTAACCAGCACTTCGGTGTTGGCCGATTGCTCGACGAGGGACGGCGCGGGCCGATGAATCGGCGAGCGCTTCGTGTCATCTTCGATCGGGCCGTTCTCGTCGACCAGATCCCCGGTGACGTTGAAAATACGGCCCAGCACCTGCTTGCCGACCGGCACCGCGATGGACTTGCCAGTGTCGGTTAGAATCATGCCGCGCTTGAGGCCGTCGGTGGTGGACATGGCCACGGCACGCACCCAGCCGTCGCCGAGGTGTTGTTGGACTTCGAGCACCAGCTTGGTGTCCACGCCGTTGAGGACGTAATGGACCTCCAACGCGTTGTAGATGGTGGGCAGGCTGCTGGCTTTGGAGAAGTCCGCGTCGATGACGGCTCCGATAATCTGGACGATGGTTCCGGTGTTACTCATGGTGGGAAGGGCAAAGTGGGGTAGGTGTCGGCTTACTCGACCGCTTTCATGGCGGTGGTGATCTCGAGCAATTCGGAGGTGATGGCCCCCTGGCGCAGTTTGTTGTACTCGAGGGTGAGTTCCTTGATGAACTTGTTAGCGTTATCGGTGGCGGACTTCATCGCGACCATGCGTGCGGAGTGTTCGGAGGCGCGGGCCTCGAGATGGCCTTGGAACACCTCGTAGTTGAGGTAGAGTGGAAGAATGGCCCCGAGCACCTCGCCGGCGTTAGGCTCAAACTCGAAGTCTCGGTCTGGGTCGTTTTGATGGGCAGCCACCGAAAATCCGCCGCCAATCAACTCGAACGCCTGGTCCTCGTCGGGACGGTGGCCTTGCAGAGGCAGCAGGGTGACGACCTTGGGTTCCTGGCGCAGGGTGTTGTAGAAGTTGGTGAAGGCGATGGTCACCTTGTCGTAGTTGCGATCCAAAAATTGTTTGCTGAGGAAGCTGGCGATCGGCCGGGTTTCGCTGAACGGCACCGGATCCTTGACGGTGAAATCCGCGATGACTTTCTTGCCGAGCTTCTCGAAAAGCGCCCGCAGCTTGCGGCCCACGGTGACAAAATCCGCATCGGGGGCCGTGAGCGCTATGATCTTGCGCGACAGGTTCGTGTTGATCGCGCCGCACAAACCCTTGTCGGTGGAAATGACCAACACCAGCTCCCGATTGCCGGGACGATGCTCGAGAAACGGATGGGTTTCGTGGGCAAAGTTTTTGCGGATATCGTAGAGCACCTGCAAGAGATGACGCGAGTAGGCCCGGCCGCCCAGCGCCTGGTCCTGCGCCTTTTTCATTTTGGCGGCGGCGACAAGCTGCATGGCGCGGGTGATCTGCGCGGTGTTTTTTACCGACTTGATGCGCCGGCGGATGTCGCGGAGGTTGGCCATTTGGGTGGTTGAGAGTTATCAGTTATAGGGGATCAGGAAAAAACGCCGGATATGACGATCAAGTTCACTTCCAGGACCGCTTGAAGTCTTCAATGCCCTGCGTGACGGCTGCAACCATCGCTGCGTCCTTCTTGAGGTCGGGCTTTTCGTTGCGGATCTTGTCGAGCAAGTCGCTCTTGCGCGTGTTGAAGAAATCACCCAGACCCGCCTGGAAACGCTTCACATCGGTAACTTTCACGTCATCGAAGTAGCCATTTTGCATAGCGAACAGATGGATGCATTCCATCTCCATCGCCAGCGGGCTGTATTGGTTCTGTTTGAACAACTCGACGATGCGCGCTCCGCGCTCGAGCTTCTTCTTGGTCGAGGCATCCAGGTCGCTGCCGAATTGGGCGAACGCTTGCAACTCGCGGTACTGCGCCAAGTCCAGCTTGGTGGTGCCGGCTACTGATTTGATGGTCTTAGTCTGTGCGGCGGATCCGACGCGCGACACCGACAAGCCAACGGAAATGGCGGGCCGGATGCCCTGATAGAACAAGTCGGTTTCAAGGAAAATCTGCCCGTCGGTGATAGAAATGACGTTGGTCGGGATGTAGGCTGACACGTCGCCGGCCTGGGTCTCGATGATGGGCAGCGCGGTGAGCGAGCCACCGCCGGCGGCGGCGGAGAGTCGGGCGGAACGCTCGAGCAAGCGGGAGTGCAGATAGAACACATCGCCCGGATAGGCTTCGCGGCCGGATGGGCGGCGCAAAATGAGCGACACCTGGCGGTAGGCTACCGCGTGTTTGGATAAGTCGTCGAACACGATGAGGCAGTCCTGGCCCTTATCCATCAGATACTCCGCGATCGCGCAACCCGCGTAGGGCGCAATGTACTGCATGGCCGCGGCGTCCGAAGCCGAGGCCGAAACAATGGTGGTGTATTCCATCGCGCCGGCATCTTCCAAAATTTTCTGAGTGCGGGCGACGTTGGAGAGTTTCTGACCGATGGCCACATAGATGCAATACATCGGTTTGTGGTTCTGCAGCTTGCCCTGCTCAGCGGCCTTGTTTTGCTGGGCCTGGGAAATAATCGTGTCCACCGCAATGGTTGTCTTGCCGGTGGAGCGGTCGCCAATGATCAACTCGCGCTGACCGCGGCCAATGGGAATCATCGCGTCGATGGACATGATGCCCGTCTGCACTGGCACCGACACTGACTTGCGCTTAATGATGCCGGGGGCAATCTTCTCCATCGGATAGTAAGCCGCCGCTGCAATCTCACCCTTGCCGTCAATCGGCTGGCCCAAGGCGTTGACCACCCGGCCCAGCATCGCTTCGCCGACGGGCACTGATAGCAGCTTGCCGGTGGTGCGGCACTCGGCGCCGGCCTTCACTGCGGCATAATCGCCCAGCAGCACGACGCCGACTTCGCTTTCTTCAAGATTGAGCGCCATGCCGGTGACGCCGCCACCAAACTCGATCATCTCGTTGAGCATCACGTCGGAGAGGCCTTCGACTTTAGCGACGCCGTCGCCACTTGGCGGACGGTGCCGACGTTAGATTTCTCGACGGAGGTGGTGATGCCGGCGATTTGTTGTTCGAGTTCCTGGAGGATGCTGCTCATAAGAGAAGGTTGCTAGTGGGTCGGGGTTCGGGGGGGGGTCCGTAAGAGGTCGTTGGAAAGGAAAAAAGGCGGAGTCAGAGGGCGTTGGTGAAGCGTTCGAGGCGGCCCTTGACCGAGCCATCGAACACATCGTTGCCCACCCGGATGCGGAGGCCGCCGAGCAGTGAGGAATTGATTTGATATTGCGCCACCAAGTCGGGGCCATATTGTTTTGTCAAACCGGCGAGCACCCGCTGTTGGCTGGCCTCGTCGAGTTCCACCGCGCTCTCCACGGTCACCTGGCGTTGCTCGTATGCCAAGCGGGTGAGGCGTTGCAAGGCGGTGAGAATGGCCGGATAATCGCGCGGCTTGGCTTCTGCCAGACGGGCCACCACGGTGCGCAGCTTCGCCTCATCCAAGCGCTCTCCGGTCTGGCATAAGCCAAACAGTCGGCGGGCGCTGGCTGCTGCGGTTTTCGAGATTTTCATGGCGGCAGATAGGTGCTAGGCGAGGACTCAGGCGTCGACCTTGCCAAGGGCGGTTTCGTTGATGCGGTGCTGGTCGTCGGCAGTTAGAATCTTGCCAGTCGCTTGCGCGGTGGTGGCGGCCACTAAGCGGCCAAACTCGCGTTTGAGCTCGACGCTGAGCCGCTCACGGTCGGCCTTGGCGGCGGCTTCCGCCTTCACTAGAATTTGTTGGGCCTGGGCGATGGCTTCCTGAACTTTTTGCTCCGAGAAGGTGGCGGCGCCGAGTTTGGCCTCGTTGATCATGCGCAGGGCCTCTTCGCTGGCCTTGGCAATGGCGGCGGTGGTCGTCTGCTCGGATTCGGCGAGTTGTTTTTCGATGAGCTTAAGTTTGTTCTCGCCCTCGGCGATGCGCTCGCGGCGTTGTTCCAACATTTGTTGGATTGGGCCGAAGGCATATTTCTTGAGTACCCCAATGACCAGCACGAAATTGAGGCAACTGGCAATGAAAAACGGCCAATTGACGCCGAACTTGCCGCAGAGTTGGGCAACCGGGTTTTGAGAGGATTCAGTGACTGAAGCGAGTAGGGAGAGCATTGCAGACAGATGTGGAAACTGAGCTAGGGAGAACACGGGAAACGGGCGGGAGACGGGCGATCAAGCCCGCCCCCACACGCTAAAAGACCACCGCTACTTACTTAACGGCGAAGGCGGAAAGGATGAACACCCCTTCGGCGAGCGCGGCGAGAATGATCGCGATGACCAGGATGGGGGTGGATGCACCGGGGTTGCGGCCGGTGGCTTCTGCGGCCTTGGAGCCGAGGATGCCGATACCGAGACCGGCACCGAGTGCGGCCATGGCGATGTGGACGTTGCCGGTGATTTCAGCGAGCATGGGAATGATAGACATAATAATGTGTGGTGGTGTGTTTGGTGTGTTGGTTTCAGGCGGCTCCCACGATTGAGTCATGGTCGAAGCGCCAAAAGTATCAGTGATGTTCCTCGCCAGCGTGCTCGCAGATGAGGCGCAGAAATACTGCGGTGAGTAACATGAAAACCAGCGCTTGCACGAAGCCAACCAGCAGTTCCATGAAGTAGAATGGCAGCGCCGGCAGAAACGCCAGCGACTTAGGCGCCAATTCCATGAGCTTTTCCATCGTTTGTTCGCCGCCGTAAATATTGCCGAACAAACGGAACGTGAGTGCCACCGGCCGGATCGCTATGGAAATAATTTCCAATAAGCCCACCGCCAAGAAAATGGGTACCATGAACATGAGCATCAGCCCGTGGAAATCCCCCTTCGGTGCAAAGATGTGCGCGAGAAAGCTCTTCACGCCGTTCTCGGTCAGTGCCCAGTAAAACCACAGCACGGCAAAAATAAGTGCCATTGCCAGAGTCATGTTCAAGTCGGCATTGGCACCGCGCAGAAATCCGACAATGTGACCGTGCTCGTTGTAGTAACCAATGGTACCGACGCCGGGGATGAGCCCTAACAAGTTGTTCACTAGGATGAACAGGAAGATGCTGCCGAAAAACCAGAACGTCTTCTTCACCATGTACGGTCCCAAAATACTCGCTAGGAAATCGTACAGGCTCTCCACCACCCACTCGGCAAAGTTTTGGAAACCGGCGGGCACCAGCGCCATTTGTTTGGTGGCGGCCCGGCAAAACAACGTGATGAGTCCCACCGCCAGCCACCCCATGACCATCGAATTGGTGATGGGTAGGACTTGCCAGATGGATTGCGCCTGCAGCGGCAAACCCGCCTCAGCCTCACCTCCAGCCAGCGCGGCAAGAGGCGTTAGAAGAAACACGGCGATGGTAGGGAAAATGAAGCGCATGAATAGGACCCGCGGAAGGTAGGAGCCAGCCCTAGAACTGCGCAAGCGTTTTTTGCGCAAATTTTCATATTTCCTGCGCGCCCGTTGATTGGATAGAGGTCGATGATGCCTATGAACCCGCATTGTAGCGGCCTGTCTATGACCGCCGCAGCCCTTGAACGGCCAGGGATCAGGGCTATTCGACCAGCATCATCTCATTCACATCGGCGGTCACAGACGGCCGCTATAATGCATCTAAGTCACAGCTACTTTTTCCGCAGGCGCAAAAGTAGTTACGGGCCGCCGCTACAAAACACATCGGGCTTAGAGACCACCGCGAAATGTGATGCATTCTTGCCGCGAACGAGCCACTGAAAGGTCGAAACAATCCGGCCTAACCACATGAAATGGTCATACCCGCCGCCGGATGTCGGCTGCCAAAGCATGCTAAAATGCCGTCACAAGCGTGACGTAGGCGCTGAAGTCAAGCTCGCTCTAGGAAAAAATTATTGGCCTTGCGCGGTTTTTTTTCTTGTCAGTCTTTCCCCGGGTTCGGATAAACGCGCCTGTCATGAACAAAGCAGAACTTATTGAAGCCGTCCAGAAAGCCCTCGGTAAAGACATCACCAAACGTGCCGCCGACGAAGCCGTCGAAGCCGTTCTTGATTCCATCGCCAAGGGCATCAAGAAAGACAAGAAGGTCCAAATCATTGGTTTCGGCACTTTCGAAGTGAAAAAGCGTGCCGCTCGCATGGGTCGCAACCCCAAGACCGGCGAAGCCATGAAAATCAACGCCTCCAAGTCCGTTGGCTTCAAGCCATCATCCGTCCTCAAAGCCAGCTTGGGCTAATCCCCTAGCGACAAATTAAACCTAACAAAATCCAAAACTTAGGAAAACCCCGGCCTCTTGCTGGGGTTTTCTGTTTACCTGGGGGCCAAGGGCCCGAATCCTTCTGAGGAACATGGCCCGGTTGCGGCATCCTAGGGAGCGACGACCTTACTGTCGTCGTGCAGAAACAACGCCCATATACCGAGCTTTGGATGCTCGGTCATGGGCCGCTCTTCGGCTACCACCACACGCATGTGGTGGCTCCTTAGCCCAAGTGCCTCCCGATTCCACGCCCAGAGCGAGCGCGGGTTTGAGTCCTGAAAAAGCCCAAGATCGTGTCGTAGGTCGACATTCTTCTCTTGTGTCTACAAGTCCTGCGTCGTGTGTCTGAGGTGTGAGCCTCGTTGGGATGGACAGGCCCGGGCATTTCAAGTAAGTCCACTCCAGCCCCCCCTAAGTCATCTCATGAAACCGCGCAACACCCTCGCCCAAGCACTCCTCCCCGACGGGACCCCACTCGTGTTGCAAGAACACGACGGTCGCCACTATCTTATTGTCCAAGGCCAACAAATTGCCGGGCCGGCCACCGAGGGCGCGGAAGCCGAACTGGCACGCTTGGCCTGCGCTCCGTTCCGTCCTGCACGCCAACCGAAGGTTTTGCTCATCGGCTTGGCCCTGGGTCATACGCTGGCGGGGGTGGCCGCCGCGTTGCCGCAAAAGCGCGCGACGTTTTTCGTTGCCGAACCACTCGCCGAGTTGCCGCAATGGCACCGCGCGTACTTGCCGGCCAGCCCGCTCAACACCGATTCACGCTTCACGATCGAACCGGACCCAGGCCCCTCCGGCCTGGCCCGCCACGCCGGCAGCCTCCACGCCATCACTCTGCATCTGGATGCCTCCCCCACCACCGAACGCAACCGCCCATGGATCGACGACCGCCGCTGGCTGGCAGCGGCTTACGAGGCGTTACAAGCTGGCGGCCTGTTAGCGATTGCTGCGCGGCGGCCGATTCCCAACCTCACCCGTCGCCTACAACGGGCGGGTTTTGCGGTGGCCGAGCACCTTATTCCGTTGGCACCTAACGCAAAAAAAACCCGTCTGCAACCGATCTGGCTGGCGCGCAAGGGTAAAGCCTTCGAGTGAGAGCAGTTCACGAATAAGATTCTGCCGATCCCATCCCATGGCCCGCTTCATCCCTCAGCATCTGGTCGTCGTCCTCCTCAGCGGCTTTGCCCAAGCCTCTGAGTTGACCGTCCAACCCACACTTTTCTTTACCGAGCAAACCTTCGGGGCCACCGCCATTCCTAACAAGGCCACCCCCATCCGCCTCGCACCCAAGACTTGGACTGACTTTGAATTCACCCACCTCGCCGCCCACGGCAGCAAGGTCGCCGCCGGCGAGGTGCTCGCCACATTTGATAGCGAAGACATCGACAAGAAACTCACCGATGCCGGCCGCGCGCTGGCCACCAGCGAACTCACCCACGCCCAAGCGGAACTGGATTTTGCCAACCTAACGGAAACCGTGCCGCTCAAACTCGATGGGTTGCGCCGCGCCGCCCGCAACGCCAAGGAGGAAAACCAGTATTTCACCACGACCCGTCGCCGCGCCGCCGAGGAGCAGGCGGCCCATGCCCTCAAGCGCGCCAAGGAAACCCTCGAAAACCAACACGAGGAGTTGCGCCAATTGACGAAGATGTACGCCGCCGACGATCTCGTCGAGGAAACCGAGGAGATCATCCTCACCCGCCAGCGCGACGCGGTGGCACACGCCGAATTTGCCCTGCACATGGAACAACTCGACTATGACCGCACGCTCAAGGTGGCGCTGCCCCGCGAGGCGGAAACCCTCGCCGCAAGTGAACACGAAACCGCCCTCGCCCTAGCCAAGGGTGAAGCCGATTGGCCCCGCCAACTCAAACTGCAAAAAATCCAGTTGGAAGCCGCCGCCACGGCTATGGCGCGCGACAAGGAAGCTCTCGCCAAGTTACAGGCCGACCGCAAACTCTGTGAAATCGTAGCGCCGGCCGCCGGTTGGTTCTATCATGGCAGTATCGAGGACGGACGCTGGAGCAGCGGCGAATGGGTCAAAACCCTGATGCTTGGCGGCAATGCCCCCCTCAAACACTCGTTCGCCACCTTTATCCCCGCTTCTACCAAACTCGGCCTCACCGCTTTTGTCGATGACGCCGCCGCCCACTCCCTAACACCCGAACTCAAGGGCCGCGCCTCTCTCGCCGGCCGTGAGGAACTCGATATCTCACTCAAACTCAGCAAACTCGCCGAGGCCCCGGAAATCGACGGCCGATACCGCGCCAGCTTCGAGGTCAATTGGCCAGCGGCCATCGCCATCGCTCCCGGCAGCAGCGCGGAAGTTTCCCTCATCACCTACCAACAAGCCGCGGCCATCGCCGTACCCACCAAGGCTCTCACCTTTACCCCGGCTGGCTGGACGGCGGAAGTCAAACTGGCTGATGGAAAAACCGAGCGCCGCCCGGTCAAACGCGGCCGCGCCAACAAAAACACCAGCGAAATTCTCAGCGGCCTGGAAGCCGGGCAAGTGATTCTAATACCTTAAAAGACCCAAGACTGGAAGACCTAAGACGGCAAGACCCAAGATCAGAATATGCTCAACAATGGCTGCAACCTGCAATCCGAAGCTGCAATCTGAAATTCTAGCATGAAACCACGGATTGAACGGATTTCTTGGCTGTGGATTATCTCACCATTTGCAGGACAGCGGAAGTTCGCATCGCCCCCTATGATCATCCGCAAAATCCGTGCAATCCGTGGTTCAACTAACCTCGCGTTTTGTCTAACTTCGATTTCCGGGTTCAATCTTTCTGCCAGAACTTCCCAGCCTCCGGCTTCGCCCTGTTCTCGCTTGTGTCTTCATCTTGTGTCTTGGGTCTTGCTGTCTTGCGTCTTCGGATCTTGCCTCTTGGGGCTCGCCACCGCGGCCGAACCTAGCGAAAAAACCGCCCCACTGCCAGAGCTCACCCGCGAGTCGCTGGACTCAGCGATCCGCCGCGGTGTCGACTTTTTGTTAGCCGATCAACACGAGAACGGCTCCTGGGGTGGCGCCACCCAGACCAAGGACTTGAACATTTACGCGCCGCTGCCCGGCGGCCACCAGGCGTTCCGCGCCGGTGCCTCCGGCCTCGCCCTGGCCGGCCTCATCGATGCCGCCGACCCCCGTCCCGAGGTCGCCGCCGCCATCGCCAAAGCCGCCGCTTGGACCGCCGCCGAGCTACCCAAGCTGCGCCGCACCAGCCAGGATTGCACCTACAATTGTTGGGGGCACGCCTATGGCCTGCGCGCCATCACTCGCCTCTATCAACGCGAAACCGACCCCACCCAAAAGACCGCCTGGGCACGCCTGGGCCAACAGCAAGTCGACCGCGTCAACCGCTACGAGGACGTCAGCGGCGGCTGGGGCTACCTCGATATCTTCGATGGCCTTACCACCCAAAAACCCTCCGGCCTGCCTACCTCCTTCACCACCGCCACCGTCCTGCTGGCCATGGCCGAGGCCCGCTCCACCATGGGCGTGACCCTCGATGAAAAACTCGTCAAACATGCACTCGACTCTATCAATTACCAGCGCACCCCGGATTTTTCCTACACCTATTCGTTCCAACACCGCTACCGGCCCCGCCTCGATATCAACCGCCCCGCCGGCTCGCTCGGCCGCTCCCAGGCTTGCAACGCCTGCCTGCGCGTCTTCGGCGACCCTCTAGTGACCGACCAGGTCCTCACCGAGTGGGCGGAGCGGTTGCTAGGTCGCGAGGGGTTTTTGAGCAATGGCCGCAAGCGCCCGGTGCCGCATGAGGCGCCGTTCCACATCGCCGGCTACTTCTACTACTACGGTATCTTCTATTCCACCGAAGCCGCCCGCCTGCTGCCCAAGGCCAGCCGCGCCGCCTATGCCAAACGCCTCGCCGCCATCATCCTGTCCCATCAGGAAAAAGACGGCTCGTGGTGGGACTATCCCTTGTATAACTACCACCGCCCCTATGGCACCGGCTACGCCCTGCTGGCCCTGACCTGGTGCCGCGACGCCCTGCGCTAAACCTGCCAAGCAGACATGGCTCACTGGAATAACTCGCAGGCGGTGTAGGCCATGCCGATGGCTGCGGCCGCATCCCCGCCGCTGGCCCATTCGAAGCGGGTGCTAACTTGGTCCGGGTCGAGCGGACTGAAGCGGTACACCGGCCAAGCGCGCTTGGCGAAGCCTGCTTCGATCCAAGTCATGTAGAGATTGCGGAAGGAGGTTTCGGCTAGACCACCGCCGATGACCACCAACCCCGGATCGAACACCCTAACCAAATCAGCGATCAGGTAACCGAGAATAAACCCTTGCCGCTGGAACAGACTCACTGCCAGCGCGTCACCTTGTTGGGCGAAGTCGCGCAGCTGGTACGCCTTCTCCTCGATGCACGCGGCAGATTGATTGAGCGGATGTGCGGCCCATTGCGGCTTGGCCAGCTCCAGCCCCAGTCTGCGCCGCAGCGCCACCAGCGACACCCAGGCCTCCGCGCAGCCAGTTAGGCCACACGAACAACTGGGTAGGCTGTCGTCGTCCTCGCGGAATGGCACGCTGACGTGGCCCACTTCCAGCGCCAGTCCATTGACGCCCTCATAGCAACGGCCACCGGGCAGCACCAAGCCGCCGCCCAAGCCGGTGCCGGGGGCTACTAACATCAGGCTGCTCGTGTGATCTTTGCGCAGGGCATATTCACCCAACGCGGCGGCGTTACCATCATTGGTCATGAACACCGGTATGCCCAGCCGGGCTGATAGCAGCCCGCGAATGTCGGTGCCCACCCAGTCGTCGCCCAGATTCGCCCGGCCCCAGATCACTCCGTCGCTGCTAGGGGCGGGCACGTCCAAGCCAATCCCGGCGATGGCTTGACGCTCAATACAGGCACCGGCGGCGAGTTGCTCAAGCGCCAGTTCCAATTGGCCGAAGGTTGTCGCGTAGCCACCCCTGACCAGGCTGCGCACTTCCACCAGCGTGCCCGCCTGTTGGCCATGCGCATCGACCAGCACGGCTTTAACGGTGGTCCCGCCAATGTCGAGCCCGGCAAAATAGGTTAGGTTGGGTTTCATGTTGCTAATAGGTGTCCGCGCAATAATAACTGGCGTAAGGCATCTGAGATAGATTGTAGCGGCAGTCTGTGACCGCCGATGTGAATGAGATGGCGCTTGGAGTGCGGCAGCTTGCTGCCGCCAGGCCAAGCCAGCTTGCTGGCGAGTGTTGGAGTGCGGCAGGTTCCTTGGCGGTTCAAGGGCTGCGGCGGTCATAGACGCGCCGCTACAATGCAATAGATATTCTTGCGCCTCGCTACGGTGCAACCTTTTTCAATTCCAGTGCCCACTCGATGCCGCCAAGCAGGTGCTGTTGATAGGCCTTGCTGGTCTCGATGGAGTTTTTGCGGTCCTTCAAATTCGGATCGGTATCGATGAGGTCTTCGCGGTGGCCCAGCGAGGTGTAGAAGATTTTGCCCTTGCCGAATGGCTTGCACCAGCTGACCGCAAAATGCCCGGGCTCCTTGCTCTGCGGATGCTTGTCGAGAATGAGCAGCTCGCGCACTTGGCCGGGATCGTAGTTTTTGAATTCGTAGACCTCTTCCATGGCAATCGTCCAACTCTTGTCTAGATGGGCGTTGGCTGGATTCTGCGGGTCTTGATTCAAACATTCCACGCCGACCTGCGGGCCGTGTCCGGCAAACTCGCCGCCGAGTATTTGGTTATACTCTGGCCACTTGTGGAAGGTGTCGCTCGCCGAGTGAATCCCGATGAACGCGTGGCCGGCTTTGATCCAGTCCACCAAGCCCTGCGGGTCGGGAATGGGCAAATCTCCCGTCGTGCTGGCAAATACCACCCCATCATAATTTTTCAACGACTCCGGTGAGAGTTTTTGCAACTCATCCTTGAGCGCCTGCTGCCATGCGGCGGCGTCCGGGTTGCTGGCCGGTTGCCGCACATAGTCCACGCTGAATTCACCACTGTTCTGGCCGAGTTGCGTGATGACTTTTTCCAGTGTCGGAATGGAACTGTGGCGGAAGCCACTGGTGGTGGTGACGACGAGCAGTTTTTTGGGAGCTGCCGCTAGGGTGCTTGCCGACACGGCGGCGAGAATCAGGATGGGAATAATTTTCATTTGGGGGGACTTATGTTTTGCGGGTGACCACGGATCATGGGCAAAGCGCGGGCCTGCGAGCGGAAGTAACGGCGACAGAGCAGCTTTCAAGCTGGCCCCAAGCCGCTGCTGAAAGTAGCCACCAGTCGCTAAAGCACAAGCAAAAAACCCACCACCGCCGCCCGCTCGCATTGCGCCTGCAAAATTACAGAGTGACAGATAAATAGTAAAAAATCCGGGGCTTTTCTGGGAGCTCTGCTGAATCCGGATCTTCTGGCTGGTGGCGTCATGTCAGCAGGTGTCGTGGGGAGAAGTCGGTTTCTCCTGACTTCAAAGCGCAGACTACTATTGATCGGTCACCTTGTCATGACCCGTAAAATCCGTGGAATCCGTAAAATCCGTCGAATCCGTCGAATCCGTCGAATCCGTCGAATCCGTCGAATCCGTCGAATCCGTCGAATCCGTCGAATCCGTGGAATCCGTGGAATCCGTGGAATCCGTGGAATCCGTGGTTTCTAACTGCGGTATTTAGAATCAATAGGCAATTTTCAAACCCCCACGCGCAAATCCCTGGCACTCCACAGCAGTCCCTTCGCGCCGCTGCTGCTGCCCCTCATCGCCCGCGCTCCATCCTTGCGCTTGCTGCTGAAGCGCTCCCGCGCTCGCGCAAACGCCTCGTTCACAAACTCCTTGCTGCCGATCACCGCTCCGTCCGTGAAGTATCTT